>ERZ1643246.645-NODE-645-length-43257-cov-38.179251_pt1 | contig 43257 bp, 42 predicted proteins | sample MGYA00579265_ERZ1643246 | MGnify/ENA primary metagenome ERZ1643246 (study PRJEB29033, sample SAMEA4952261) | chicken gut metagenome | biome: Broiler Chicken; feature: Gastrointestinal Tract; material: Caecum | place: Ireland | collected 2018 | study: Broiler... | reverse complement strand
CCGGAGCAGAGGATCATGATGGATCTGTATCCGGAGATTTACAGCTGCATCGGCTGCAACGCCTGTACAAAGGCTTGTACACAGGATCTGAACGTAATGCAGTACATCGCATATGCACAGCGCGGCGACTTTGAGAAATGTGCGGAAGAGTCCTTCGACTGTATCGGATGCGGATGCTGCTCCGTGAGATGTCCGGCCGGAATCTCCCACCCGATGGTAGGTGTCCTCGCAAGACGTCTGACAGGAAAATACATCGAGCCTGAGTCAAAGCATCTTACAAAGCGTGTGGAGGAGATCCACCACGGCGATTACGACCAGCTGATCGAGCAGATCATGGAGAAGCCGATCACAGAGATGCAGGAACTTTACAACAACAGAGAGATTGAGAAATAAGGAGGGAAGATCATGTTTACACCGGAAATGATGGAATCCGTAAAAAAAGTGGAGGCCACCAGGGCGTCACGTCTGGGCGTTGAGCCGAGACGTATGTCTGCAGAGGAAAAAGATGCCCTTCTTAAGGCATTTCATCCTGACTACAGAGAAGATGCTTTTGCAGAGATCAAGGTAGGACCGAACAAGGGACAGAAAGCACCGAAGGAGCTGGTACATCTTCTGCACTCCAACAGCCGTCTTCTTACAGACAAGGTTGATATCAACAAAGTAGATTACGATGTTGACGTGCTCATCATCGGAGGCGGCGGAGCCGGCGCTTCCGCAGCCATCGAGGCTGACGAGGCAGGAGCAAACGTCATGATCGTGACAAAACTCCGTATCGGCGATGCCAACACTATGATGGCAGAGGGTGGTATCCAGGCTGCTGACAAGGAGAATGACTCTCCGGTACAGCACTATCTGGACGCTTTCGGAGGCGGACATTTTGCCGCGAGACCGGAGCTGCTGAAACGTCTTGTAATGGAAGCGCCGGACGCGATCAAATGGCTGAACGATCTTGGCGTTATGTTCGATAAAGACAAAGACGGAAATATGATCACAACACACGGCGGCGGAACATCCAGAAAGAGAATGCATGCCTGCAAGGATTACTCCGGAGCAGAGATCATGCGTACTCTCCGCGATGAAGTATTAAACCGTCAGATTCCGATCGCTGAGTTTACAGCTGCGGTTGAGCTGATCAGAGACGACAGAGGACAGGTTGCGGGAGCCGTTCTCCAGAACCTGGAGACAGACGACTATCTTGTAGCAAAGGCAAAGACAGTCATCATCGCAACAGGCGGTGCAGGACGTATGCACTACCAGGGATTCCCGACATCCAACCATTACGGAGCAACAGCAGACGGACTGATCCTCGGATACCGTATGGGCGCACCGCTCCTGTATCAGGATACGATCCAGTATCACCCGACAGGAGTTGCTTATCCGTCACAGATCTTCGGAGCTCTTGTGACAGAGAAGGTTCGTTCCGTAGGCGCACAGCTCGTCAATGTTGACGGTGAAGCTTTCATGCATCCGCTTGAGACCCGTGACGTTGCTGCAGCAGGAATCATCCGTGAGTGTACAGAGCGCGGAAAAGGAGTGACAACACCGCTCGGAAGCGGCGTATGGCTTGATACTCCGATGATCGAGGAGATCGGCGGACCGGGAACGATCGAGAAACGTATCCCTGCGATGCTCCGTATGTACATGAACTATGACATTGATATGAGAAAACTTCCGATCCTTGTATATCCGACACTCCACTATCAGAACGGCGGTCTGGAGATCGGAGGAGACGGATTTACGAAAGTGATCGACAACCTGCTCGTTGCAGGTGAGGCAGTTGGAGGAATCCACGGAAGAAACCGTCTGATGGGCAACTCCCTGCTTGATATCATCGTATTCGGACGCAATGCAGGAAAGGCTGCAGCGGCGAAGGCGAAAAACGTGGAGCTTGGCAATATGAACCTTGACCATATCGAGGCATATGCAGAAGAACTGAAAGAGGCAGGTCTGGATACAGGTGATGTTTCACCGCTGCTGCTCCCGAAGTACGCAAGACATGAGAGATAGGAAAGGGAGAGAAAATGTTTTTAGTTAATTGGTTTCAGGAAAGTGTTCTGAGCGAAACCCTGATGATTTTATTCCTTGTAGCGTTTATCGGCTATCTTGTAGGAAGTATTACAATCCGCGGTGTGGAACTGGGGACGGCAGGCGTGCTGCTTGTCGCCCTGGTGTTCGGACACTTTATCGGCGACAATGCGGATCTGGTAGAAGGTCTCGGTATGTTCCGCGACCTCGGACTGATCTGTTTCGTGACATCTGTCGGATTTATTGCAGGGCCGAAGTTTTTCCGGAATTTCAAGATCAATGCAAAGTCTTATATCCTGCTGGGATTTATCATTATCGCAATAGGAGCGCTTACTACGGTAGGGATCATTGAGATCGCAGGAGTGCCGTCAGATATTACTGTCGGCATGATGTCAGGTGCACTGACAAGTACTCCGGGACTTGCGGCGGCTCTGGATGCCACCGGATCTGCGAACGCTTCTGTCGGATACGGAATTGCCTATCCGTTTGGAGTAATAGGTGTTGTGCTTTTTGTACAGCTTGTCCCGAAGATCCTGAAGACGGATATGGCTTGCAGAGCGTGCAAAGTTTGAGGCGGCTCAGAATGTTGGAGACGACGCTCTGAAGCAGAAAAAGAAACTGTTCCAGGTGGATGCAATGGGATTCTTCCCGTTTGCACTTGCGATCGCGCTGGGTATCGTCCTTGCGAAGATCGTGATCCCGCTTCCGGGCGGAGCCCAGTTCTCTCTGGGAACTTCAGGTGGTCCGCTGATCGCAGGCCTGATACTCGGCCATTTCGGACATGCAGGGAAGATCAGCTTCCATGTAGAGAAATCTGTGCTGGAGTGCTTAAGAGAATTCGGTCTGGCGCTGTTCCTCATCGGAGCAGGTGTGGAGGCTGGAGCCGGATTTATCGAGATCCTGAAGGAGCAGGGACTTGTGCTCTTCCTTTACGGAGCGCTGATCACACTGATCCCGATGATCGTCGGATATTTTGTGGCGACCAAGCTGATGAAGCTGAGCCTGTTCAATACGCTTGGCTCTATCTGCGGCGGTATGACAAGTACGCCGGCCCTCGGTACGCTGATCAGTGTGACCGGAACAGACGACGTTGCGTCCGCTTATGCGGCAACCTACCCCGTCGCGCTGGTATTTGTGGTGCTGGCGTGCCAGTTTATCGGAATATTCCTGTAAAAGATGGAGCGGGTTTTCCCGCTCTGAAAAAATATAATAATTTAAAAATGGAAGGAGTTGGCTTTCATGCGTGAAATTAATGTAAGCACACTTACAGACGTGATCGAGAGACTCTGCATCGAGGCAAACGAGCACCTCCCGGAAGACGTGAAATGTGCGATCCGCGACTGCCGTGCCTGTGAGGACGGTGAGATCGCTAAAGGAGTTCTCGACAATATCATCGAGAATTTTGAGATCGCGGACAATGAGAACGTGCCGATCTGCCAGGACACTGGTATGGCATGTGTATTCCTTGAGATCGGACAGGATGTACATCTTGTCGGAGGAGACCTTGCAGAGGCAGTGGATGAGGGCGTACGCCGCGGATATGACAAAGGTTATCTGCGCAAATCCGTTGTAAAGGATCCGGTCCGCCGTGGAAATACAGGCGACAATACACCGGCAATGCTCTACACGGAGATCGTGCCGGGTGAGAATATCAAGGTCACAGTAGGACCGAAGGGATTCGGAAGCGAGAATATGAGCCAGATCCGTATGTTCAAGCCGTCGGCAGGACTTCAGGGCATCAAGGATTTCATCATCGAGGCAGTGGAGACGGCAGGACCGAACCCATGTCCGCCTATGGTAGTAGGCGTCGGAATCGGCGGAACATTTGACAAGTGTGCACTTCTCGCCAAGAAAGCTCTCATGAGACCGCTTGATTCCTCAAACCCGGATCCGTTCTATGCTGATCTGGAGAAGGAAATGCTGGAGAAGATCAACGAGCTGGGAATCGGACCGCAGGGATTCGGCGGAAAGACAACAGCGATCGGACTGAACATTGAGACAATGCCGACACATATCGCAGGTATGCCGTGTGCAGTCAATATCAACTGCCATGTGACACGCCACAAATCGGAGGTGATATAAATGGCAAGAAAGATTACATTACCACTCACAGAGGAACTTGCTAAGACTCTTCACGCAGGAGATCAGGTGCTCCTGACAGGAACGATCTATACATCACGAGACGCCGGACACAAGAGAATGTGCGAGGCGCTGGCAAAGGGAGAGAAGATCCCCTTTGATCCGACTGACGCAACGATCTACTATGTGGGACCGACTCCGGCGAAACCGGGACATGTTATCGGAAGCGCCGGCCCGACGACCAGCGGACGTATGGACGCTTATGCACCGACCATGATGTCTGTGGGAGCAAGGGGAATGATCGGTAAAGGCGCCCGCCTTCCGGAAGTTGTGGAAGCAATGAAGAAATACAGCGGCGTTTACTTCGGTGCCATTGGCGGCGCAGGAGCACTGCTCGCAAAATGTATCAAGAAAGCAGAACTGATCGCATATGAAGATCTGGGAGCAGAGGCTCTGAGAAAACTCTATGTAGAGGATATGCCGCTTGTCGTCATCATCGACAGCGAGGGAAATAACCTGTACGAAGAGGGAAGAAAGGCTTATCTTGATTCTAAAAAATAATATTGAGAATTCATTCAGGGGCTGCAGTCGTTTGACGGCAGCCCCTGAATTCTTCTGCAGGACAGATGAAACCGAATATTCTCTGTGTCCGTCTAATATATATAAAGGAGGCGGACACTGTGAGAAAGAAAAAAAGGATTGTATGTTTTTTGATCTTGACGGGAATCTTTGTATCTGCTTTCATGTCCGGATTCACCTATCAGTCCGGAGAGGCAGAGAAAGGGGCTGAGGCTTTCCAAATGTCACGAGCCGGACAGGATGTGGAAGAAGAAAAGGAATTCGAAAGAGCGGAAGAGGAGTCAGAGATGACTGCAGAGGAGAGCGCCGGAAAAGCCGGGGAGACTTCCGGAGGGAGTGAAAAAACAGGGGAGAATCCGCCGGAACAGGCGCGGATCGAAGATTTCGGACTGATCCTTCAGATGCCGGAACTGCCGACAGGATGCGAGATCACGGCACTTACCATGGTGCTGAACTATTACGGATATGCCGCGGACAAGACTGTGATGGCTTCAAAGTATCTTCCTGTAAGAGCTGCAGGGCTGCATTATGGCGCTGACGGCATGCTGTACGGAAATGACATGGATGAATATTTCATCGGGGATCCTGCGACTGAGAACGGTTATATCTGCGGGACGGGAGCGATCATGGCAGCGGCCGACAGGTATCTGTCTGACTGCGGGAGTCCGCTGAGAACAGAGGATCTGACAGGGACCGATGCTGAGGAGCTGTACTGTCTGGTCAGTGAGGGGACTCCTGTGATGGTATGGGTCACGATTGGTATGGAGAACCGCCGTGAGATCCGGGGATGGTATACAGAGGACGGCAGGTTTATGGACTGGAGTACGAATGATCACGGCGCCGTACTTATCGGATACAGCGCCGGGACAGTCACCATAGCGGATCCCATCTCAGGAATCTGCGAGTATTCCAGGGAGCAGTTCGAGAAAGTATTCGCATCCCGGGGAAACCAATGCGTGATACTCAAAGACAATATATAAGAGGTTCATGTATTGTAGAATGGTTTCCTCTCAGCCGGAATAATCCTGTCCCTGCAGGATATCTTCTTCTTTCAGGTACTGCTGCAGCCGGTTTAAAACAGTGCGCTTTGCTCCCGTCCACAGCGGGGCGATGAGCAGTTCTTTCGGTCCGTCCCCGGTAAGCCGGTGGATGACGATATCCGGGCGGAGCCGCGCAATGCATTTCCCAAGCATCCGGATGTATTCCTCCATATCCGGAGTATGGAAGGGAGAGCGCGCATAGTCTTCTGCAAGATCAGTGCCCTCCAGGATATGAAGGAGCTGCAGTTTGATCCCCTGTATGTCACAGCGGTTCAGATAGTCGATCGTGGCGAGCATCATTTCCTCGGTCTCTCCGGGAAGATAGAGGATCGTGTGGACGATCACGGAGACATTGATGCTGCGGAGACTGCGGACGGCTTCGTCGAATACCGGCAGGGGATACCCCCGGCGGATATATTCCGCTGTTTTCGGATGGATCGTCTGAAGTCCAAGTTCGATCCAGACAGGTTTGATCCGGTTGATACGGTCAAGCAGTTCAAGGACATCGCTGCCCAGACAGTCCGGCCGTGTCGCAATGGACAGGACTTTTACATCGGGATCACTGACAGCTTCCATAAAGATGGATTCCAGGTAATCTGCAGGTGCGTAGGTGTTTGTGAATGCCTGGAAATATGCGATGAAGGAGCGGACCGGCCGTTTTTTCTGCACTTCTGCCTTCCCGCGGGCGAGCTGTTCGGAGATCGACATTCCGGGTGATCCGGCGAAATCTCCGGAGCCCTTCGCACTGCAGAAGATACAGCCGCCGGTTCCGATATGTCCGTCGCGGTTGGGGCAGGTCATCCCGCCGTTTAAAGTGATCTTATAGACCTTTTCTCCAAATGTATGTTTCAGGCAGGCGTCAAGAGAGTAATAGCGCCTGCCGTCCCAGAGTTTTCTGTAATCCATAAAAATTCCTCACTGTCTTTTACGAGAATATAATATTGCCAGGGGCAAAAGGTCTAAACTCACATGAGCTTGCTTATAAGTGGTGAAAGACCTTTAATATTGCACTGCAGAATCAATCCAGCGGAGGAGATCTGCTGCTATCTGCTATCATAGCATCCAGTGGGAGCGGATGGCAACCTTTATCATCATCTGACACTTTTCTTATCAGTTGGATATGGGGGCTGGCCCTGGTGACAGAGAAAAGCGCTTTCGCTCAAGAGAGATTTTCTCCCTTTTCCGCTCACGGGATGGTACAATATCAGGGAAAAGAGATTGCTATAAAGCAGAGAGAATAAAAGTCTTCTATCTGCCGCCCAGGAAACCGCAGATCATAGAGATCCCTTCCATGAATTTTCTCGCGGTCAGAGGACAGGGCGATCCGAATGAAGAAGGAGGGGCGTATAAGGCGTCCATCGGCCTTCTCTACGGGATCGCATATACGATCAAGATGAGTAAAATGGGAAGGCACAAGATCAAAGGATATTTTGATTATGTGGTCCCGCCGCTGGAGGGCTTCTGGAGACAGGAAGGGACTGCCAGGATTGATTACTCACGGAAAAAGGATTTTCAGTGGATATCTCTTATCCGTCTGCCGGAATTTGTCACCAGGGACGAGTTTGAATGGGCAGTATCGGAGGCGGAAGAGAAGAAAGAGATGGATTTCTCAAAGGTGGAATTCCTGACCTATGAAGAAGGTCTGTGCGTCCAGTGCATGCACATCGGTCCTTATGACAACGAGCCGGAGACAATCCGAAGTATGGAACTTTATGCGGGGCAGCAGGGATTCGAGCTGGATTTTAAAAGTGGGAGGTATCACCATGAGATCTACTTGAGCGACGTGCGCAGATGCAAGCCGGAGAACCTCAAGACGGTGATACGCCATCCGGTGAGGAGCAGGGATGCTGTCCGATGATGTTGATGAACCGGGAAATATTTTCATTCCATGGTTCCAGACGGTTGTACAGAAATCCGATCTCCCGCGGCGGGACCGGGTCTGGCAGCCGGATTTCCGTCAGGGCGCCTGAGCGGAGGTCGTCTTCGATAAACTGCTTCACCACACAGGAGATCCCGATGCCCATCCGGGCAAATTCGATCAGCAGATCCATCTCGTTTACTTCCAGGAGATGCATCGGTGAGAGACCGTTCCGGGCGCAGTAGGCATTAATTTGTCTGCGGGAAATGTTGTCTCTGTCGAGGAGCATGATCTTGCCATACTTAAAGATCTCTTCGTCTCTGCAGTGCAGCCTTTGGCGGCAGGCGGGGGCACAGACAAAAATATAGTCGATCGCGCCCAGAGAATGGAAGACTGCTGTGCCGGGCAGTTCCGGTTTCGCCGCAAGTGCCAGGTCTATGCTGCACTCGTCAAGCAGGGCGCAGGCGCGGGCAGATGAGGTGCAGGTGATGGAAAGCTCTGTATTCGGAAACTGCCCGGTGAATGCCTTGAGATAGGGCATGAGAAAAAATTTACATAATACATTGCTTGAAGCAATCCGGAGAGAGCCTGTATCATCCGGAAACTTCAGGCTTTTTTCTGTGTCCGAGAGAAGAGCGAACGACTGTCTTACGCTGTCGCGGAGGATTCTTCCTTTTTCTGTCAGCTCGACACCCTTTGATCTGCGGATAAAAAGCGTTGTGTCCAAGCTTTCTTCCAGCTTTTTGACTGCGACGCTGACGGCGGGCTGAGAGAGATAGAGCTGGGCGGCGGCTCGGGAGATACTTTTGTTTTCTGCGACGGAAAGAAAGATACGGTATCTTGTGAGATTGTCAAATGATTCCATAACATACTCCATAAATCTAATTTATATATCTGATAAAAAACATATATTTGAATTATATCATTGCGGACACTATAATTCAAGAAAACGAAAAGATATGAAAATGAGAGGGAGGAAATGTATGGAAACATTTGAATTTGACGGCGAAAAATACAGAAAGGCATCAAGACATCAGAAGGAATGGGGAAGAGGACTGATTACGGAGCTGGCGCTGAAAGGAACGGAATCGATCCTGGATCTGGGCTGCGGAGACGGCGTCCTGACGCGGATGATGGCGGATGCTGTGCCGAAGGGGAATGTGTTGGGAATCGACGCTTCGGAAGGGATGATCGCGGAGGCGGAGAAGCTTGCCTGCGGAAATCTTGAGTTTATGCATATGGATATCAACAGGATCGACTTTGAAAATGAGTTTGATGTGATCTTCTCTAATGCGGCGCTTCACTGGGTCAGAAATCATCGGAGACTTCTGCGGGCGGCGCACAGAGCATTGAAGCTTGGCGGAGTGATCCTGTGGGATTTTGGTTCAGCCGGAAACTGCGATAATTTTATCGGCGTGATCCATGAGAAGATGGCGGAAGAAAAGTACAGGAGCTGTTTTGCTGGATTTGAGTGGCCCTGGTTCATGCCGTCCCGGCAGCAGTATGAGAAAATGGCGGCGCATGCCGGATTTGCTGATCTGACTGTGGAAGAGGTTAACAGGGACAGATATTTTGCCTCTGCGGAGGAAATGATCCGATGGATCGATCAGCCGAGTATTGTGCCTTTTATAGGATGTGTGCCTGACCGGTTGAAGGCGGATTTCCGGCGGGATGTGATCGAAGAAATGATGAGAAGAGTGCTGCAGGAGGACGGCACCTGCTTTGAGACCTTCCGGAGATTAAAAGTGCGTGCTCCAGATGGCGGACTATATCGACAGTATGGAGACAAAAATGGAGGATGTGCTTTCTGAGCTGAAAAGTATGAGAGAGCAGCTTTCCGGGATAGAAAATCAAAGTTTCCGGACAAAAGCGGAAAAGATCGTTGCGGCAGTAGAAGGGAAACTGGGAGAGGCAAAGGAAGCTCTTGGAAATCTGAAGAGAGCGTTCCTCAGAAAAGTGGAACAGGCGCTGCAGGCAGGGAAAACAAAAGGAAAGGAGGCTTTGTCCGGGATCCTGAAGACCATCCGCCTGCCCCAGATGACTCTCCGTGTCCAGCATCTCCTGAAAGGAGCAGTCCGGACTGCGGATCAGGCGGACTCTTTGGAAACAGAGACTTCATCAGCAGGAAAAACTTATGCAGAGGGGCAGGAAAACCGTCCTTCCCCCGCAGAGAAGAGAGAATCCTTAAAAAAACAGGGATCATCAGCAGAACCATCACCGGAAAACGGAAAAGATCCCAGAACTCTGAAAACCAGAGAAAGGATAGAGGATGGGAAAAAAGAACTGGAAAGATCCGGAAGAACATTAAAGGACACCGGGAAGGAACTGAAAACTGCAGGAAAAGCCGCCCGCCAGACCGGATATGCGAATGGGGCTGTTCAAGAAGCGGCAATCGCTAAAGAGCAGAGTAAAAGGGCCTATCAGGCAGGAAAACAGCTTGCCATGCAGGGAAAGCAAGCAGTAAAGACAGGGGCAAAAGGAGCAAAGAAGGTATTCCAGGGCGCAAAAACGGCAGTACGGACGGCAGTTACGGCGGTTCGGTCCGTGATCGGGCTTGTTTCCGCCGGTGCAGTGGTCATTTTTCTGGTGATCATCTTAGGCGTGGTCGGCGGGATTGCCGGCGCTTCCGGAAGCTCAAGCTCCGAGGCGCTCAGCCAGGAAGTGCTTGCTTATACCGCCACAATCCAACGGTATGCTTCGGAATTCGGGATCCCGGAATATGTAGCCTCCATTCAGGCGATCATGATGCAGGAGAGCGGAGGCAGAGGAACCGATCCCATGCAGGCCAGCGAGTGCCCTTACAATACGGAATATCCCAATACACCGGGCGGGATCACAGACCCGGACTATTCTATCCGGGTGGGAATCCAGTATTACGCAGACTGCGTCACCCAGGCCGGGTGCGAAAGTCCTGCCGATATCAGCAGGCTTCAGTTGAGCTGGCAGGGATATAATTACGGGAACGGATACATAGGATGGGCGCTTACGAACTATGGCGGCTACAGCCTGGAAAACGCTTTGGAATTCAGCCAACAACAGGCGGCAGCCCATGGATGGTCAGGATATGGAGATCCGGAGTATGTACCCCATGTGCAGAGATACTATTCCGGAGGGAATCTGTTTGCAGGCCTGTTCGGAAATCAGCAGATCGTGACGATCGCAAAAGGTGAGATCGGAGCCAGCGACGGCCAGAAGTACTGGAGCTGGTATGGGTTCAGTTCCTATCAGGAGTGGTGCGCCTGCTTTGTCAGCTGGTGCGGGGAACAGGCAGGGCTCATTGAAAGCGGGGCAATGCCCAGATTTTCTTTGTGTTCCGATGGAATGTCCTGGTTCCAGAGCCAGGGAAAATGGCAGGCGGCAGGAAGCACGCCCACAGCGGGCTCGCTGGTGTTCTTTGACTGGGGCGGCGACGGCGTACCGGATCATGTGGCGATTGTGGAAAAATGCGAGAACGGGATTGTTTATACGGTGGAAGGGAATACAAGTACAAGAGTGAATGGAGAGAGTGTCCGGGGAGTATGGCAGCATCAGTACCCGGTTAGTGATCAATCTATTCTTGGCTATGGCACAATATGATGTTGATTTAAAATTGGAACGATAAAACAATTAGAATGATTTACAAGAAGATAATTATATACCTTCAAAGTTCTTTTTCACTTCTTCCAGCAGTAACTCTACCACAGGACTGAATCGCCGCCCTGCTACGGGAAACTTACGGTAGCAAGATCAAGGTGTTCGGTACCGAGATACTCCACTCGGTCCGGGTCAGGGAAATCAGCGTCGAGGGCAAGAGAGCATTTTTGTCCATGATCCCAGCGGTAAGGTGGCGAAAGCCTACAAAAATTTGACGAAGGAGATGCTGAAACTTGAAAAGTAGCGTGAAAAAAATAGAGCTGGCATTCCTTGATGACCTGTTTTCCACCGAGGAAAGCTGGGCCGACGCCCAGCGGGAGAAGATTCTGGGAATTCCGTTGTCCGAGTTGCACCCGTTCAAATGAAAAACACGATTGGTATTAAAGAAGAAGGAAGATCAACACCTGTCTGGCGGCTCCGGTGTCCCCATCCCGGGAGTTCTTCCCGGTAAAGAGGACCGGAGCGCACCATTTTTAGACAGGCCGGCAGTTTCCCGGAACTGTTATCTCAGCTTCCACCCGGCGCTCTGTTTCTGCAGTTCCACCATATGGTGGAAGAGACCGTTCCGGCTCATCAGATTTGACGGGGATCCTTCCTCCGCCACCTGACCGCCGGAGAGGACAATGATCTTGTCTGCCGCTTCCACGGTGCGCATCCGGTGGGCGATGACCAGTACGGTCTTACCCCGGAGAAGGCGGGAGAGGGCTTCCTGAACCTTTGTCTCATTTTCCACATCCAGGCTTGCCGTAGCCTCGTCAAGGAGCAGGATGGGCGCGTCTTTTAAGAGAGCACGGGCAATGGAGATGCGCTGGCGCTCGCCTCCGGAGAGCCTTGCGCCGTTCTCGCCGATGGGCGTGTCATACCCCTGCGGAAGCTTTGAGACAAATTCTTCACAGTTGGCTGCCCGCGCCGCGGCGATCACTTCCGCATCTGTAGCGCCCCGCTTCCCAAGGCGGATATTTTCCATGACCGTATCGTCAAAGAGCACCACATCCTGAAAGACCATAGAGTAGTCGGTGAGGAGTACTTCCGGGTCTACTGTTGAGATATCCACGCCGCCCACGAGGATCCGGCCTTTCGTGACGTCCCACAATCTGGCGGCGAGCCTTGCGCAGGTGCTCTTGCCGGAACCGGAAGGTCCCACCAGAGCGGTGACTTCCCCTTCTTTGGCGGTAAAGCTCACATCGTGAAGCACTTCTTTCTCGTCGTAGGCAAAATCCACATGCTCGAATACAATATCGTGTCCCTCCGGAGCAAACCGGCTGCTCCCTGCGGCTGTGGGAGTTTCATAGAGTTCCGTGATCCGGTCGGCGGACACCTGGGATATGATCATCTCCGCGATCAGGGCAAGACTCTGGTCAAAGGGGGCATAGATCCGGGTGATGACAAGCAGGAATAAAAACAACAGCATGAAATCGATCTGGCCGGTGAGGATCAGGCCGGCTCCGGTGAGGATGGTAGTTGCCACGCCCAGACGCATAATGACGCTGGCAGCGTTGACAAAGACGCCGGTGCCCAGCTCGCCCCGGGTCATGATCCGTTCGTGTTCGTCGATCTTCCGGTACAGCCGTTCCAGATAGAGGTCTTCCTGGTTGGTCGCACGGATCTCCCGCACGTTTTCCAACGCTTCCTGGATCCCATCGGATACCCGGAGAGCGGCTTTCTTCGTCCGCTCAGAGGCGCGGGCCGCCATTTTCCGGCTGCCGAACAGGAGACCGAAAGCCACCGGTACACCCCACAGGCAGGCGATGGCAAGCCGCCAGTCATAGACGAGAAGGCATACAGCGATGATCGCCGTGGAGATATAGGCGCCGTACAGATATCCGAGGACATGGGACCACACATGCTCCATCCGGTTGACGTCGCCCATCAGGGTCTCGGTCAGGTCCGCCACATCCCGTTTTCCGAAGTATCCGAGAGGAAGCCTGCGGAGCCGCTCCGCCATGCCAAGGCGGGTCGCCTTTACTTCATTGTATACCAGCCCGTAAGTGGCCCGGTACTGCTGCAGATGGGTGAGAAATGATAAGACCAGGAACAGGACAGTCAGGGCGATGGGGAGCATTGCAGAGGGCAGCGGACTTCCTGTTATCAGGGTGTTCATGAAGCCGCCTGTGAGAAGATACAGGATGCCCATCCCTCCCATGACGACCAGATTGACGATGACCGTCCAGAACGCGCCTTTTTTTGTGTTTCGCAGTCCCTGATCGGTGAGTGCGTATTTTCTCTGAAATTTCTTGCTGAACATTTACTTTGCCTCCTTTTCACTGGAAATCTTCCACCGGACTGCCTTGTTATAGTCCGCCCACATCCGGGCGTACAGACCGCCCGCCGCCACAAGCTCCCCGTGAGTTCCCTGCCCGGCGATGCGGCCTTTATCCAGAACAATGATCCGGTCGGCGCCTATGACAGTGGACAGGCGGTGGGCGATCATGATCACGGTGCGGCCTTTCGTCAGTGCGGCGAAGGCCTTCTGGATCAGAACTTCGTTCTCCGGGTCGGCAAAAGCGGTGGCCTCATCAAGGACGACGATAGGCGCGTCTTTTAAGATTGCCCGTGCAAGGGCGATGCGCTGCTGCTCGCCTCCTGAGAGATAGGTGCCCTCTGTGCCGATCACTGTGTCCATCCCGTCCGGCAGCTTCTCAATGATATCCTGGCACTGTGCGGCTGTAAGAGCGCATCTTACCTCATCCCTTGAGGCATCCGGCCTTGCCGCCCGGACGTTTTCCAGGATCGACGCCTTAAAAAGCCGGCTGCTCTGGAAGACGAAGGCCACCTGATCCATGAGCACATGGGGATCCATCTCTTTTACATCCGCCCCGCCCACTCTGACCGAACCGGAGGAAGCGTCCCAGAAGCGTGGGATCAGGCTGGCAGCCGTGGTCTTGCCGCCACCGGAGGGACCTACCAGGGCGATGGTCTGTCCCGGTTCAGCTGTGAAGGAGACATGGGAGAGGGCAGGCGTTTCCGATCCATCATAGGTAAAGCTGACGTCCTGAAATTCCACCTTATTGCCGTGGGGGACTTTGGGGTTGTCAGGGCTTTTGAGCACCGGGGCTTCCATCACCTTATTGATCCTGCCGAGGGCCGTTCCGGCCAGCATGATGCCGGAGGAGGCGAACATGATCCTTGCCAGCGCCGTGGAGATGATGGCGGAGAATACTGCGTAGAAGACGAAATCTGTGATAAATCCGGCGAGATTTCCATCTGCCAGCGCCTCTGGAGCGAGGAACAGCGCTGCCGGGACAAGGAAGACGAAGGCGCCCTCCGTAAAGGTTAAGTTTACGGACTGCGGGACCCGGCATACGTCCGCCTGATAATGCTCCGCCTTCTCACTGTAATCGTTGATCGCCTCCTGAAAGGCCTTAAAAGAATAAACAGTCTGCTGGAAGATCTTCACCACGGGGATCCCGCGGACATATTCAGTGCCCGCCTTGGTCATCCGGTCCTGTGCGGCCTGGTATTCCGCCATAAGCTGCGCGTTTTTGCCGCCCATCATGGTGAACATGGAGATAACGGAGATCACGGCTGCCAGCAGGCAGGAAAGCCCCATCCGCCAGTCGAACAGGAACATCAGGATCACCATGGCAAGAAACAGGACGATAGTGCCCACGATGTCCGCCAGGTTATGGGCGAGCAGAGTCTCCGTGTCGGCCGCGGCCGCGTCAAGACGGCCCCGGATCAGCCCGGACGCATTGGCGTCAAAATAGCCGAGGGGCGCCTTCATCACATGGGCAACGCCCTGTTTTCTGATGTTGGAGGCTGTGCGGAATGCCGCCAGATGGGTGCACATCAGGCCTGCAAAATATAAGGCGATCCCTGCGAATGCAAAGGCAAAAGCTATCCAGCCGTACCGGGTTACGCCGCGGGCAAGGGCCCAGTCCGGGGCGGCGGCAATCAGATCCCGCGCGGCAAGCCAGATACAGATGTAAGGCACCATGGAGAGCAGCATGGATACTGCCGAAAAAAACAGGCCGAGAAAGGTCAGGCCTTTGCGGTTTCCTGCGTAATCCAACAGGACAGCCACATCGCTTTTCTTTTTTTCTTTCATGGGTTTCCCTCCTTAAAGATAAAAATTATTAGTTAGAATAAACTAACTCATGGATAAAAAAACAGGGGGATTATTCCCCGGTGTCGATAGAAATATATCATCTGTTCATGTGGCAGACCGGGAGAAGGGAGCAGCGGGAATGTACTTTAACGCTGCTCTTCCATCAGTTTCAGCCATCCCGCCGTATAAAAATCCCGGAATTGCCTGATATCCCGGCGCGCCTGTTCCCGCGGCATGTCGTGTACCGCGATCTCAAAAAGGCCGCTGAACATCCCGCTGGCAATGATGTGGCAGAGAGATTTTTTTAATTCGGGAACCTTCTGACCTGTCCGGCGGAGCACATCCATATATTTCAGAGTGTATTCCACTTCAATCTCCACCATGTTGTGGATGAAGTGTTCGTAGGAAGTTCCCTCCGCCCTGCATAAAAGCAGTTTCACCGGTTCCCGGTGGTCACAGATATAGTCCACCATCCAGTCTACATAGCCACCGGAAGCCTCGCCCATGTGTACGGGCTGCTCTTCCTCCGGCAGATCGGCAAACCCGGTCTGGGCCTCCATGAACCTGCCCATGAGAGCAGCGGCATGGGGCTCCACGATGGATGCGAACAGGGCTTCCTTGCTGGAAAAGTAGCCGTAAAAGGCTCCGGTGGTCACGCCTGCATTTTTTACGATCTGGCGCAGGGAAGCTCCCAGAAAGCCTTTCTCAGAAAATTCTTCCAATGCGGCCTGCTGGATATTTTCCAGCGTAGGTGATGTTCTTTCGTCCATAAAAACCTCCATGTAACAGTGATATATAACAATGCTATATTATGAAAACAATAAGCTGCTGTCAAGAGGGGAACAGCGATTATCTATAGTAGTGAGAAGATTTATCGACAAGCAGGGTTAGGTTTGACTAGCCTGCCCCGGTGTTGCTATGCTGATACGGTATTCTTATGGAAGACCAGCAAAAAGAAAGAAGGGATGCGCTGCGCGCGGGGCTTGTGACGATCCGGTCACTTCGATATCTGGCGGCGGGGCTTCGCTGCATCCGGAAGAGGAAGATTGAAGTCCCGCTCCTGGACGCGGCGGCGATCGGGGTCTCTGTCCTGCGGCGGGATTTTAATACTGCCGGGTCGGTCATGTTCCTGCTGGGGGTGGGAGAGCTTCTGGAAGAGTGGACCCATAAAAAATCCGTGGGGGACCTGGCGCGGAGCATGTCCCTGAATATCAAAAAGGTCTGGCTGAAACGGGACGGGCAGGAGATCCTGGTAAAGGCGGATCAGATCAGGAAAGGCGACGTGGTGACCGTACATATGGGAAATGTGATCCCCTTTGACGGGGAGGTGTCCGGCGGGGAAGGCATGGTAAACCAGGTCTCCCTCACCGGCGAGGCCATGCCTGTGCGCAGGGTGCAGGGGCAGTCCGTCTATGCGGGGACCGTGGTCGAGGAGGGAGAGCTGGACGTCCTGGTCAAGGCGGTTTTCGGCTCCACCAGATTTGAAAAGATCGTGGCCATGATCGAAGACTCGGAGAAACTGAAGTCTTCCATGGAGAGCAGGGCGGAACATCTGGCCGACAGGCTGGTGCCGTACAGCCTGCTTGGAACGGCAGGGGTATGGCTCCTGACCAGAAATGTGACAAAGGCATTGTCCGTGCTCATGGTGGATTTTTCCTGCGCCCTGAAGCTTGCCATGCCGCTGACCGTGTTGTCGGCGATCCGGGAGGCAGGCGGGTACGGGATCACTGTGAAGGGCGGAAAATTCCTTGAAGCAGTGGCAGAAGCGGACACCGTGGTTTTCGATAAGACCGGGACGCTCACCAAGGCAAAACCCACGGTGAGAGAAGTAATCCCGTTCGGAGAGGAACCGGAGGAAGAATGTCTTCGGATTGCAGCGTGCTTGGAGGAACATTTCCCTCATTCTATGGCAAAGGCTGTAGTGGATGCGGCGAAGAAGCGTCGGCTTGCTCATGAGGAAATGCATTCCAAGGTGGAGTATATTGTAGCCCACGGGATCTCTTCATACATTGACGGGAAAAAAGTGGTGATCGGAAGCAGCCATTTCGTCTTTGAAGATGAAGGATGCAAGGTCCGCCCGGAATACCGGGAAAGGTTTGAGGCGCTGCCGGAAGAATACTCCCACCTGTATCTTGCCATCGAGAAGGAGCTGACAGCGGTGATCTGTATCGAAGATCCCCTGCGGGAAGAAGCGGCAGACATGATCCGTGCGCTGAGAGCGGAAGGAATACAGAAAACGGTCATGATGACCGGGGACAGTGAGAAGACCGCCGCTTCCGTCGCAAGGCGGGTGGGCGTGGACGAATACTATGCGGAGGTGCTGCCGGAAGAAAAGGCTGGATTTGTGGAGCGGGAGAAAGCACTGGGACACAAGGTTATCATGATCGGAGACGGGATCAATGATTCCCCCGCCCTGTCCGCCGCCGATGCTGGCATCGCTATCAGTGATGGTGCGGAGCTTGCAAGGGAGATCGCCGATATTACCATCGCGGCGGCAGACCTGGGAGAACTGGTCGTGCTGAAACGTCTGGCCAACGGGATGCTGAAGCGGATTGGGAAAAATTATCAGCAGATCATCGGGATCAACGCAGGGTTGATCGTGTTTGGCATTGCCGGCGTGCTCCAACCGACGACTTCGGCGCTGCTACACAACACATCCACACTGCTGATCAGCTTAAGGAGCATGAGGAATCTCTTGACAGACAGAACCGAATAAGAGAATGATGAAAAGAGGGAGACTTGCGGTATGTGCGGTCTCCCTTTACTGTTCATAAAGTATTTATAAAGAATTTCATCGCATAGAAACTTTCTTCACTGACCGCGTGTTCCATTTCACGGGCGTCTTTCTCCGCTGTTTCCGGATCGACGCCGAGCTGCTTCAGCCAATTGGCGAAAAAAGTATGCTTTTCATAAAGGGACTGGGCAGCAGTCAGTCCGGCTTCAGTCAGTTTGATATATCCCTGAGGGGAGACATTGATCTGCCCGGCATCTTTCAATTTCTTTACTGCAGCGCTGACGCTGGATCTTTTGAACTTGAGCTCAGATGAAATGTCCGCATTTCGGACGACCGGGAGACGCCTGCTTAAAATAAAGATGGTTTCCAGATAGTTTTCAGAAGATTCGCTTTTCTTTTTTGTTCCTGCCATTATGTCTCACCTCATATTCAGTATAGCATTTTCCGAAAGCAAGGTATGTCTTTTATGAAATTTCGTCATATTTAAAGAAATTAAAAGAAAATAATTCTAAAAAATGTGCAAAATAGTTATTGATTTCTAACCATGGTTAGCATATACTAATCGCTGAAGGGAAAATGAAATATATTATCAATATCAGTAATAAAACATAGATGGAAAAGAGGTCTTTTAAATGCCGCTTACAATGGCAGGTATAGGAGAAACAAATATAATCCGCAGGGTTGGGGGAAATGAGGAGACGAGGCGTTTCCTTGAAAACCTGGGTTTTGTCGCAGGCGCGGAAGTGACCGTACTGTCTGCGATCGGGGGCAATGTGATCGTAAACATCAAGGATTCACGGATTGCCGTTAACGCTGATATGGCGCGGCACATCATGGTATAACTCCATGCAGTGCCCGCTGTATATAAATTGAATTCTGGCAGAGGAAAGGAGATGACAGTTATGACATTAGGTGATGCAGAAGTCGGCAGCACAGTTGTTGTAACAAAAATAGAGGGTGACAGTGCCTACAAACGCCGGATCATGGATATGGGGATCACAAAAGGAAGCGAGCTCTATATCAGAAAGGTCGCGCCCCTTGGCGACCCGGTAGAGATCACAGTCCGCGGATACGAATTATCCGTCAGGAAGAATGACGCACAGTGCGTCCAGGTAAAATAGGAAGACTCAGATATTCTGAGCCGGATCTGAGCGAGTAAGAGATATGAAGAGGAGGCAGAAAAAATGGCAATCAGAATTGCACTCGCCGGAAACCCGAACTGCGGTAAGACGACGATGTTCAACGCCCTTACCGGTGCCAACCAGTACGTTGGAAACTGGCCGGGGGTAACCGTTGAGAAAAAAGAAGGAAAGGTAAAGAGCAAAAGGGCGAAGGGGGAGGAAGTCATCGTGACAGACCTTCCGGGAATCTACTCCCTTTCCCCATATACGCTGGAGGAAGTAGTCAGCCGGGATTACATACTGAAAGAAAATCCGGATGTGATTATCGACCTGGTGGACGCTACCAATATCGAGCGTAACCTGTATCTGACAACGCAGCTTGTGGAGACCGGCGTTCCGGTCGTGATCGCACTTAATATGGCAGACCTGATCGCAAAGAGAGGGATGAAGATCGACACGAAGCGGCTGTCCATGCTGCTGGGCTGCCCGATCGTCGAGACGTCCGCACTGAAGCAGACCGGGCTTTCCGAGCTGATCGACGAGGCAGTCAAAACGGCAAAGAAAAAAGAGATCAGCCTGCCAGGCGAGATCTTTTCCAAAGAGATGGAGAGCGCGGTGGAAGAAGTAAAAGGACTCCTGCCGGACTCTATCACAGACGATAAGAGGAGATGGTATGCGGTCAAGTTCCTGGAACGCGACAATAAGGTCGTGGAGAGCGTGAAACTTCCGGCTTCCGATGCGTCTGCCATAGAGGCACTCAGAGATAAGATCGAGAAGCGGCATGATGACGACATGGAGAGTATTGTTACTGACGAGCGGTATAAATATATCCAGCAGATCGTGAAAGCGACAGTCCAGAAGGGAAAAGAAAAGCTGACGACCTCTGATAAGATCGACCGGATCGTTACCAACCGTATCCTCGGCATCCCGATCTTTATCGTGATCATGTGGGCGGTATATTATGTGTCGGTCACGACAGTCGGCACCTGGGTAACGGACTGGACCAATGATGTATTTGTCGTTGCGATCCAGGACGCGGTCGGCGGATTCCTCGGGAATATCGGCGCTGGTACGATCGTTACCGACCTTGTGGTGAACGGTATCATCGGCGGTCTGGGAGCCGTGCTCGGCTTCGTCCCGCAGATGGCGATCCTGTTCCTGTTCCTGTCCATTCTTGAAGACTGCGGCTACATGGTTCGTATCGCATTCGTCATGGACCGTGTATTCCGTCACTTCGGACTTTCCGGAAAGAGCTTTATCCCGCTTCTGATCTCATCCGGATGCGGAATCCCGGGGATCATGGCTTCCAAGACCATCGAGCAGGACAATGACCGCCGCCTTACGATCATGACGGCGACTTTCATCCCCTGCGGCGCAAAACTTCCGGTCATCGCCCTGATGGGAGGCGTGATCGCAGGAGCGGCAGGCGGATACGCAGAGACTTCTTATATCGCTCCGCTGATGTACTTTATCGGGATTGCGGCAGTGCTTGTGTCTGCGATCATTCTGAAGAAAACGAAACCTTTCTCCGGGAAACCGGCTCCGTTCGTCATGGAGCTGCCGCAGTACCATATCCCGCAGGTGAAGACAGTCCTGCTCCATGTATGGGAGAGGCTGAAAGGCTTCATCATCAAGGCAGGTACGATCCTGTTCCTTGCGTGCGTAGTGATGTGGTTCCTCGGAAGCTACGGCTTTGGACCGGACGGCTTCGGCTTGGTAGAGTCCTCCGACAGCCTGATCGCGGTCATCGGCGGCGTGATCGCACCGCTCTTTGCACCGCTCGGCTTCGGCGAGTGGCAGCCGGTCGCCGCATCGATCTCCGGATTTACGGCGAAAGAGGCGATCGTATCCACCATGGGTACGCTGGCGGCGATCGCAGGAGATGTGGAAGACCCGGTGACAGTGGCTCAGGGTGTAGCGGCATGGTTCCCGACTTCCATGGCAGCCTTCTCCTTCCTGCTGTTCAACCTGCTTGACTCTCCATGCCTGGCGGCAATCTCCACGATGGCACAGCAGATGCAGTCCAGGAAATGGTTCTGGTTCGCGATTCTGTTCCAGAATGTATTCGCTTACGTGGTATGCCTTACGGTATACCAGATCGGTACTTTCGTACTTGGCGGAGGATTTACGTTTGGAACTGCAGTTGGGTTCGTGTTCCTGATCGTGCTGCTGGTACTCCTGTTCCGGCCTGATCCGTATAAGAACCAGAAAGTATATGCAAAGCGTTCCGTACAGAATGTATAAGAGGAACAGCCGGATGTTTTGAAAGGCATCCGGCTGTTTTCAGAAAGAAGGGATAGATAGTGGCAGATATTGTAATCCTGACCCTGATCATCGGGTACTGTGTTTTCCTGATCTACAGAGGATATAAGAATAAAAAGGCAGGGAAACCGGTGGGCTGCGCAGGGTGCAGCGGAAACTGCAGATCCTGCGGCGGCTGTGCGTCCTGCGCAGGGAGAAAAACGGATGTGAAAGGAAGGTAGCGTATGGGCGATTCTACAGGCTCCATGTTTTATGGCTTCGGAGCATTTATTCTTATATATATTATAGGAGCGACGATCTATCAGATCTGGCTCTGGATCAAGAAAGCGAGAGACCGGAAGAAATTCAAAGAAAACGAAGATGAACAGAAACGGACGGAGGGATAGTTATGGTTGATGCGATCATTATACTCGTAGTCGTGGTGCTGCTGATCTTTGCGCTGAAAGGATCGATCAAACATTTCAGAGGAGAGGGCGCCTGCTGTGGCGGCGGATCCGGCAGCGTGAAAACGAAAAAAGCGAAAAAGAAGACGCTCGACGGTCCGGTGGTCGGACGGCGCATGATCCGCATCTCAGGCATGCACTGCCAGAACTGTGTCAACAGCGTGACCAACGCGCTTAATGCGATAGACGGGGTGTCTGCCGAGGTAAGTCTGAAAGATAACTGCGCAGAAGTTTCCTGTGACCGCAAGGTGGATGATATTGATCTGAAACAGGCGGTGGAAAGGGCAGGTTTCGAAGTGCTTGGTATTTCACAGGTATAAGGTGGGAAACGCCGTGAGCAGGAAAGATGAGATTATTGAAAGGCTGAAAGAAAACGGATGCCGGATCACAAAACAGAGAAAGATCCTGATCGATATCATCCTGGAGAATGACTGTGCAAGCTGCAAAGAGATTTTTTATAAAGCTGCACAGGAAGATGACAGGATCGGGGTGGCGACGGTTTACCGCATGATCAATGCGTTGGAAGAGATCGGCGCAATCAGTCGGAAAAATATGTACCGGATCGAATGTGGAGAAAGCTGCGAAGGCGGATGCGAGATCATCATGGAGGACGATACCAGTTTCAGGATGCCAAAGGAAAAGCTGGATCAGATTGTCCGGGATGGCGCCAGGCGTTACGGCTATCTGGGCGATGGGAAGAAAATATCGAAGATCATTTACCACAGTGGGCAGACATAAATGACAGAGCGGTAAAGAGGATGAAAAAATGTATGAAGACAGGAGCCATCAGGTGAAAATGCCGGAAGGTCTCCTGTTTTTTGATGATAAAAAAGTAATAATAAAGATATTGATATCTATTCTCAAATAGTGTATCCTATAACTAGTAAGTTAGATACAACTAACTAATAAAAGAAAAATATCTGATGACAGGAGGATGACATGAGTGTTGTGATCATAGGCGGACATGACAGGATGGTATGTCAGTACAAGAAAATATGCAGACAGTTCAATTGCAAGGCAAAAGTATTTACACAGATGTCAGCTTCCCTGGGAAAACAGATCGGAAGTCCGGATCTGGTCGTGCTTTTTACAAATACGGTCTCCCACAAGATGGTAAAGTGTGCCCTCGAGGAAGCGGAAAAATGCCACGCATCGATCGTGAGATGCCATACAAGCAGCAAAAATGCGCTGGAAGAGATCCTTGGAAATGCATGTGCATAAAGCAGGATGCTTTGAAAGCCATTTTATAAATATCAAACGTAACAGTTCAGCCCGCGCCATTCGTAAAACCGCACATCGTGCTTATTGCGGCTGTCGCCGCTATTTTACTCATTAACGGGCGCTCAGTTCATCTGCCAGTCAGTCGCCGGATTCTTATGCAAGCATAAATCCGTCTCCTGCCGTCAGATAGCTGAACTGTTACTATCAAACAAAAGGAGGATTTTCAGATGTCTCTTATCAACAAAGAAATCAGTGACTTTACAGTGCAGGCTTATCATGAGGACGCCTTCAAAGAAGTGTCAAAGGCGGATGTGCTGGGGAAATGGGGTGTGTTTTTCTTCTATCCGGCGGATTTCACTTTTGTATGCCCTACAGAGTTGGAAGACCTGGCAGAGAAGTATCCGGAATTTCAGGCGGCGGGATGCGAGGTATACTCGGTTTCCTGCGACACCCATTACGTGCATAAGGCGTGGCACGATGCGTCGGACCGGATCAAAAAGATCGCATATCCCATGCTTGCAGATCCTACCCATGTACTCTCCCGGGATTTCGAAGTGTATATCGAGGCGGACGGCGTAGCGGAGCGGGGCACCTTTATCGTGAACCCGGAAGGAAAGATCGTCTCCTATGAAGTGAACGCCGGAAATGTAGGACGTAATGCGGATGAGCTTCTGCGCAAGCTGCAGGCGTGCCAGTTTGTCCATGAGCATGGAGATGAGGTGTGCCCGGCCAAATGGCAGCCCGGAGCGGAAACCCTGAAACCGAGCCTTGATCTGGTGGGACAGTTATGAGAGAGCAGGATGTAAGAGATTTATATGATGCTGTAGTGATCGGCGGCGGCCCGGCAGGGCTGACCGCCGCCCTGTATCTTGCCCGTGCCAGATACAGGGTGCTGGTGGTGGAAAAAGAGCGTTTCGGCGGACAGATCACGATCACCCATGAGGTGGTGAACTTCCCGGGCGTGGAACGCACCAGCGGGGAAGCGCTGACGGAGACCATGCGCAGGCAGGCGGAACACTTCGGGGCGGAGTTCCTGCTGGCGGAAGTGACTGGCCTTGACATGGGCGGCGATATTAAGACCGTCCGGACCAGCCGGGGAAACCTGAACTGCTTCGGCGTGCTGCTGGCTGCGGGCGCTCATCCGCGGAAAGTCGGATTTAAAGGGGAAGAACAGTGGCGCGGGCGGGGCGTTGCCTACTGCGCGACCTGCGACGGAGAATTCTTTACCGGAAAGGATGTGTTCGTGGTTGGCGGAGGATTTGCCGCGGCGGAAGAGAGCGTCTTTCTGACTAAATACGCCAGCCATGTGACCGTTCTGATCCGGGGTGACGGATTTTCCTGCGCGCCTTCTGCGTCAGAACCCGCATTGACCCATGAGAAGATCACAGTCCTTCCCCATACCCGGATCGAGGAGGTTTCCGGGGAGACTTATCTTGACCGGCTGCAGTACTGGAACACACAGACCGGGGAGGTTACAGAGTACCGCCCGGCGGAAGGGGATACTTTCGGCGTCTTTGTATTCGCAGGTTACGAACCGGCTACAGAGCTGGTGAAAGGACTGGCAGAACTTGACGACCGGGGCTATATCGTCACAGACCGGAGCCAGAAGACAAGCTGCGAAGGACTGTATGCCGCCGGGGATGTGTGCATCAAACCGCTTCGGCAGGTAGTCACCGCCGTAGGGGACGGAGCGCTGGCTGCCACAGAGCTGGAGCGTTATGCCGCTGCCATGCAGAAAAAGACCGGGCTGCGTCCGGTACAGCCGGCAATAGGATATCCGAAGATATTGACGGCAAGTGAACCCGGACAAGAGCGTGATCGGGAAGCAAACGGAAGAGAAGACAGCCCCTCCGGACTGTTTACCCGGGATATGCTCACCCAGCTGGATACGGTCTTTCAGAGGATGGCTGCGCCTCTGATGCTGAAACTGTATCTGGATGACACGGCCTTGTCAGCCGAGTTGGAAACCTATATGACGCAGCTTTGCGCTCTGACGGAAAAACTCACTCTGGTAAAAGAAGAAATCATGGATACGGAAGCGGCGGATATTCAGGAGCGCCCCTGCGTGCGGATATGTAGAGAGGACGGCTCCTGGACAGGGCTTGCCTTTCACGGTGTCCCGGGCGGACATGAGTTCACGTCCTTCATGCTGGGACTCTATAATGCGGCGGGGCCGGGGCAGACCCTGGATGAAGAGACTCTCCGGCGGGTACGGTCGCTTCCGGCGGTGAAGATGCAGATCCTGGTCTCCCTGTCCTGTACCATGTGTCCGGAGCTGGTGACGGCAGCCCAGCGGATCGCAGCAGAGAATCCGCTTATTACGGCGGAGGTCTATGATCTGAACCATTTTCCGCGGCTTCGGGAAAGATATCATGTCATGAGCGTTCCCTGTCTTGCGGTCAATGATGGAGAGAAAGTCGCTTTCGGGAAAAAGGATATCCGGCAGCTTGCGGAACTGCTGGAACAGCAGGGAAAATAGTATAAATCCGGTCAGCCGTCAGAGAGGAGGGAGTTCTATGTTTACGATACGGCCATACAGAGAGGGAGATGCGGAAGGCTGCGGCCAATGTTTTTACGAAGGCTTTTTCACATGTCCCATCAATGAAAATGACAGGATCCTTTTGCGGGATTATGCCCAGGTCCTGATAGAAAAATGCAGTTTTGCTTATGTGGCGGAAACTCCGGACTGTCAGATCGTGGGCTTTATCAGCGGCAATTACGGAAAAAGATTCTGTCCGATGAAGAGAGATTCTGACCGGTACAAAAGGCATTATGTGGTCTGGTGCCGGATGTTTCTGAAGTTCTATCTGAAAGGGTATTGCTTGTCCGAGACATTTCAGAAACAGCTGGACGGTTTTATTTTACAGGCACGTGAGCGGGAGGAGAAGTTTTTTGACGGATGTGATCTGGAGCTGGTGGCTCTTACTTCCAGAAAGGATTACCGGAAAGGGCTGGGGACGGCGCTGGTATCCAGGTTTATGGACAGAGCCGTGGCTGATGGAGCCCGGAACGTGCGGCTTCTGACAAACACTCTGGCTTCCTGGGAATTTTATGAAAAAAGAGGTTTTATGAAAATCTTGGAAAAGCCATTCACGGACGGTTCCGGACAGAAAACCCTCATTTATGAATGTTGCCCCGGCAGAGAGAAAAATGAAAGGATCAATCAGCAAATCTGCCCCTTTTTTTGACAATCATTCTCAACAGGTATATAATGCAGTTAGAAACAACTAATCAAAAAAGAAAGAAGGCCTGTAAAGTGGGAAGGTATTACAGATTGTCCCAATCTATCACAGTAGAGATGGCGTCAGAAATCCTACGGGAAGCAAAAGAGGTTGAGAATGTGCAGGAGGCAGAGTTCCTGGAAGACCGTTCCAAAATCCTGGTAGTGACGGAGAAGGAGAACTATCCGGAAGTAATGACAAAGCTTGTCAATATTTTCAGCCGGGTCGGCCATGGGTGCGAGATTTCTTTCGCAGGCTTTGCATATCAAAATGAGTAGCAGAAGAAAATTCCTGATCCCGGCAGCTCTTGTACTGATCGGCGTTTCCCTCTGGAATATCCTTCCGGATTATCTGGATAATCCTTATGTGTGGGGCGGCACCAGCCTCACCGACGGCGCGGACTGCTCCGGTTTTGTCCAGAGTATTTATCGGGAATACGGATATGAACTGCCAAGAGTGGCTGCAGAACAGGCCTATGCCGGGACATAGATCCCGGTAGAGGATGCACTGCCGGGAGACCTCGTTTTTTACGCAGATGACAGCGGGAATATTTATCATGTGGTAATCTATGCCGGAGACAACAAGACGATAGAGGCGCAGAGCAGCAAAACAGGGATCGTACAGGGAACCCTTGATACGGCGGACGCTGTGTGGGCGGTGCGTCTCCTGGAAGACAGCATATCCTCCTCTGCTTCCGGAAACATTAGTGAAGTAAATGCTTCATCGGATATGTATGGAGAGAACCTTGGGGTCTTTGACCTGACCTATCCTATTACTGCGCCTGTGAAATCTGCTGCGACGTGGAGACCGGGATCACGGCTACCGGAACCCCGGTAGTGGAAGGAAGGACCATCGCAGTGGATCCGTCTGTAATTCCTTGTGGAACCCAGGTTATCATCAATGGACATGTGTTCACGGCAGAAGACTGCGGCGGTGCGGTCAGGGGGAATCATATTGATATCTATGTGAATGACCACCAGACAGCGCTGGAGCTTGGGAGAGGCCAGGCGGAAGTGTATCTGGCAAAATGAGCAGACATTGTCCCGGAAATAGCAAATTTGTTCTTCCGGGGCATCGTTTATAATGAGCACACCCCTGTGCAAGGAGGCGGAAAAATATGGAACTCGGACAGTCATTGGAGGACTATCTGGAAGCTGTCTATCGGCTTTCCCAAAAACAAGATGTGAGGAATATTGATATCGCCCTGCTTCTGGGAAGGTCAAAGCCCAGCGTATCTGTGGCTGTGAAAGAACTGATTGAAAAGGGTTATGCAAAAAAGGATAGCCGGGGCACTATCATCCTGACTGAAAAAGGAAGAAAAATGGCAGAAAATGTTTACAGCCGATATCTGTATTATACGAAACTATTGATCGCCGCCGGGGTGGACCGGAAGAGGGTGGAGTATGAAGGATGCCGGAAGGAGCATATCCTGTCTGATGACAGCCATGAAAAACTGAAGAAATTTATTGGATCAATATAAAAAATAAAATGAAGCGGGAAAGGATCGGATGAAAAAGTTCCGGTCCTTTTCTTTTTGTGCGATAAGCCCGGCAAGCGGCTGCCGTGCTTGCACGAGCAGGCATTTGCCGGGCAACGGACAGCGAACGGCTTCGCCGTGAGCTGCCCGTGGTATCGCGGGGATAGGGGGAAGATTCTCTTCCTCTATCCGATTCAAAAACAAAAAATAACTTCTGTATAGAAGAAAACATTGGATCCCGTATTCTTACTATCTGGAGATGCGGAAAATTACGATTCGAAGTATCCGGGCGCTAAAGACCGCCATGTCACTATGGTATTTGGTGCGAGGCAATCACCAGAGAAGCATTGTTCGGCATCCTTTGGGAAAATTCTGCTGAACCGGATATTATGGAATCTGTAAATTGCGATAACAGTCTCATATTCTACCTGTGGTGTAGAGAAAATCTACATGGTGCGTAATGGTGGAAAGTGCCGGATACATTTATAATTCAAATGTACCGAAAGGAGAAACTGTTGGAAAACAGAGGTTTTATCATAATTGGAGAAAATATCCGGCGATTGCGTAGAAGTAAAAATTATACACAGGAGTATCTTGCAGAGAAACTTCATATTTCCGCAAATCATGTATATCGTATTGAAAACGCAGAAGCACATATCAGCATGCCTCTTCTTCCGAAAATAAAACATTTATTTGAAGTTGATGCAAATGAACTTTTAGAAGACCATGATAATGGAGAAAAAGAAATTCTATTTAAGAAAAATCCATTACATAATCTGAAGAGTATGGCAGATATTCAGGCTCTTCTAGCGGGATGTACGGAGCAGGAACAGGAGATTCTTCTATGTAATCTATATCAGCTTTCTAATCTTCTGAAGTCTTCCAGACACAGATGAAAAATGGACTTTCTTAGTCCATAAAAAGATATTTGTGGAAAATATCCTTTTATGAGCCAAGAAAGCTCAGGATCCGGATAAGGATCTGCGCACCTTGAAAATTTCATATCAGCATTACAGTAACGTTCCCGTCCGGGGGAGCGTAGCAGGAGAAAACGCAAGGATCATGTAAGAAGTACGGCCCGGTCAGACAGCATGATAAACATCAGATCTTGACAGCAGGAAATACATCAGCGGCCGTTTTTCTCATATAGGAGCGCCCCTTTCATCCTGAGAGCAGCCTTTGGTAGGGCTGCGGCGCCAGGAACCCGGATGGATGATAATGATACACCATTGATCCATCAGGCTACGGATAGACCGACCTTTAGTTGTAATCAGTTAAGACTTCTGGAAGATCTGTGCAGGTATCTGTGCCGGATACCGGCTGTAATGTTCCCTATGATATCAGGGGTGTGAGAGGACAAATACGGTATCAGAAGAAACAGAACAAAAAGAACATCAATCGAAGTGTGCTGTTGATATCAGATACATGCGGCCAGCGGGAAACCTCTGGCCGTATTGATGTGGTTTCAACAATAGAAAGCAAGGGGAGGATATACATGAAGCTGCGAGTGAGTGAAGATGCATGAGAACCATTTCCAGGAACAGGTACACCAGGAGATTGATCAGATCTTCTGTTCCTTATTTCCAAAGTACGGCATGACAATCCGGGAGGAACAACTCCGGCTCTGTCACCAGATGCTGTCTGCATTGTGGAACGGTCAGATCGCCCTCTGCGATGCGGCGGTGGGCGTGGGGAAGACCTATGCATACCTGACCGCCAGCCTGTTATTTCGGAAATACAGCGGCATGCTGAATGGGAATTACTGCATGAGCCGGGATAACCGGCCTATTGTGATCTCCACTTCCAGTATTGCCCTGCAGGATGCGCTGTTAGGGGAATACATTCCTCAGTTGTCTGAGATATTAGTGAAAGGCGGCGTGCTGAAGCAGCCTATCCGGGCGGTGCTCCGGAAAGGGAAGGAACATTTTGTCTGTGAGGAACGTCTGATCTTACGGATAGCCGCTGTCCGGGAGAAGAGAAAGAATATAAGCCAGAAAGAAGCACTGGACGGACTCCTCCAGACCTTTGATCTGGATACAGCCGTCAGTCTCAGCAGTTTTGACCGGCGGATGGTCTGCGTTCCAAAGAGGTGTCCGGCCGACTGCTCTTTGCGTGAGCAGTGCCGCTACCAGAATTTTGTGAGACAGGCGGTGGAGATGGAATATGATATCCAGATCTGCAACCACAATTATTTTCTGGCAGACGCCATCCACCGATCCAGCGGCTACCGGCCGCTTCTGAAGACCTATCAGGCGCTCATTATTGACGAGGCGCATAAGTTTTCGGAAACCGCACAGCAGATGTACGGGAAACGGCTGGGAAAAGAAGACATTGCAGAGATCTGCACCCTGCTGGAGCAGGAGAAATACACCCTTACGGCGGCAAAGCTGAGAGAAAGTTTCCGCCAGCTTTTTACTGCTCTTGTGCCGGAAGACCATGATAGGGATCAGGAAAAGTACAGGGCAGGCCTGGAACAGAAACGGATTTCTTTCCAGCCGGATGCCTCGGTCAGGAGGGCGTTGAAAAACTGCGTCCGTCTGCTGAAGAAGGCAGAGGATACCACGGCAGGGAAGATTCCCAGATGGGGTTCCAATCTGCTGGGAGAGAGCCGGGAAATCCTGCTGCTGTTCTTCTCTATGAATCCAGGGCGTGTTCTCTTTCTGGAGTTTGACCGGAAAGGGAATCCAGCGCTCTGTGCTATACATCGGCGGCTGGCAGAACGTCTGGAGCGGGATGTCTGGGAACCGGGGATTCCGGCTGGGAGAAATCCTTGGTATCTATTATACGAAAGACATCGACTATGAAAGGCATGAAGTGAAAGTCCGCTTCCGTGCAGACAATGAGAATGAATCCAGAGCGAAGAATGCAGAAGAGCGTAGAGGAAAGTTAAGCGACGATACCTTCCAGTTCCTGCTGCATTACATCAGCGAATATCGGGAACTGCTGCAGCACCAGACCTTCCTGTTTATTAATATTGCAGGAGATACTAAAGGGAAACCGCTGAAAGCGGCTTCCGTCTACGACATGTTTGACCGGATGGAGAAAAAGACCGGCGTAAGACTGACACCCCATATGATCCGGCGCTATTTCGGGAATCTCCGGTATGAAGCTGGCTGGGCATTGGAGCTGATCAGCTACGCTTACGGCCATCGGCATCTGGAAACCACCACGACTTATCTGGATATTGTGGACAACAGGCTGATCGATGCCAGTAACCGATTCTATGAAGAGACGAGAGATGTTTATGGAGTGGACGAGCTGCTGCACAGGAGGTGAGTAAGATGCCTGCATACCTGCATATCGCAGAGCCGCAGGAGATCCGACAGGAAGAAGAGAGAAAGAAACAGTTGAGAGAGGAGCTGGAAAAGTGTACGCAGGTCAAAGGAACCTTCCGCAATAAGATTTATCGGTTCCTTGTAGACAGCGGAATCCGTCATCTGACGGAGATCGACTATCCATTGCGGAGCCAGTTCAAAGCCTATGCGAAACAGAATTTCCTGAAAAAACAGCAGAATGTCATGGTCAACGCCTTTGACCGGATCCGTCAGCAGGCGGTGTGGGAGGAACAGAAAACGCTGGCGGGAAGACAGAAGTATAAGCTGAAATATGAAAATACGCTGATGTTTCTGAAGTACCTTCCAGACCGGGAGATCGCAGAAAAATATACTATAGCCAGAGAGGAAAGCCATCTTTTATGGGATTTTCGGAGTGCCTGCCCGGAAACACTGAAACAGCAGATCTTCCGTGCAGTCTGTTCCATCTCAAGGGAGAAGCAGGATTCCGGAGAAAGAAAACTTGCGCTGACCGGCCTGCAATATCTGTACCGGTTCTGCATCTGTTCAGCGATATCAGATATTGAGATGATGGAGCTGGAAGAAAAAGAAAGGTTTGCGGAAGAACTGAAGAAACAACAGGTGCCGGAGAATCAGCGGAAGACTATGTACGGCGTCCTGGCATGGATCCAGCGCCATGAATTCCTGTCTGCTAAAGAGATCTGCTGGGAAGCAAATGTCTGGTATCTGGAGCGGATCCACATCTCAAAAGAGCGGATCAACCAGAGCAATCCGCCGGGAAGCTTGATCTTTGAGGATGTGAGAAACAAAAGGAATCGGGAACTGCTGAAAAAGTACATGAGATATCTGCTTGCGGTGTCAGATATTTCTGTCAGCAATATTCGGACAAAAAACTCGTATGTGCGGAATTACCTGAAGTTTCTGGATGAAAAGGGATTATCCGTGGATGAGGTGAAGAAAGAACTCTTTGAAATATATATAAAACGGATGCATCAGAAGAATATGGAGACGCAGAGCTTTAATACAGAACTGCTGGCAATCACCCAGTTTTACAACTTCCTGCTGGTTCGGGAAGAAGTGGATCGTATGCCATACCAGCCCAACGAATACATACAGAAAAGTTTTGACATCCACCACGACCGCAGCGTGGAGAAAGATATTAGTCTAGAGATCATCTCAAAACTAAAATATTTCCCGGAGCACCTTCGGCTGATGTATCTCCACCTGTGGGGGATCGGCCTGCGGGCAAGCGAGGTGTGCGCCCTGAAAGGAAGCGCCTACGAAAGGGACGGCAGGGATGCCTGGATCCGAGTATGGCAACCTAAGATGCGGAAATATAAGAGGGTGCCTATCCCGGAAATGCTGTACCGTCTGATGGAAGTATATATCAAAAAATATGATATCGGAGCAGAAGACTACCTGTTCCCAAACAGTAAAGGCGGAGCATTCCGGTATGGTACATTTCGCATACAGATGCTCCGGTATTGTGAGGAAAATCAGATCAATAACGGGGAGTATATCTTCCGATCCCATGATTATCGGCATAACGTTGCCACAGAGTTTTATGACAGCGGCGTCCCCTTATCCAGTGTCCGGGATTACCACGGTCACACCTACGATGAAATGACCCTGCAGTATGTGGACCATATGCCGGATCGGGTGGAGAAAGCGGCAGACGCAGTATTCCAAGATCCTGCGAATAATCTGGCGGCAGGACTGCTGAAAGGAAGTAAGGGGAAAGAACATGAAGAATAAATATTTTATCCGAGAAATGCCATGCTATACCAAAACAACATTAGAACAGCGAAAGAAGATCCCGCCGGGAGCATACTTCCATCTGAAAGCCCTGCCGACAGAAGGACTGAGGACAGAATTTTATGAATTTTTGAAAAAGCGGGGCAGAGAGGTGGAAGCAACGACCATGTACTCGGAAGTCTGGCGTTATGATGCGATCAGCGCATTCCTTGCGAAACGGGCGAAGCGGGTCCAGAGCCTTCAGGAGAGGGAACCAGAGGTGTGGCTCAGACAGCTCCGGGCATGGCTGTTGGAGGAAGGCTACCGTCTGACGGTATCTGCTGTCAGTGAATATGGAAAGGAAAAGGTGTTGCCGTCCACAGTGATCCGTTACTTCCGGATGGTGATCTGCGACAGGAGGCCCGAAGATGAACGGGAAGAAACAGAAAAAGATGTCTGGCGTCTGGATAAACTGGAGATTCCAATAAAAGAGAATCTGATTCGCAATGACATGACGCTCAATTTTACCCGGATACCACAGGAGAAGATCCGGGCAGAGGCAAAGAAAGGGATCTACCTGAACCTGCGTTCCGAGGCAATTGATACCATAAGAAAAGAAATCCATGCCATACAGAGATTTGCAGGCTATCTAGAAGAAAAACAACCGAGAGTACAGTCCTGCCAGCAGATCGACCGGAATCTGCTGGAAGAATATCTGGTCTGGTTCCGCACAGAGATCCAGAAGAAAGATTACCGTGCAGAACTGACACGGCTTCGGAGTATCCTGGACAGCATCGGGAAAGTCTACGGCTACCGCCAACTGCAGCTTCTGTTTTTAAATACAGATATCCCATCCACGCCACAGGCAGAGTTCCAGACTTACACGGACTGGGATATCCAGAAATTTAATGCGGCGGTGGCGAAGCTGGACATCCAGATCGCAAGGCTGCTGGTGATCCACCAGATGCTGGGAACACGGATCTCCGATACCCTGACACTCTGGACAGACTGCCTCTTCGAACAGAAGCAGGTGCCCATGATCCGGATCCGGCAGATGAAGACTAATACATATATCAAACCTATCAGTCGGGAATTAAAAGAACTCATTGAACTTGCAATCGCAGAGACGAAGAAGCGGTACGGAGAGACAAAATACATTTTTGTCCGGGAAGAAGATCCCACGAAACCAATGAAATACGGAACCCTGCAGAATAAGATCATGGCGATGATCCAGAAAGAGCAGCTCAAAGACGGGAACGGAAAACTCTTCGGGTTCAATACCCATATGTTCCGGCATTATTACGGCTCCAAGATTACAGAGATGGATCTGGATGACTGGACGCTGGCCAAGCTGTTCGGACACCGGAGTATCAAGAGCGTGAAATATTACCGGAGGATGAGTAACCACCGTTTGGCAGAAGATACAAGGGCAGTCCGGGAGCAGAAATCCCGGATCATTGCAGAACATTTGGAAGGATGGGGAGAGGAATATGAGCAAGTACGATAAAATGGTAGCCCTGAACGCAGAAAGAAGCAGAGAAAAGATGGAAAAGGCGAAGAAGACCATCTGGGAAATGGTGGATCAGGAAGACAAGGTGACAATCCCCAAACTGATGAAGAAGACGGGGCTGTCCAGAGGATTCTTCTATAAGAACCATACCATCCGGGGAGAACTGGATCGGGCAATGGAGTGTCAGGTAGGAATGGTGGATCCCAGACGGAGCATCATCAACCACGCCATGGATCAGCAGATCCAAAGGATGCAGAAGACGATTGCAGAACAGAAGCAGAAGATTGAAAGTCTGGAGAAAGAAAACGCAAGGCTGAAAAGAGCCATAGACCAGAGATCCGTGAACTTCCTGAAAAATCTGTAGAGAAAAAAGAATAGAGATAAAATTGAAAATAAGGATGATCGGCAGACATGCGGGAGCGTGTCTGTTGGTTGTTGTGGAGATAGAAGGATATATCGTATAATTGATTTAAAATAATTCGTAGAGCAGAGGTGATATATGCCATGGATACATTCACAAATTTAATTCGGCGATATAGTCCACAGGAAGTGATGACAGAATTATATAAATTATCATTAAAAATGATGGAAAATGATAATAAAGGTTTTTTAAATATTCCTGTTCATCTCTTAATTAAAAATCGTGGCTTGATAAAGGAACAAATAACTTTACCAGTTTGGAAAATTTCTGAAATAGTGTATTGGTCAATAGTTAAATCCAATGATTACAGAAATAAGAAGTTACGTGATTCGGATATAATAAGAATTATAAATGAGTTTTATGATTTTGATAATGAAAGAACAGATGTCAGCTTTTTAAAAGATGTTCGATTTGATGAAATTTCACAATTTTTATGCGGGATGATGGGCGAGCAGGAACAGTTTCAAAACCTACAATGGGTTATAAATAGTTTTAATAGAAACTATCATATTTTAATTGGTTCAAAAAAGATTCAAAGAAATTTAAAAAAAAGCTGTGCACAGGTTATACAAGAAGAAGTAGGAGTGGATATTCATGCGTTTTGTACAATATTAATTATGCTGATAGGAGCGTGTGGAAAAACGCAAGCACCCCTAGAATACAAAGATATAGAACTTTTAGGAATCAAAAATGATGACTGGAATAAAGTGATAAATTATTATGCGGCTGATTATAAGGAAATACGAAACAGTCAATTGGAAGCGCAAATATTTTATACGAAACCATTTGTAAAGACTGAAAATCCAAAACGCATTTTAGCAGTGACCTATCATCTAGTAGGATTTCTTGTTGCAAATGGCTTGTATTGGGGAATTAGAAATTACTATTATAAAGCAGATTCACAAGATTTTCTAAATGCTTTCGGGGATATGTTTGAGGATTATTTAGTTGAATTGTCTGAACAATATCTGGCAACAAATGAATTCGAGCATCTGCAGCATGAGAATGAAAGAATAACGGATTTTAGATATGAATTTGAGAATTGTATCTGGCTGGTTGAGCAAAAATCGGCATTATTAAAGTTGAATGCCAAGTCTCAAACACCTAATATGAAAAATATTAGTATATTTCTCAACAGAAATATTCAAAAAGCATATAAGCAATTAGAAGCAACATATCAAAGGGAAACGAGTACAAAACCTGTTTTAAAATTCATTCTCTTGTATGAAAATCTGCAGAACACACAATTGATGCAAATAAGTATGCCTGAAATTTTTGAAAATGATTCAAGATGCTTTATCATTGGAATTTCCGAATTCGAACAGCTTCTACGAATTCGTAAAGAAGATCCTATGCTGTGGGAAAAAGTAATAAAAGAATTACTTTCTAGAAAAGCAGACAATGTGTCAGTTACAAATATTTTAAATAGAACTGAAGGATTTCAGTATTCCGATATTTTTATTCATAATAATGATTATGTCCAAAAATATATTGATGAGATGCAGGACTTTTATCAAAAGAGTGCCGGAAAAATATTTAAAACAGCGAGCGCAAACCAGTTAAGTAATGAGGGCGTTTAGCTTGTTTTTTGCGTATGCATTAGAAGATGATAACAAGGAACACAGTTTTGTATTCTGTTAAATCCCAGTATTTCCGGGCAGGAAGGGAGAGGGGCTAAAGTTACGGATGAGCCTACAGGAAATCTGGACTCTGTGACAGGAACTGAAGTGGTGGGACTTCTCAGATCGAGTGCCGCAGCCCTTCATCAGACTATCGTGGTGGTGACCCACAATGAAGAGATTGCCCAGATGGCGGACCGAATGATACGGATCGAGGATGGAAAGGTAAGGTGAGGAGCATGAGGAATAACAACAGAGAAGTCATCCGCATGCTGGCGAGGGAGAGTTACCGGGCAAACAAGAGCAGAAACTGGATCCTGACGTCAGCCGTGTCCTTTACGGTGATGATGCTGTTCTGCGTGTTTAGCCTTGCCGTGGGGAAGATTGATACGGACTGTCTGCTGTTTACAAGAAATGCAGGAACAGCGGCTTATACAACTCTGGAGCGGGCAACAGAGGAGCAGAAAGAAGAGATCGATGCCCTTCCATATATCAAAGAGACCGGGTTTGACGTTCTATTCGGACGTACAGAGGAGTACAGCTGTGAGGTGCTGGACAAAACGGCATGGGAGGCTATGCAGAAGCCTGCTTTTTCGGATATCAAAGGGACATATCCGGAGCAGAAAGATGAGATCATGCTGCCCATACGCGCGCTGGACAGGATGGGAATCACTGAACCGGAAGTGGGAATGGAGATCTGTGACAGGATCCTGTTTACAGATGGCAGAGAGATGGAGGGGACCTTCCGGCTGTCAGGATATTACACAGAGTATATGGACCCCACATTTACAGTCCCGTCCGGATATTTTTCCAAAGAATTCTATGATACGCTGGATCTGGATACGGATGCGTCAGCAACTCTGCTGATCAGGCAGGACGACAGGATCACGGATGAGGATATCATGAACCGTTTGTACGAGGACGTGACGATGAGGGATGACAGCCAGCAGTTTCTGGGAGGAAATTCGTATACATGGCAGGCTGTGTACAGCATGACAGGAGGATTCGGCACTGCAGTATTCCTTGCGCTGGTCATTCTGGCGGGTGCGGGAATGCTGCTCTACAATGTGATGCACATCTCCGTCAGCCGGGATATCCGGCAGTACGGACTTTTAAAGACGATGGGCGCTACAAAGGCACAGCTTGAGCGGATTGTATTCCGGCAGACTGTGCGTACGGTATTGTGGGGCTGCCTGACGGGGGCCGGTACGGGAAGCATTATCACGGTGACGGTGATCCCCAGACTGCTTTCCGGAATGTACCTGCGGGGGATGGGAGATGCATCGGCAATGATCGCATTCCGGCCCTGGCTGCTGCTTCCGGCGGTCTGCTTCGGCGCAGCGGTTACTTTTGCCAGCGCGGCTCTGGCTGTGAAACGGGCGGCGGCAATGTCTCCTGTGGAAGCGGTGAAATTTACCGGACAGGAAGGCAGGAACATGCGCAGAGCAGATGAAAAGAAGAGTACAAAGGGATGCACAGATGCAGGACGAAAGAACAGGATAAAGAGGAAACGGGACGAAGAGATAACAGATGATGGAGACGGGATTGCCCTCATGGCATGGAGAAATCTGTTCCGGTTCAAAAAGCGTTTCTTTATCACGGCAGTCTCCCTGCTGCTGGGAGTCACAGTCTCTCTGGGTGCGGTGATCCTGGCCCGCGGAACAGATGAGACGAACCGGATCGATCATGAGCGGGCGGATTTCAGTGTCGAGGTAATGATGAATGCAATGTCTGCGGACAGTTATCCTGCGGACCGTATCTTCTTCCCTCAGGAGGTCCAGGATCAGATCCGGAATCTGCGCGGCGTTGTGAAAAGTGAGACCGCCTGGGGCGGATATGGACGGATTTCCCTGAAGGAAGAAGCAATCCGAGTCTTTTTGGGTGACAGCTGGGGTGAGAAGGAGACAAGCTCTTTCGTAGTGCAGGTGATGAGTGATGAATGGCTGGAGCAGCTTGCGGAGTTCTCGGAGCAGGAAGATTTGAATCTGGACGTGGAGAGCGTACGCAAAGGGGAAGGCCTGATCTTTCTGCACTATCGGGCGCTGTCTCAGATAGAAGAGGAAAAAGGAAAAGACGATATCGGAAAAGAACTGACGCTTACGGACCTGGATGGAAATGGTGCGCAGACTATGAAATTTGCCGGGTATCTTGACTATCTGAAAAGAGGAATCCCGGAGTTTAACAATACGGGAATCGGACCGGGAATCATTTATTTTCTCGCAGGAGAAAAAGGGTTTCAGAAGCTGGGACTGGCAGAGCAGACCTTCGGGATCGATCTGGAGGCGGATCCGGAGTTTGAGCCCACACTGAAGGCGACTCTGGCGGGGATCACAGCGGATTATAATCGTTCAAACGGATTTATCAGTGAGAACAGTAATGAAATAAAGCTGGGAAGTCTGACCTTGTCATCAAAATCAGATGAGCTGGAAGCCAGAAAGGATTATATCTCTTCCAGCCGGATCGTCATGAGCTCGCTCTGTGTTCTTCTGATCCTGATGGGGATGGTAAATTATGTAAATGTGACGCTGACCGGACTCACCATGCGGAGAAAAGAGTTTGCTGTGTTGGAGAGTATCGGCCTGACAAGACGGCAGCTAAAGAAGATGCTCCTTCTGGAAGGTGTGTTTTACAGCATGATCGTTACCGTGCTCCTGCTGACTATCGGAAACGGAGCACTGTATGCGTTCGGCGCAGTCATGGATAAAAAGATTGTCTATTTCGTGTTCCGATATCCGATGGCGGAGACGGCGGTGTGCATAATCCTTTTGTTTGTGATCTGCACGGCAGTGCCTCTGATCCTGCTCAGCCGGACAGAACAGGAGAGTGTTGTCGAGAGACTGAAGGCCTGTTCACTATAGAAAACGAAAAAGAGAAACTGCAGATTTCCGAAATAGCTGCGGCGCCGCCTCTACGGCATTCGGAAATCTGCAGTTTTTTACAAAATTTTCCAGTCATCATTTCCGGCTTATTTTCGTTTCAAAAAAATTAAAAAAGTTTAAGGCTTTCACTGACCTTTTCTTATCCGTACACGTTGTATATTATAGAAGTTGACTTCACAAGCAGGAGAGAAAGGAGGATAAGATGGATTCGGATTTCTTTCTGATACAGAAAATAAAAAACGGAGACGACGGGGCAGTCGAAAATTTTGTCCGGAAATATTACCCGAAGATTTTCCAGTACTGTCTTCTTCATATCCGGGACCGGGGAGACGCCGAGGACCTGACTCAGGAAACCTTCCTGAAGTTTTTTCAGTCCTTTGAGCGGTATCAGCACCGGGGAAAGTGTTCCGCTTTCCTGTATGCCATCGCCTCCAACGCCTGCAGAGATTACTATAGAAAGGCAAAAGAGCAGTATGTGGAAGAGATTCCAGAAAGGGCAGAGGAAGATCGGGAGATGGGAACGGCAGAAATCCGTATGGATGTGGAAAATGCCGTGGCCCGGCTGCCGGAGGAATTAAAAGAGACGGCAATCCTCTTCTTCTTCCAGGGGATGAAGCAGAGGGAAATCGCGAAGCTGATGGATATTAAACTGTCTCTGGTGAAATACCGTGTGACCCGGGCAAAGAAACTGCTGGGAGAGTATCTTGGCCGCGGAGATGAATCCGTGATGCAGGACGATGCTCTGCAAGCCGGCGGAATACCGAGGAACAAAGCAGTATCCGAAGGAAATCCGCATCGAAAGGAGGAATCATAATGGAACCTTTTGAGAAGAAAATACAGAAGTATACGGAGACCGTGCAGGAGAAGTTCGTCAGAGAGTCTGCGGTCCTGGAGACGATCAGGGGATCGGAGAATGCATTTATAAAGCAGGAGGACCGTCTGCTCACCTATGCGGAATTCCTCTATCAGCAGGCAAGATATATCGGGAAGCGGTGGTGGATCCTGCAGGGGCTTGTGCTGGCGTCCCTTCTTTTCCTGCTCAACGACGCAGGCGGGATCTATGCCCAGAGAACACTGGGAGCAGGTGCTTCTCTTTTTGCAGTCCTGGTCATTCCGGAACTGTGGAAGAACCGCAGGACTTCTGCGATGGAGATCGAGGGGACGTCCTTCTATTCCCTGCGACAGATCTATTCTGCACGGATTCTGCTGCTTGGCATGGCAGATCTGCTGCTGCTGACCCTGTTCTATGCGGCGGCGGCATGGACGGCGCAGCTTTCCCTGGGGACGTTTATCATCAACTTTGTAGTTCCGTTCAATATTTCCTGCTGCATCTGCTTCCGGGTACTATGCAGCCGAAGAGCGGAGATGGAATACGTGGCGGGGATCATCTGTCTGGCGTGGGCGGCGGTCTGGATGATGGTCCTGGGGCAGGACCGGGTCTATGAGAAGATCGCGGTGCCGGTCTGGGCAGCGCTTCTGGTATGCTCTCTTGTCTATCTGGTCTGGTGCGTCAGAAAGGCGCAGAAAGACTGTGAATCAATCTGGGAGGTAAATCGTTCATGGAATTAAAGATAGAAGGACTGACAAAAGATTTTAAAGATTTCCGTGCTGTGGATCACGTCTCCTGTTCGATGGAACAGGGCGTCTACGGGCTTCTGGGAGTAAACGGAGCGGGAAAGACCACGCTGATGAGGATGATCTGCACTCTGCTGAGACCCACGGAGGGATCTGTCACATGGAACGGAAAGGATATTTTCAAGATGGATGCGTCATACCGGAGGGTGCTCGGATATCTGCCCCAGGACTTTGGGTTTTATCCGGATTTTACGGTACAGGACTATATGATGTATATTTCATCCATCAAAGGACTGCGTTCGATGACGGCGAAGAAGCGGACGGAACTGCTTCTGGATCAGGTGGGACTTCGGAAGATGAAAAAGCGGAAGATGAGGAATCTCTCAGGAGGTATGCAGCGCAGAGTGGGGATCGCCCAGGCGATGCTGAACGATCCGAAGATCCTGATCCTGGACGAACCAACTGCGGGGCTTGATCCCAGTGAGCGGATCCGGTTCCGCAACCTGATCAGTGAACTTGCGGAGGACCGGCTGGTGCTCCTGTCTACCCATATTGTATCTGACGTGGAATTTATTGCCAATGATATCCTGCTTATGAGGGATGGAAAGTTCTTTATGAACGGAACCGCGGAGGAGATCATCTCATCTATGAATCAGTCAGTGTGGAGCTGCACGGTCCCGAGAAAAGAAGCGGACCGCTATCTCAGCCGATATCTTGTCTCCAATGTGAAGACCGTTCCCGGCGGGGCGGAACTGCGTATCCTTGCAAAGCAATCTCCTACGGAAGGCGCCGTCAGGGAGGAGGCAACGCTGGAAGATGCATTTTTACTCTATTTTGGTGAGAAAGCAGGTGAAGAACATGATGGTGAAGTATGAGTTGAAAAGGATATTTACGAAACGGATGAACCGTCTTCTGCTTGCCGTGGCAGTGATCATCAGTGTTGTGATGAGTGTGTTTGCGGTGACAAGCGAGTGGTATGTAGACAGTGAGGGAATCAACCATGAGACTCCTGATGCTATACGGAGACTGACGCAGGATAAAAACCAGTGGAAAGGGGAACTCACCGGGGATGTGATCGCTCAGATAGTGGCGGACCGTCAGGAGATCGCGCGTGACTACCCGGACGATGTGCCGGATACTGTATATGGAGAGCGTATTCAGGCGTATTCGGATATTACACAGATGGTGGACACCATACTTGGAGGAGATGAGGGATATTCACCTGGTGCTCTCCAGAGCATTACGACAGATCAGGCGAAAGATATCTATTCCATCCGGGAACAGTATATAGAGCAGCTCATTCAGAAGTATGGGGATACCCCGGAAAAGCAGGAGTTCTTAAGAACTCAGTATGAAAAGACGGATACTCCCTTTTACTATGAACCGGCTGATTCATGGGATAATATGCGCTTATATGCTACTACCTATGGAATAATCCTTGTAGTGTTGATCGGATTTCTTGCGGCAGGAATCTTCGCCGACGAATTCTCTCTGAAGGCGGACGCGGTGTTCTTCTCCTGCAGGTACAGCAGGACGAAAGCTGTGCGCAGTAAGATCCTGACCGGACTTCTCATGGCAACAGTGATCTACTGGGTGGGGATGGCGCTGCTCTCCGGCATCTCTTTCGCTGTGATGGGAGTGAGCGGATTCAATACACCGTATCAGGTTGATTCGCCTTACTGTATTTACAACATGACCTTCGGACAAGAATATCTGATCATTCTGGTATGCGGATATATTGCCAGCCTGCTTTCTGCATCTGTTGCCATGCTGGTGTCAGCAAAGACCCACTCGGCGAATATCGCAGTGTGCATTCCGTTTATCCTGTTCTGCGTGTCGCCATTTATCGGAAGGGCACTGCCTTTTGGTATCTTTTTCCAGCTCACGCCGGATCAGCTCCTTAATATACTGAACTGTGCAAGAGAGCCTTACATCTATCAGATCGGGAGCCTGGTGTTCCGGCAGATCCCGTTTGTCATGCTGTTTTATACTCTTGTGGCGGCAGTGTTCCTTCCGGTGATCTATCAGTGCTTCCGAAGGTATGGGATGAAGCGCAGCGCACCAGTCTTACATCCCAAACAGGATAGGAAAGGTAACTTACTTATGAAGGGAAACCGAATGAAGATCTGAGCTTTGAGCGGAAGACATCGCCTATATTTTTCAGCCTTCCGGCTGCAGATGAGGTTCAATTTAACACACATAGGTTAAAACTATAAATAATCATAAAATATAAATATTTGCTATTTTGATATGTGCCTGCTAAATTGAACGTGTAAAAAGTATGCAGGAGGTTTTGTTGAAATGAAAAAAGGCTTGATCTTGATTTTAACAATTGGTGTTTTCAGCATTATTAATACAGAGATGGGCGTGGTCGGCATCCTTCCTCTGGTCTCCGAGAATTATGGAGTGACAGTCGCAGCGGCAGGCCTGCTCGTCAGTATGTTCGCACTGGTCGTAGCAGTATCCGGACCTACGATGCCGCTTT
>ERZ1643246.642-NODE-642-length-43549-cov-8.626385_pt1 | contig 43549 bp, 35 predicted proteins | sample MGYA00579265_ERZ1643246 | MGnify/ENA primary metagenome ERZ1643246 (study PRJEB29033, sample SAMEA4952261) | chicken gut metagenome | biome: Broiler Chicken; feature: Gastrointestinal Tract; material: Caecum | place: Ireland | collected 2018 | study: Broiler... | reverse complement strand
TCGATTTCGAAATTGGGATTGACCGCGTTGTGGTAGACGACCGCGATCGGGATGTCCTCGCCCTGCTCGCCCACATGCTCGAACACGCCGAAGCTCACGTCGTATTCAATGCCCTCCCGCCGCGGGATGACCGGGGTGAACTCGCCTTCCGGGTCATCCACAGGCAGCATCAGCACCTCGCTCGTGGTCTTCGAGCCGGTGCCAATCACGATGTGCCGGTCGTCGAACGACATGCCGACGCCGGTCCAGAACCGCTCGTCGCGCTCCTCGTACACATCCACGTCGGATTCGACCGGCGTGCCGACCTTGTGCCGGCGGATCAGGTACGGGCGCTGCGCGTCGTCGAGCACCGTGTAGAACACATACCGGGCGTCGGGCGTGAAGCACGCGGCGGCGATGCCGTCGAAGCGCTCGGGCAGCTCCTCGCCGGTGTCGAGGTCGCGGATCGAAAAATCATAGCGTTCGTCGCCGCGCGTGTCGACGCCGAAGAGCATCCAGCGGCCGTCCTTGCTGATGTCCATGCCGCCGAGCGCGAAGAACTCGTGCCCTTGCGCCTCCACGTTCGCGTCAAAGATGACCTGCTCCCCCGCGAGCTCGCCCGGCGCCTGTGCGGCGTCGATCACCGGCGGGTCCCAGTCGTCCGCGCCGCGGATTGGCAGGCGGCATTGTGTACCGTACTGCAGCCCCTCCTGCGTGCGCACGTAATACCAATAGCCGTCCATGCGCGTCGGCACCGACATGTCGGTCTCCTGCACGCGCGACTTGAACTCATCGAACAGCCGCTCGCGCAACGGTTCGAGATGGGCCATGCGCGTGGCCGTGTATGCGTTCTCCTCCTCCACGAACCGCTGCAGTTGCGGCGATTCCTTGTCGCGCATCCACTCGTACGGGTCGACGAACACATCGTTGTGGAATGTGCGGGTGGTGGGCGTGCGCCGGGCGCGCGGCGGCTGTGGTGCGTGCTGTTCGTTGGTCATGCGCCGATTATAGGCACGCCTCACGGCATGCGCCGCGCGCCTATACGAACTGCTGCAGATACGGCAGCATGGTCTTGCGGATGTTCGACCCCGTGGCGCCGGTGAAGACCGGCACGTCGGTCACCGGCATCGGCTGCGTGGCGGCGAACCCGGCCACCGAGGCCAGACCGCCCACCGATTCGCGCGCGGAAAGCTGGCGGATGCCGATCGCGAGCACACGCCCCGGATAGCGCTTGGCGATTTCGGCGTACGTGCTCGGGTCCTTCTGCCCGTCGTCGCCCAGCAGGATGAACTTCATGTCGGGGAAGTCCTCCATGAGCTGCTCGGCGTATTCGAGCTTGTGCTGCACGCCGGAGGGTACGAAGGTCTTGGGGCGCGGGTCCAGGTCGCGCAGCAGGAGCGGCCCGTCGGGGAACCCGTAGTCGAGGATGAAGTTGCGGATCGAGCTCTCCACGTTCCACGGCGAGGTGGACAGGTAGAAGAACGGCGCATCCGGGAACATGCGCCGGATGTCGTTGTACATGACCGCCATGCCCGGCACGGAGGCGCGTTTGCGCGGCGAAAGCAGCAGCATGTTGTATGCCGCCTTCCACAGCGTGGGCACCTGTGTCACCATGATCGTGTCATCCACGTCGGAGATCACGCCGACCTTCGCGTCGCTCGGAATCGTGAACAGTTCCGCCTCGACCGGCCCGCGCCGCGGCACCTTGCAGCTGAAGCGGTGCACGCCCGGCTGCAGGCGGTGCTCGGCGAGCAGGTCCAGATAGCCTGCGGAGTCGGACACCGAATACGCCATCGTCTGTGCACGCGCCGGGTCGTTGCGGTCATACACCTCCATCGTGCCCACCTGCACGGTACGCAGCGGCACGCCGTCGATGTGGATGCTCACACGCTCGTGAGCCGCCGGCACCTCGAGCATCGCGTGGATGCCGCGCATTGGCGTATGCGGTTTGGCGCGCGTCGGCGCGTAGATCGTGCGGCATACGAGGCGCGAATATTCCTCGGTGCCATAGCCCACATACGGTTTGACGCTCGGGAACCAGTTGAGATGCTGCACGAGGTTCGTCGAGAGCTTGAGCCACACACCGAACACGCCGATGATGCTTTTGCGCACCAACTGCTTGAGCGGGTTCTTCCACTGCAACCGCCGGCGCCGTGCTATCCGTTCGCTCGCAGCCGGCAGCGCGGTGCCCGCGGACACCGCACCGAGCGGCACCGCCACGGTGGGCATGTCGCTATTGGATGTGGCGGCGCTCGTCGTGCGCAATGCCACGGCCGCCGCCGGCGCGCCCGTATCGGAGGCAGCCGCAGACGTGTTCGGCGAGCTGCTCACCACACGGCCTTGCCGGTGCTGTTCCTCTTCGGCTTGGATCAGCGCGTGCTGCAGGATGCTTTTAACCTGCTGTGGCGCGTGCCGGATGTCGTCCCTGTCCGTCATGCGGCGATCTTCTCCGCGTACTCTTCCGCGCTGAGCAGATCCGGGCGGTCGTCGTCAAGGTCGATCTTGACGAGCCAGCCTTCGCCATACGGGTCGTCGTTCACAATCGCGGCGTCGTCCTCCGCCTCGTGGTTCACGTATTTCACTGTGCCCGCCACCGGGCTGATCACCGGTTCCACCGCCTTCGACGATTCGACCTGCATGAGTTCGTCGCCGGCCTCCACACGCGTGCCCACCGACGGCAGGTCCACGAACACGATGTCGCCCATGCGTTCGGCCGCGTACTCGGTGATGCCGAGGACGGCCGGCTCCTTCGTGTCATCGACCCACACGTGGTCCTCCGAATACTGCAGGTGCTTGGGGATGTCGAGTCGGTCCACTGGTTCCATTGCGTCATTCATCGTCTTGCTCCGTTCTTGTATGCCTTGCGTGTGCTTCCCCCAGTCTAGGCCATCTTCAGTCCAGGCTGCGGCCGTACCATTCCTCGATCATGTAGCGCGCGATCGTGGCTTTGCCGGGCGCGCTGATGCGGCCGGTCACGAGCAGGTCGGTGAATTCGTCGCGGGTCACCCAGCGCGCGTCGGCCACCTCCTCGCCGTCCACATGGATCTGCGTCGAGAGCGCCTGCCCTTTGAACGCCATCATCAGCGAGATCTTGAACGGCCACGGCTGCGAGCCCAGGTATTTGACTTCGCCCACCTCAATGCCGGTCTCCTCCATCGTCTCGCGCCGACAGGCGTGCTCGAGGTTCTCACCGGCCTCCACGAACCCCGCGCTCACCGAATAGAGCGTCGGGTCGGCCCATGCGCGGTTGTGCTGCAGCAGCAGGCGGTCCTGTGAATCGACGACCGTCATGATTACCGCCGGCTCCACGCGCGGGAACAGCAGGCGGTGTCCGTCGTCGCCGTTCGTGCAGCGCTGCGCCCAGCCGCTCATCGCGGGCCGTGTCGGCGCGCCGCACGCCGGGCAGTGCGTTTGGTAGGCGAACCAGTTGGCGAGCGAGAGCATGGTGGTGGCCACGCCGATGTCGCGGCCCGACGCGCGCGGCACGAACGCGCGCAGGTCGACCCAGTCGAAGCGCTGCACCGCCGATTCGAGCACAGCCGGGCCGCCAGCCGCGTCCCCGCGCTCGTCGAACGCCGCGTCCACCGCGCGGGCGGCCGGCGGCACCGCGTCCACCGCGCTGATGTCGAGCGCCACAATGCGCTCGGGGTGCGCGCCGTCGACTTCGCCCAAATACATCGCCACAACATGCGGGTGGCTCGCCAATGCGTCGGCCACATACGTGCCCGGCAGCGTGGCGAGCCGCATGCGCGCGTGCGGCTGCGCGGCCGCATTGCGCTGGCCGAGCGGCACGGCGAGCAGGCCGTTGCGCGTCAGGACCACGCGCGCGCCCGCTTCGCGCAGCGTGCGGTCGATCAGCCCCGGGTCCGCGCGCCGCTCCACCTGATAGTCGATGGAGCCCTGCGCGAGCGGCAGATACGGCAATGCCTGAGTGAGTGCCAATGGTGCGAACATGATGATTCCCCTCGTTGATGGATGGTTATTCCGCTGCGATGGCGCGCGGCACGCGTGCAATCAGCTCATGCAGCGCGTGCGCCACGATGTCGGGGCGTTCCCATGCGCTGAAGTGGCCGCAGTCCTCGATTTCGGTCATTGCCACATCGGTGCCGGTCATCGCGCGCGCGAGCGGCTCCATCACGGCGGGCGCGCTCGACGGGTCGTTCGCACCGCAGATCACGGCAGCCGGCGCGGTGATGCGCGCGAACTGGTCGTTGAGGTCGGGTCGGCCGGCTGCCATCAGCTCGCGCCATGCGATGCCCGCCGGCTGCTGTTCGCGGATCCATGTGGAGAATTGGCTGATGTATTCCGGGGACTGTTTGACGGTGGAATCGCCCGGCTGTACCTCGGTGAAGAACATCACGGGGTCGGTCGTGTGCCGTTGCACGCATTCGTGTGCGATCTCGATGCGGTGCGCGCGCGAGGCCGGCGCGTCGGCGTCGCCCTTCGTGTCGAGCAGCGCCATGCCCGCCACGGCCTCGGGGTGGCGCCGCTGCACGTCGAGCACCAGATAGCCGCCCATCGACAGCCCCGCCCAGATCGCCTGCCCGTAGCCGGCGGCGTGCAGCAGGTCCACGTAGGCGTCAGCCATCAGGTCGAGTGCGTCGGGAAGCGCCCCATCCTCGGCGCGCGCACCACTGTCCTCCGGCCGGGGCACTGGGCTCGCGCCGGCGCCTGGCATGTCAGGGGCCCAGATCGGGTACTGCGTGCACTCCTGCGCGTCAGACATCTCCATGAGCGCGGTGGCGCAACGGTCCCACATGCGGTGGTCCACGGGGAATCCGTGCACCAGGATCAGCGGGATCCCCTCCCCTTCGCGGTAGACATGGTTCTCAATCGTCAGTGCCATGGTTGCAGCTCCTTAAGTTCCTGTGCGCGTGCGTCACGCAACGTCCACGCACCACCTTAGACCACCGCCGATCACAGGCCGGCCCAGGCGAGCGCCTGGCGCACAATGTAGTCGTGGCCGTCGGCCATCTGCTCAAGGAACGAGTCGAGTGCGGCCGTGCGCGGATCGACCCACTCCACGTCGAGTGTCTCGTCCTGTGGCTTGCAATCGCCCGCGATCGGCACCATGTAGCACAGCGCGATCGCGTGCTGGCGCGCGTCGTGGTACGGCGAGACCCCCGGCGTGGGGAAGAATTCGGCCACAGTGAACGGCATCAGTCCCTGCGGCAGCTGCGGCAGCGCGATGTCGCCCAGGTCCTTCGAGATATTGCGTGCAATGGCCTCGCGAATCGTCTCGTGGTACAGCACACGGCCGGCGATCAGCGTGCGCTCCACAATCGAACCGTCGTCGCACACGCGCAACAGCGACCCGATCTGCGTGACGCGCCCGAACTCGTCCGCGCGCACCGGCACGACCTCCACATACGCAATCGGCATCTGGCGGCGAATCCGCCCCAGGCTCTCGCCGTCGAGCCAGCCGGGAGGCGTGGCGCGCCCCGAACCATGATCGCGCGTGAAATCCTCCGGCGTGATGTTGTCGAACTCGCCGCGGCGGCGGCCGGCATCGTAGTCGTCGTTGTCTGGCACTTCATCATTCAGCACTGGCATGCCCCCATTATGGCGCAATCCGCGCGCCGACTCCAGCCGCGCACGCCGCGCGGATTATCCCCGTGGCTGATTTCCCGGCGCGCCGGGGTAAGTGTGGAATGCTGGGGAGTGGAATCGGTTGACCATAGTACTGGTGAACCGAACGAACGTCATGAAGGAGCAAACTATGGCAGTTCAAGAAATCACGGAAGAGACTTTCGCACAGACGGTGCAAGACAACACACTCGCGTTCTTCGACTTCTACGCCACCTGGTGCGGCCCGTGCCGTGCCTTCGGCCCGATCTTCGACAAGGCCTCGGAAGCCAACCCCGACATCTTCTTCGGCAAGATCGACATCGACAAGAACCAGAGCCTCGCCAACCAGGCGAACGTGCAGGCCGTGCCGACGCTGATGATCGTCAAGGAAGGTCACATCATCTACCAAGAGGCCGGTGCCCTGCGCGCTCCGGACCTCGACGACATCATCGGCCAGGCCAAGAAGCTCGATGTGGCGGCGGCGCTCGCCGAAGCCGAGAAGAACGGCGCCGACCCGCATGAGGTGCTTGAGGAAGAGGAGATCCAGGCCTGAGCCTGACTCACTTTCCCGTGGTGAATGTGCCTGAATCTTCACACTCCGCACGCTTGGAGTGTGAAGATTCAGGCACATTCCTATATAAGGAGAGCGGTGCGCGGTATAATGGGCCGCAGTGTGCATTCCGGCGGCGGCCACGGGTGTGGCCGCGCGCACCGAGGTTGGCGCGCGCCCTGCGAGTGGGCGTTTTTGGCAGCGTAAATCAGCCATGAGCAATACCGCCGAGGATTAGTGAACGTAGTCAGAGGAGCATAATGTCGGCCCATCACAAGTCGAACAACCCCACCCTTCGATCGCTGAGCAGGCGTCAATGGATGCGCATTGCCGCGGCGGCCGCAGGTGTTGGTCTGGTTGTGACCGGCGGCTTGGCCACGCGCAGCATCTATGCCGACGCGAAGCCCGAGGCGGCGCCGCAGCCGACCGCGTATTCCGTGTCCGATTCCCACGCCGCCTCCCGTGGCAATGCCCGTGAGGCACTGGACGGCGAGGCCACGTACGTCAACGTCTCGATCAACGGCAAGACCCGCACTGTGCTGGGCACCAACTTCACCGACGTGAAGTCCGTGCTCGACGCCGGCGACATCACGCTCGAATCGGGCGACACCGTGAAGCCCGACCTGCGTACGCCTGTCGACGAATCGACGACGATCGAGATCACGCGCGCAGGCGCCAAGATGGAGACCGAAGAGTCGAAGATCCCGTTCAACACGGTGAAGAAGGAGACCGCCGATCTGCCGAAGGGCACCGAGAAGGTGCAGACCGAAGGCCAGGAAGGCGTTCTGGAAAAGACGAACCTCGTCACCCGTTCCGGCGACAAGGTGATTTCGTCGAACACCTTCACCTCGTACGTCAAGAAGGCCCCGGTCGAAAAGGTGGTCCTCGTGGGCACCGGCGTGCAGCAGGCGGCTCCGGCGCAGCAGGCGCAGCCTTCCACCACGCAGAAGACCGAGGGCAACGCGTCGTCCAACAACAATGCCGCCGCCTCGCCCTCGATCGGCACCACCGTGCCGGTGGGCGACATGCAGCAGTGGGCGCATGATTACCTGCTGGCCAACGGCGGCACCGAAGCCGACTTCACCGCAACCGTGTATATCATTAGCCACGAATCCGGCTGGTCGGTCACGGCCACGAACGCGTCTTCTGGCGCCTACGGCCTCGCCCAGGCGCTGCCGGGCAGCAAGATGGCCTCGCACGGCGCCGATTGGGCCACCAACTACCAGACGCAGCTCAAGTGGTTCTGGGATTACTGCAAGGGCCGGTACGGCTCCATTCAAGGCGCCTATACGTTCTGGCAGGCCAACCACTGGTATTAAACCCAAGCGTCTACATATGAGTGAGGGGCGGGCACATCATGTGCCCGCCCCTCACTCGTTACTCGGCGTGTTCAATCGAACACGTACCGCACAGGATCAGACCGCCTGCGCCGGTTCTTCGGTGCGCTTTTGCTTCTTGCGACCACGCTTCTTCATCACGCCGGTCTTCTTGCTGGCCACATCAAAGATGATGGTTTTGTCATCGATGAACGGATTGCCGTGCAGGTGTGCGTACGCCACCTCGTCATCGGCGACTTCGGGAAAATCGAAGAACTTGAGCACCGTATCCATCACGATCGGCATGTTCAGCGTGACCGAGGCGGTCTTCTTGGCCGGCTTCACAAATTCGATGGCATTGGTGTCGCCACTATTGCAAGCCTTGATCGCAATCTGCTTGCTATGGGGATTCGTCAGGATCTGCACGAACCGCGGCGAGCCAAGTTCGAGTACGGAATTCTTATTGAATCGAATATAGCGAGGCGTAATAGTCAGAATGGACTTGCCTGCCGGAGCAGCCGGATTGACCATTTCAAAACCTTGTAAAATCGACATATACGAACTTCCTTACGTCGAGGAATGAATGATGCCGTACCACTATAAAATATAGTCTGCACAAAAGCAAATTGATTTCAACGATATGGAAATTACTGTATCGAAAAACTGCTGAAGAATCTGGGTATCTGTGCACCATTAATCCCATGGAGCACAGACACCCAAGTTGCGCAGATAGCCGTTGTTCACTGCACCGGGCACTGCTTCACGTAGGTCACATCGGGCTTCTCCGAAGCCGTTGGCGTCTCGTCCACACCAAGCTTGCGCTTGGCATCCGGTGAGACGGTCACGTCGAAGGAATACGTGACCTCGCTCTCCGGCTGCACCTGCGTGATTGTGGTGTAGATGAGCCGGTAATTGAGCGAATCCGCGACCGGGTCGGCACCATTGCCCGTGACTTCGAAGTCGCTCATCGTACCGCCCGCCGGCGGCATGAACACGATCTTTTCGAAGCTGATGCCGTGGCTGTCGGGGAATTCAGACCGTATGCCGGTGATGTACTGAGGCAAGGTCTTTGATTCCTCATCGGTCATCGTGTTCCGGATCGTGTACTCCACATGGTATTTCGCCGGGCCATCCTCCAGGCAGTCAAGCTGCGTGATCTTCGTGGACCGCTTGATGTACCACCCCATCTTCGACGGGTTGTTCTCGGTGATGTAGATGCCGATCTCCGGTTTCGCCTCATCGAGCGGGAATGTGGGCGTCAGCTCGGTATCCCAGAAGATCTGCTGCATCGTCGGATCGAAGGAATACACAGCGAGGTGGCGGTTGTGCGCAAGGGTGAGCATCTCGCTCGCCAGCTTGGCCATCTTGCCGGCATCCAGATCGCCCATGAGGCGCTGGACGCATGCCTTCGCTACCGTGCCGAACATCGCATCCGTTTCCTCGGCCGGGTAGTCCTTGTATGCGGTGTTGATCAGGAAGTCCGCGGTATTTGTACCGGTCAGCACCGTGCCGTTGGGGAGCTTCACATCGCCGAGCACCTTCACAAGGCTCTGCACCAAGAGGGGGTCGGCGAGCACGATGCCATCGAGTTCGGTGTCTTTACCGATCTCCGTCTGGTCCCAGATGGCCCTGAAATAGTCGGCGACGCGCACCGTATCCGGTGAATTCGCGATATCACGCACATCATAGTTCAGGCTCATTGGGCCCTCTTCTCTATAGAGGCGGTTTTCGTCCTCCGACAGATTGCGTGCGGTGATGCCATCACTCGCAAACTTCGTATTGGCCTCAAAATCACCGATTTCAATCTTGCCGTCGGTGATCGTCACCGTGCCGACCGCGCCGATGAGACCGCCGCTCGCGCGCATCTCCCCCGGTGTCATCGCCAGAATCGCGTACGTCTGCTTGCCTTCGTACCCGAGCCATGTGGGCAGGTTCGGAATGTATTCGTCCACAGCCGCTTGCATGTAGTAGTTGGCCCTGTCGAGCATGCCACGGCTGCTGTTCAGCGCGTTCGCCACAATGCCGATGCGCGGCGTGGGAATCCTGTCGAATTCCTCGGTATACCGTTGCAATGATTGCGCGGCGGTATTCAGTTCCGGCAACGCCTGGACGATTGGCTCTGCGTTGATGCTGCCGTTCTTGTAGATCGACTTGGCATCAATGGTCTGCGCGACATCGGCGAATTTCGGCACCGTATCCTGTGCCATGTCGTCCACCACGTCGGTCATCATGCGCACGACACGCATGCTGCCTTTGATACCGGGCAATTTCTCAGTGAACGACCACAGCGGTCCATTCGTGATGTTCTTCGCGGCACGCGTCTCTTTCTGCATGTCCGCGACAACTCCATCAAGGTCGTTGAGCCGATGCTTCTTGACGGCGTCTTTGACGACGGCGATCGCCGCTTCCTCATGATGCTTGACGAGCAGCGCCTGCGTGCCGACAGCACCGGCGAACACCACCAGAACCGCCGCGATGGCAATGAGGAACCAACCCCACCAACGGATACGGCGGTACCACGGCTTGTGCGGCGCAGTGTCAACAGCCACCGCACTCTGCGCCGTTGCTGCGTTGCCGGCTTCCGCCTCCGGATGCATCTCTTGCCCGTGCTGTGCCTGATCATCATGCGACGTCATACTGCCCGTCTCTCCTGTCTCGGTTGTGCGACTGAAGGTGCCCAAGCTGGTGCGTGCGGACGGAATCCAACAGCCGCGCGCACTGAACTGCCTTATCTTAATTAATCGTCATGACTGACCACGATGCGCTGGTTCGCCACATCGAGCAGATGCTTGCCATACGGGCTCTTGCCATACTTGCGGCCGGCCTCTTCGAGCTGCTCGCGGCTGATCCATCCATTCTCGAACGCGATTTCCTCAACGACCGAGATCGGCAGCCCCTGCGCGTGCTGGATCGTGCGCACGAATTCACCGGCTTCGAACAGTCTGTCCATCGTACCGATGTCGAGCCACGCATATCCACGCCCAAGTGTGCGCACATGCAGACTGCCGTCGGCCAGATACATCTGGTTGAGGTCGGTGATCTCGAACTCAGCGCGCGGGGACGGTTGTACCTGTTTTGCGAAATCCACCACACGGTTGTCGTAGAAATACAGGCCCGTCACCGCGTAATTCGATGCGGGATGCTCGGGTTTCTCGACAATGCTGACCGCCTTGTGGTTGGCGTCGAATTCCACGACGCCGTACCGTTCTGGGTCGTCCACGTAATACCCGAATATCGTGGCTCCGTGCTCAATCGACGCTTCCTTGCGCAACTGGCGGCCCAAGCCATTGCCGTAGAAGATATTGTCGCCGAGCACAAGCGCGCATGCATCGCCGTCGATGAATTCCTCGCCGAGCACAAAGGCCTGCGCCAGTCCATCAGGGCTTGGCTGCACCTTGTAGCTCAGCGAGATGCCGTATTGCGAGCCGTCGCCAAGCAAGCGCTCGAAGTTCGGCAGGTCCTTTGGCGTAGAGATGATCAGGATGTCGCGGATCCCCGCGAGCATCAATGTGCTCAACGGATAGAAGATCATCGGCTTGTCGTACACCGGCAGCAGCTGCTTTGAGGTGACGGTCGTCAGCGGGTAGAGTCGCGTGCCGGAACCGCCGGCGAGGATGATGCCTTTCATGCGTACTCACTCCCCCTTGCGTGCAGCGGCGACATATGCATGGAGCTCGTCGCGCCAGTCGGATGGCTCGAACCCGGTCTCCTCGATCTTCGCCAAGTCGAGCGTGCTGTATGCGGGGCGTGGGCTCACCGGCACGGTCGCATTGGCGAAGTATTCCTCGGTGTTTATCGGCGCAACCGCCTGCGCGTTGACATTCGCCTGCGCGAATACCTCGCGCGCGATGGCTGCCCAGCTCACGCTGTCTCCTGACAAGGTGAGATCATAGGTGCCATAGGGTGCCTCGCGTTCGAGCAGGCAGAAGATCGCGCGTGCCATATCTTGTGTGAACGTGAGGCGGCCGATCTGGTCATCGACGACGGTCACCTGCTCCAACGCCTCATCCGGATTCGCCACGCGGTCGGACAGCGCGATCATCGTCTTCACGAAATTGTGGCCGTCGCCGATCACCCAGCTCGAGCGCAGAATGTAGTGCTTCGGCGCCATCGCCACCGCGATGTCGCCGGCGGCCTTCGCCTGGCCGTACACACCCAAGGGGGCGAAGGCTTCGTCCTCATCGTGCGCCTCGGTCACGCCGTCGAACACATAGTCGGAGCTGATGTGCACCAAGGTCAGGTTGTACTCGATGGCGGTCTTCGCCAGCAGCGCCGGGCCTTGCGCATTCGCCTTCCACGCGGCCGTGCGGCCTTCCGGCGTCTCCGCTTTGTCGACGGCGGTGTAGGCGCCGGCGTTGATGATCGCACCGTACAGGGTCCAGTCGATCTGCGCGTAGGCGGCGGGGTCCGAGAAATCGAATTCGTCGATGTCGGTGAATTCGAACCCTTCCAACCCATGCGCCTGCACATAGTCGCGGATCGCGCGGCCGAGCTGTCCATCCGCGCCGTTCACGAGCGTGCGGCGCGGCGCCATCGGCTTCGCGTCTTTGAGCATCGGGTGGTGCAGGTCGGCTTCGCTGCGCTCGGACTCCTCGAGCGGAATCGGCCACTGGATATCGGCCGGCAGACCAAGCGCCGTCATCTTCGCCTTCTGCCAGTTCTCCTTGAACCAGCCGCGGTTGTCGCCGTGCACCGGCAGGTCGAAGACGAGCAGTCCGGAGATGTTCGTTTCGGTGACCTTGAGTTCCTTTTCAAATTCCATCGTATTGTAAACCTTCCGCTGTAATCACATGCCAAACGCACATATGGGTTGCCCCATGCACGGAGCAACCCAACGGTCACTGGCCCTGGGCCTTGTATTTCGCTTCGGTGGCGGCCTTCACCGGCTCCCACCACTGCGGATTGTCCACATACCACTGCACTGTGGCGCGCAGACCGGATTTGAAATCGGTGTGGGTCGGCTTCCAACCGAGCTCCGTGCGCAGCTTGGTGGTGTTGATCGCGTAACGGCGGTCATGGCCCGGGCGGTCCTTGACCCAATCGAACGCGTCCTCGGGCTGGCCCATCACGCGCAGGATGTCTTTCAGTACGGTCAGGTTGTTGCGTTCGCCGTTCGCGCCGATCAGATAGGTCTCACCCAAGCGGCCCTGTGTCAGGATCGTCCACACCGCGCTCGAATGGTCTTCGGTGTGGATCCAGTCGCGCACATTGAGGCCGTCGCCGTAGAGCTTGGGACGGATGCCTTCGATGATGTTCGTGATCTGGCGCGGAATGAACTTCTCCACATGCTGGTACGGCCCGTAGTTGTTCGAGCAGTTCGAGATCGTCATGCGCAGGCCATACGTGCGGAACCAAGCGCGCACGAGCAAGTCGGAGCTCGCCTTAGTGGACGAATACGGGCTCGACGGGTGGTAGGGCGTCTCCTCGGTGAACTTCGCCGGGTCGTCGAGCGCGAGGTCGCCGTAGACCTCGTCGGTGCTCACCTGGTGGAAGCGCACGTCGTATTTGCGCGCCGCCTCGATCAGGCGGAATGTGCCTTCCACGTTCGTCTTGAGGAACGGTTCGGGGTCGGCGATCGAGTTGTCGTTGTGCGACTCGGCCGCGTAATGCACAATCGCGTCATGGCCGGGCACAAGTTCGTCGAGCAGCTGCGCGTCGCAGATATTGCCGTAGACGAACTCCACCTGGTCGCCGAGTAATGGCTTGATGTTCTCAAGATTGCCGGCGTAGGTGAGCGCGTCGAGCACCGTCACATGCACATCAGGGTGGTTGTTGACCACGTAATGCACGAAATTGGAGCCGATGAAACCGCAGGCTCCAGTCACGATGATGTTCCTGGGGATGAACATGTCCGCCATCGTACGCCATATGGTAGCCGCAACCAACCTGTCGCACCGTATAATAGGTAGGTCGGCTGGTCTGCAATATCACTGCATGGCGATATACATGCGAAAAGGAATATAATGAAGTACATTTCGGATTATTCTGGATTCAAACGCAAAATACGCAAATTCGCCGATGATGGCGGCATCGAAATCCTCCTCGCCCTAATCATCATCGGTTGCCTCACTTTTATCGCGCTATTCCTGCATAAAGGCTCGTTTTCAGCTCTTTTCAACGTCGCCTTCTTCTCTGTCATCATTTTTACCGCCCTCCTCCAGGCAGTGTCTTCGCTTTTCAGAAAACGCATAACATCTTGGTCCGAAGATGATGTCAAATTGGAACCGAATTATATGAAATTGACGAAGCGATATCCGACAATCATTGATGGGCAGGGACATCGCCACGAGCCGCTTCTTACATATGACAATCCTCTGCCGAATGATTTGGGCGCTTCCGAAGCATCGCATACGAGTGCACGATGTGTCCGTTTGCCGGTGCTGTTCGACCAATGGTTGGTCGGGAAGGATATCACGATAGCGGACCATCAGGATCAGCAATATGAACTTCCTCACGATATACAGGAACACTTCGATGAACTCTTCAAATCCCATATTGCATCAAATATATACAATCAATTAAATATCCGTGTTGATGATTGGGAGGTGGAGAGTGATTCGTTCCTGATGTCCACGAGCCGCACCACCTATTTTGATTCACTGGTCACCAATCGCGCCATGGATTTTCAATGGTCGAACGGGCTGACGACACGGGACGTATACCAATATGGGCCGTTCCCTCCCCTACATTGACGGCGGATTCGCCTTTGTCAAACCATCTGGGATGCAATGGAATCATCGTCACGAGTGACAAACGGACCATCCTCATCAAACGCAGCAAGTCGGTATCGATCGGCAAAAGCACATATGCGACCAGTGTGGGTGCATCGATGAAAGCGAAATACGCTCTGGACGGGCACCAGGCATTCACGCTCCCCGGCCTGAAACATGCCATACTGTGCGAAATAGAGGATGAGCTCAAGATCCCCGCTAAGCATATCACCGATCTGCTCTTCCTTGCCGCCTACCGAGACCTGGTGGAGGGAGGCAAGCCCCAACTGGCGTTTGCCGCATACACTTCCCTCACCTCTGATGATGTACTGATCAACTTCACGGAATCGTTGTCAAGGAAAACAGCCGCATGCTGGGATAAGGAATCCATGGAACTGGAAGATGGCAAAACACTCCTCCCCATAGATATTAGCGATTTGCCCCATGCGGTCATATCCCAGAACGCCATCAAAGTCCGCGTGGGAAAGCAATCACGAAAGCTTCCGATGATGCCGTCCGCCATTGCCACCATCATTTTCTTCATCATGTATCTGGACAACGGCGGCATCGAACAATGATGATCATCGAATCATTCTTGCAGGGGAAATACAACGATGCCTCCCGCTGTGAGGATGCCCTATTCATTTCCGACGATGGAGTCGCAGTCATCGATGGCGCCACGGCAAAGGCGCACACCGTCAGGCATCAGACGACCCCAGGTAAAATGGCCGCACAACGTATCAAAGCCGCGTTGCATGATTGCATCGGCAGCGCGGATCCTTTTTCGCTGCTGCGCACACTCAACAACGCGGTGGCCCAGCTCCCTTTCGATTCCCCCCTATCACGTCCCACCGCATCCGTCATCATCTACCAACGGCGTTTTTCACGTATCGTGAATTATGGCGACTGTCAATGCATCATCGATCATGTCAGGCATCTTCATGAGAAAGCGGTGGATCTTGCCAATGCTTCGCGCCGACGGCGCGTCCTGCGAATCTGCTTGCATCTGGGCATATCCCGATCATGGCTCATGGAGCATGATCCCGGCCGGATATTCATCCTGCCGGCGCTGCGAAGACAGCACCGGTATGCGAATAACGCGAGATCCAAGCTGGGATATGGCGTCATCGATGGACAGCGTCTCATATATCGGTTTATGACCGTATATCAGGTACACGCGGGCGATGAAATCATCCTCGCTTCGGACGGGTATCCTATGCTGCAGGAAACACTTCAGTCATCGGAACAAATATTGCAATGGATACTCGCGAAAGATGCGCTAATCATCGGCCGGCCTTACGGTTCCACGAAAGGATTGGCCCCCGGGAATGTCAGCTATGACGATCGGACGTACATCCGGTTCATTGCCTGAACAAGACTCTTCTGCCCATCTTTTCATCAGTACGCGCCACTCGGGTGCAGCACCGTACCGATGGTGCGCATGATGTACACGATGTCTCCCAGCACGCTCCAATCCTGCACATAGCTCACATCGAGCTGGCGGCTTTCCTCTTCGTCAAGGTCGTTGCGCCCTGACACCTGCCACGGGCCGGTGATGCCGGGTTTGACGAGCAGGCGCGTAGCGTAGACCGGATCGTATTCCTGCACCTCGAAGTCACGCTGCGGGCGGGGGCCAACCACACTCATGTTGCCCATGAACACGTCGAAGAACTGTGGCAGCTCGTCAAGGCTTGTCTTGCGGATGAAGTTGCCGACCTTCGTGATGCGCGGATCGTGCTTGAGCTTGTACCGTGCGCCCATCTCCTGTCCATTTGCGGCAAGCACTTCCTTGAGGTGCTTGTCCGCATCCACGCGCATCGAGCGGAATTTGTGAATGTAGAACGGCTTGCCGCGCAGACCAATACGCTCCTGCTTGTAGAACACAGGGCCACCGTCTTCTATCTTGATGGCAATCGCGACAATGAGCATGATCCACGACGAAAGCACAATGGCGAGCGATGAGACCACGATGTCGAAGATGCGCTTCTTGATCTTGGCCGCCGGCGAGTACTGCGGCAGGCTGATCGTCATGATGCTCATGCCCTGGATGTTGCGCATCTGTGTGGCATGCTCGGCGATGTCGAGCGCGGAGGTGATCAATGCGATCTCCAGATTGAGCGATTCCATCTGCACGGCGAATGTGCTCAGGTTGTCGGAGAAGCGGTCGAGCACATCCGTCACCATCACGGTCTGCGCACCGGTCTGTGCAATGCGGCCGGCCAGATGGTCGCCGTATTCGATCATCTCGATCGGCTCGCCCCAAGATTCGCGCACCATCGTATTGAGCACATCGATGTCCGGGTCCGCCTCAATCAAACCGGTTTCACGGTTCACACGGATTGGGCATACACGCACCGGTTTGTAGTTGAGCTGCTTGCGCTGTTGCAGGAATTTGAGAATCTGCCCGATGCCTTCAGGTGAGCCCACAATGACCGTGGGGTAGGCGTAATCGCCTTTGCGGTGGCGGTAGGTGAGAAAACGGCGCGCCACGAAACGCACGATCATCTCGGCCACCCACACGCACAATGACGTCATGCATACCGAGAAGAACGAGACATTCGTCTGCATGATGAAATTGAGTGCGCATACGCCCACCCAGCTGAACACCGTTGCTTTGAGCAGCAGAATATTGAGTTGATAGCCATCGGCGAACACATGCCTGTGGTAGACACCAGAGGAATGGGCACAGAATACCCAGATGATCGCACAGACCGCCACATACAGGTACACACTGATCGGGAGGTTGAGCTGCAGGCGTGTGGTGAACAGGTCCATCTCTTTGCTCAGGAACATCACCAGAAGACCAACGCAGAAATACACCACCGCGTCGAACGCCATCAAAGCGAGGTTCAATACAAGGCGCCAATGCAGCACTTTGGCGGATTGATGTTCCACCTTCTGCGCGAGCTGTGCATCACTTTTTTCCTGTGTCATGGTTCTCCTTCTCGCCTGCCCACACAGCACTCAGGCCTGTTCCCTCACCGCACGTGGCGGTACCCGCTTTGCGCATAACAAGCCAATACTACCTTGCCCCCTGCCGCAAACTGCACATCATGGCACATGGTCAACTGTTCACCATGGTTTCTCAGTAGGTGAAGCACGATGTGCTCCGTTTACAATATGAATTGGGCGAAGTATAGGTTCATGACCATCGTATGTACGACGAGGCACTTTCCAAAGGAGATTCGTGATGGAACAGACACAAGGAAACACCGGTTCGTTCAATGCCGTGGAGTATGGCCCCGGCCAAGCTGCGCGCGACGCCGAACATGATGCGTTGAAGACCGATGAACTCACGGAACCCCGCGCACTCAATACAGACCCACTGACCGCCGCCGTCACGCCTGACAACGCCGTGATGCCCGATCCGGTTGCGCCTGTTTCGTCCGATGACACCATCACCGGCGAGTTCGCCGTGACCGAGACGGAAAGCGATGACGGGGCGATCGCGGACGAAGAGCTGCGTCAGTTCGAAAAACGCATCGACGACATCCTCGCGACCGGCGAACTTGACGAAACACTGCGCGTGATCGATGCCAAAGGCGTGGCACAGGTGCTTCCCGTACTCGATTCCGAACCGATTTCGCATCTGCTCGACGGCATTGAGGAAATCGGCGGCCGCGCCAATGTGTTCGTCCGCACCGCGGACGGCATCGCCGTGCTCAACGTGGTGGAATACAGCCCGGAAGACCAGAGCGCACGGCAGGCGGATGATACGCCGACCGGAGAAACGCCTGCGGTCAACGCCGAGGAAGCCACAGAACAGCCAACAGAATGAGTCTTCCGAAGCCACCACAGTCAGGGCGCCCCTACACACGTGATGTGCACCACAGCCCCGAGCCGACTGAGCACGAAGGCCGCATAGCCGCCCTGTCCACCGTGCTCACCGGCGAGATGTCGTACCGTAACGACCATCTGACACGTCCGGCGTTCATCTCGCTCGCCATCCTCACGTTCATCACCTTCGTCGGCAACTTCACGCAACTGCAGCTCAGTGCCGCCCTGCCGACGCTCGTCGATGACTTCGGCATTTCCGTGACGCTCGGCCAATGGATGACGTCGATCTTCCAGCTGACGATGGGCGTGATGGTGCCGCTCACCGCATACCTGACGCGACGGTTCTCAACGCGCCAGATCGTCATCGCCTCGATGGTCGTGTTCACGGTCGGCTCGGTGCTTGCATGGCTCAGCCCCACGTTCCCGCTCGCGCTGTTTGGCCGTTTTCTTGAGGCAGTCGGCACAGGCGTCATGTGGCCGGTCCTGCAGATCACCGTATTCTCGATTTTCCCGCTCGACAGGCGTGGCATGGCGATGGGCATCGTCGGTATGGCGATGGCCGTCGCACCGGCGATCGGCCCTACACTCGGCGGATTGCAGACGGATATGAACGGCTGGAGGTCCATCTTCCTGACGCTCACCGTCATCGGCTGCATCTCAATCCTGCTCGCTGTGTTCGGATTGCATAACTTCGGTGAGTCAGACAAAGCTGCGCACGCGGACTTCTTCTCAGTCGGACTGTCCATCATCGGCTTCGGTGGACTGATGTTCGGCTTCACGAACATCCAGGCATACCCGCTGGCAGCTCCCGTTGTATGGCTCCCGATGATCATCGGCCTCGCCGGCATCGTATGGTTCGTACTGCGTCAGTTCCGCAATGAGCGGCGCTTCAAGACCGGCAAGACAAGCCGCCCCGCATTGCTCGACCTCTCGGTGTTGCGTAATGCGCATTTCTCCATCGGCACCATCATCGCATCGTTGAGCTTCTTCGCGTTCAGCTCGCTCGTCGTGCTCATCCCGCTCTACATCCAGAACTGCCGCGGCTACACAGCCACCATAAGCGGTCTTGTCATGCTCCCCGGCGCAATCGCCCAGGCAATCGCCCAGTTCTTTGGCGGCCGCGCGCTCGACAGGTTCGGGGCACGCCCTGTCGCCATGGTCGGCACCATCCTGCTGTGCCTTGGTACGACGATGATGAGCATGATCGGCATGGGCACCTGGATCTGGTACATCTCGATCTGCCAGTTCATCCGGCAGATCGGCATGGGCTTCGTCATGATGCCGGTCACCACGTGGTCGCTCAACTGCCTTAAGCCTGCCGAGGTATCGGCCGGTTCAGCCGTCACCAACACGGTAAGGCAGATCGCCGGTGCGATTGGGTCCCCTGTCATGATCCTTATCATGTATTCGATCGCCGCAGCCCAGATGGGCGCTGGACGCCCGGATATAGAAGCGAGCGTCATCGGGATTGAATGGGCACTGCGTATCAGCGCGATCATCAACTTCATCATGATTCTGATGGTCGTCTTCGGTGTCAGGGGCGAAGACGCCGGCTCGGCACGCAGTGCCGTACGCCGTGCGCTGCGTCATGCAAAGGCCGCATCCGCACAGTAACACTTACGCCTTGCCCATGAGCGTGAGCATAATGAGCACGGCGTTGAGCGCGATGATCAGCGCCACGACGGTCAGACAGATGATGTGCTTGATACGCCCATCCGCGTATTGACCCATCAACGTGCGGTCGTGCGTGTAGCGCATCAGCGGAATGATCGCGAACGGAATGCCGATCGACAGCACCACCTGCCCCACAATCAGCGCCTCGGTCGGGTTGTTGGCGAGCGCGAGCACCACAAGCGCCGGCACGAGCGTGGCCACGCGGCATGCCCACATGGGCACATTCACGCGCAGCAGTCCCTTCATGATCTCCGAGCCGGCGTAGGTGCCGACCGATGTGGATGAGAGCGATGACGCAAGCAGACCGACCGAGAAAATCGTGCCGACGACTGGTCCAAGCACCTGTGTGATGGCATGCTGCGCGCCTTCGATCGTGTCGGTTCCGGTCATGCCGTATAGCGAATTCGCAGCGAGCACGAGCAGCGCGATGTTCACCGTACCGGCAATGGCGAGCGCCCACACCACGTCGATGCGGCTGCCGTGCATCATCTCGCGCACGCTCGGCCTGTCTGTGCCTGCGCCGAAATGGTCGTTCACCAGTGTGGAGTGCAGGTAGATCGCGTGCGGCATCACCGTCGCGCCCAGCATCGACGTGGCCATCAGCACCGACGACCCGTCGGAGAACCGCGGGATCAATCCCTCCGCCACGGCAAGCGGATTGGGCGGGTCGATGAACAGGCCGGCGATGAACCCAAAGGTGATCACGAGCAGCAGGCCGATGACAAGCCGTTCGAAGATCTTGTGCATCTCACCGCCTTGGAACAGCAGCAGCACCGTGGAGACGGCGCCGATGATGCACCCGCCCAGCAGCATGGGTATGCCGAATAGCAGATTCAACGCAATGGCACCGCCGATGACTTCGGCGAGGTCGGTGGCGATGGCAATGACCTCGGCCTGCATGAAGAACAGGAAACGCCCGGCCGTGCCCATGCGCTGCCCGAGGATCTGCGGCAGGCTCTTGCCGGTGACGATGCCGAGTTTCGCCGCCTGATATTGGATCAGCACGCTCATGCAGTTGGCCACAACGAGCACCCAGACGAGCATGTATCCGTATTTCGCGCCGGAGGTGAGATTTGCTGCCACGTTGCCTGGGTCCACGTAGGCCACCGCCGCCACAAACGCCGGCCCAAGCATGCTGGCGAGCGCATGCGCCGGTTTCTCCGGCTTGCCGTTCGCTTTGCGCTCGATCGCAATGTCTTGGTCCGCCTCGGCTTGCAATGCGAGCGCGTCGATGTCCGCCGGCGCTTCCGGTGCGCTCTGTTGCTTACCTTCGCTCATCATGCATCACGACTCCTCGACTACCGCAGCTTATCTTCGGATTCCATTGTGTCGAATCATCGTGGTTTCGCGCGCCGCTCAATCGTTCGGAATCGCCTGCCCCGGGCATGAGTGCAGCACGCTGAGCATCGCGCGCTTCTCTTGCGTCGTCACGCTCAATCCGTACTTGTCTTTCACACCGATCTGCCGCGCCACATAATCGCACCGGTATTCGCCGTTCGTCGGCAGCCAGTATGCGGCTGAGGCGGCGCCTTTCTCTTGGTTCGCCGGTCCGTCCACCGCGAGCAAATTGTAGAGGTCGTTGCCGAACCGGAACCGCTTCTGCTGGCTCCAGTCGCGCGCACCGGACTGCCACGCGTTCTGCAGCGCCACCACATGGTCGATCTGCACGGCCGAGCTGGTGGTCTGCCCACGCTGGAAGTGAATCGTCTTGCCGGTGTACGGGTCCGCGAGCACGCCCGACTTGACTTTGCACCCGCCGAGCTTCGTGTATTGCACGCCGGTCAGGTCGCGCGCGAGTACGTCTTCGCGCACGTCACAGCCATTGCCGTCGTCGTCTGTTTCGCGGTAGCCGAAGAGTTCACGCTCGTAGCCGTTCGTGGAGACGTCGTCGTCCACCGGCAGTTTCTGCAACGTCTCCGCTGCCGTGCCCGTGGCGTGGTACTGCCCAGTGATTTCCGCGAATTTCGGACTGATGCGCGGCAGGACCACACCAATCGTCACACCGATCACTATGGCGATCACGAGCAGGATCAACACGCGCTCAGCCACACTGGAACTGTTGAAGTAGTTGCGGCCGAAATGCTTGGAACGTCTACGAGTCATGCGCTCTACTGTCGCGCGAATCGTGCGGAAAATCAAGCTGCGTGGCGCGGGTCCGCGATGCGCGCACACGTGGGCATGCACAATGCGCGCACAACCGCGGGATAGCAGCGCCAATTCCCACCCATGCGGTAAGAAAGTGCGCACAGGTGCGAAATACCCTTCTTTCTGCCCCATTGATGCCCGGCGCTGCGCACACAACTGAATACTGGTGTCGTTATCTGCCTATATGCGACTCCATGCACCGTGCTAAGCGAGCGATATCAGCACATGGTGTGGGTTGATGTACATCCATCCGATTCTTTCCACAGCCGCCAAGGTGATTCGACCGTCCAACCACAACGCATGCTCGTGCTTGCGCATGGTGGAAGAGCCTTCTAGGTTCATCAATCATGAATATGACACGAACACAGGCACAGCTCAACGATGTACGTGCACGCACCATCCGCCAATGCAAAGAGGCGCATATCACGCAGCCGTTGTGCGGGGCAACCGCCCTCAAAATATACGGATCCGAGTTCCCCTTTACCGACGAGCCGGATACGTTCCATGTAATGGTTCGCGACGCCTCACACCGTCGGCGGGCTCCCCATGTGAAAGCCCATACATGGAAGCAATTGGAGCCGACGGACATTCTATACACCGAGGGACTACAGGTCCTGTCACCGGAAGCCACTGCGGTGACCTTGGCTGGCACACTCAACATCATGCAGCAGGTGATGCTTCTGGAGGCCATGGTCCGCAATCAGTTGTTCACCTTTCCCATGTTTGCCGACTATACGCATAAGCGAACATTCCATGGGAAAAAGCGGGCATTGGCAGCATTGAAACTCTATCAAGATGGCAGTGCCTCCATGACTGAGACTGCACTGCGTCTGGAACTGAATAGACGTGGCGTACCAAGATTGGTTTTGAATTATGTGGTACCAAATGTCTGGTATCCCAATGGTGCTCCTATCACATTCGACCTTGCTCTCCCTGAAATGAAGATCGCATGGGAATATCAAGGAGACCATCACCGCACTGATAAAGCTCAATACCGTCGGGATGCGTACAAAGGCAACTTGGCCCGGTCGAAAAACTGGACCTTATTCGACGTCACCTATGATGATCTACACAATCAGCAACGGCTCAACGAGCTTGCCCTGCAGGCAGCCGTGATCATCGCCCAGCGCACTGGCACCGTCCCACGTATGGATATCCTCACGCTGCAACAATTGTCGGACAGGCGACGCGTATTTTGGAAACGCTCATCTTCTGGGACCTGACCATGCGGGGACGCGGAATCACACGGAATTGGGAGTGCACTGATTTGCGCATAATCGTCAGATAGCAGTTCTTATTCTCACCCATGCGCAGGAAGAGCCTGAGCAACACGACAGAAAGGGTACTAGTTCGCGGTTGTGCGCGTCTTGCAAGCACACAACCGCGAACTAAGCCCCGTATCTACAACTTATGCACCCGCACTCCCCCGACGCGTCCCCACGGTCTTATCGGTCATGGTGTGCCGACATTCCCCGTTCAGTATCAGAACATGAAACATGCGGCGCAGCACCGTTGTGGTATCTCTCGAAACAGTGCCACGCACCGCGCGGCATGTAAGTTCACATAAGCGCACAGAAGGAACCAGAGAGAAAAGCTCATGGAGACTACCCGTAACGAACTCAACAAGAATCTCGCCCAGATGCTCAAGGGCGGCGTCATCATGGACGTCACCACGCCCGAGCAGGCGCGCATCGCCGAAGACGCGGGCGCTTGCGCCGTTATGGCGCTCGAGCGCATCCCCGCAGACATCCGTGCGGCCGGCGGCGTGAGCCGCATGAGCGACCCCGCCATGATCCGCGGCATCCAGGAGGCCGTCTCGATCCCGGTCATGGCGAAGGTGCGCATCGGACACATCGCCGAAGCGCGCATCCTGCAGGCGATCGAGATCGATTACATCGACGAGTCCGAAGTGCTCTCCCCTGCCGATGACGTCTACCACATCGACAAAACCCAGTTCGATGTGCCGTTCGTCTGCGGCGCGAAGAACCTGGGTGAAGCACTGCGCCGCATCGAAGAGGGCGCCTCAATGATCCGCACGAAGGGTGAGCCGGGCACCGGCGATGTGATCCAGGCCGTGCGTCACATGCGCACGATGAACCGCCAGATCCGCGAGCTCGTCTCCCTGCGCGACGACGAGGTGTACGAGGCGGCCAAGCAGCTCGCCGTGCCGTACGAGCTTGCGAAGTATGTGCACGACAACGGCCGTCTGCCGGTCGTCAACTTCGCCGCCGGCGGCGTCGCCACGCCCGCCGATGCGGCACTCATGATGGAACTCGGTGCCGAAGGCGTGTTCGTCGGCTCGGGCATCTTCAAGTCCGGCGACCCGGCCAAGCGCGCCGCCGCGATTGTGCAGGCGACCGCCAATTGGCAGGATGCCGACCTGCTCGCACGCCTGTCCGCGGACCTCGGCGAGGCGATGGTGGGCATCAACGAGGAAGAGATCGACATCATCATGGCCCAGCGCGGCGAGTGACCCATGGTTGTTGACGTTGCATATATCTCGAAAGAGCGTTCCGACGACCTTGGCAATACCCCCGGCTCAGTCACCGGCATCCTCGCCGTGCAGGGCGCATTCGCCGAGCACGCCGCGATGCTCGACCGACTCGGCTCCCCGTGGCGCCTATTGCGCGCGGCCGAGGATTTCGACGAGTCGATCGGCCGTGTGATCCTGCCCGGCGGCGAAAGCACGACACAGGGCAAACTGCTGCGCTCCACCGGCCTATTCGAGCCGATCGCCGCGCACATCGCCGCCGGCAAACCGGTCTTCGGCACGTGCGCGGGCATGATCCTGCTCGCCCGCAGACTCGAGAATGACGCCAATGTGTATTTCGGCGCGCTCGACGCCACCGTGCGCCGCAATGCGTACGGCCGTCAGCTCGGGTCGTTCGCTGCGGAGGAGACCGTACGGACGTTCGATGCACAGGGCGAACAGAGCGGAGAGATCGCCGATTTCCCGCTCGTGTTCATCCGCGGCCCGTTCGTGGCCGAGGTCGGTCCAAACGCGCGCGTGATGGCCTCGACCCGTGGCAACGCAGTGGCCCTGCAGCAGGGCAATATCATCGCCACGGCGTTCCATCCGGAAATCACCGACGACCCGCGCATCCACGAATATTTCCTCAATTTGTAGAGAGCAAAGTGAATAGGGGGCGGTGTGCAACGCCGGCCGTTGTACACCGCCCCTTGCGCATGCGCCTACATATGCAGCACCTCGTCGGCGATTTTCATTGTGGAGGCGCGGTGTGAGACGAGCACGACGGCGGCATCGCGCTCCGATACAAGCTCATTGATCGACTGCAGGATGTACGCCTCGTTGAGCGCGTCCAAGCGGCTCGTCGGCTCATCGAACAGATACAGGTCCGCATGCCGCAGGAACATACGCGCCAAGCCGATGCGCTGCCGCTCGCCTTCCGAGAGCCGGCCGCCGAGCTCGCCCACCGGCGTCTCCATGCCCTGCGGCAGACTCTCGATGAGCGGCAGAATCGACGCCTTGCGCAGCGCCTCACGTAGCGCATCGTCACTCGCCTGCTCGTTGGCGATGCGCAGGTTGCTCGCGATCGTGCCGTCGAACAGGTAGGTTTCCTGACTCATCATCGTCTGCAACCGGCGGCGCGTGTGCGCGTCCACGCCCGGCAGCACGTCGCCGGACAGCGCCACCGCGCCCTGCTGCGGATCCCAGTACCGCATGAGCAGCTTGAGCAGCGTCGACTTGCCGCGGCCCGACGGCCCCTGCAAACCGAGGATTCCCGAAACGGGCACGTCGAGCGTCACGTCGCGCAGCACAGGCGTGCGCGCGCCGTACGCGAACGTGACCTGCTCCATGCGCATGCCGTGATATTCCGGTTCGAGCGTGCCGAGTTCCTCGACCGCCGGCTCCTCATCCACCAATGCGAACAGACGCCGCGCCGATGCGAATGTCTGCGTCAGGCTCGCCGGCAGTGCGCTCAGCGCGAGCGTGGGTCCGAATGAACTGACGACGAGCACCATCGCCGTCACATTGCGCGCGACCATCGTCATATCGCCGCGGCTCGCGAACACGGCGAGCAACGCCGCGCACACCGTGACCAGCACGATGATCACATGGTCGAATCCGCCGAACACGCCATTGCGCGCGCTCAGCTCCACACGCTGGCCCCACAGCGCACGCGACTGCCGGTCGATGCGCGCAAGACGCGTACGACCTTGCCCAAAGCGAATGATCTGCTCAAGGCCGCGCATGTCATCGAGCACGTCGTCGTCAAGGCTTGCACTCTGCTTGCGGATGCGCGCGCCGATCCCGTGTAATGCCCGCGCGAACCACGCCGGCACGACCACACCAAGGAGCAGATGTGCCACTACAAGCAACACCGCGAACCACGGGCTCAGGAACAGCAGCGCGATGGCATACACAACCGTAGTGGTCAGCGCGATCACCGTCGGCGAGATGGTGTGCGCGAAGAAGATCTCGAGCAGTTCCACGTCTGTGGTGACCATGGAGATGAGGTCTCCCTTGCCTTTACCGGTCAGTTTAGCGGGGGCAAGCCGGCGCAGCGCCGCGAACATCTGCCCGCGGAACAACGCGAGCAAACGGAACGCCAGATTGTGGTTCATGTACTGTTCGCAATACCGCATAGCACCACGAATCAGCGCGCACACCACCATGAGCGCCACGGCCAAGCCCACGGACAGACCCCAGACGGGCCGCTCAGCCGCCGCGCACAGCGCCATGACGCCGAACACCGGCAGGAAAGTCGCGGCAAGATGACCAATCGTGCCGAAGCAACACGCCAGTACCATGAGCGGGCGCAGATCGCCCACCTGCCCCAGCAACCGGCGCACGAGCTGGAAGGTCGTCATCGGCGCGCGCTGTGTGTGCACACTCTCAGGCTGTTTCACATTGTGTTCCACAGTATTTGGCGCCGGTGCATACGCAATGCCGCGGTTGCGAGCACGCTGCCCCACCTGCTCCACCGACGCCTGCGCACGGAACATCGTGGCGTATTGTCCACCTTGGTCCATGAGTTCGGCGTGCGTGCCGGTTTCCATGCACGCGCCGTGGTCGAACACGGCGATGGCACTGGCATCCACGGCATCGGCAAGTCGGTGCGTCACCAGAATGACGGTTTTGCGTTCAGCCAGCTCGCGCACGGTGCGCATGATGAGCCGTTCGCTTTCGGCGTCCACACTGCTCGTGGCCTCGTCAAAAATCATGATCGGTGCATCATGCAGCAACGCGCGCGCCACGGCAATGCGCTGGCGCTGACCGCCCGAAAGATTCGCCGCATCCTGCTCGATGCGCATGTCGAGCCCCTGCGGATGAGTGTCCACCATGTCGAGCACATGGGCGCGCGCGAGCGCATCGCGCAGTTCGCTCTCCGACGCGCCGGGACGTGCCATCAGCAGATTGTCGCGCAACGTGCCGGCGAAGAGGTGACTACGCGCGCCGACGATTGAGACCGCGCCGGTGAGTGCGCGTTCATCCAAATCGCGCAAATCCACGGATTGTGCCCCCATACCGATGCGCAGCGCACCAGAGTACCCCTCGAGCTCGCCGGCGACGAGCGCGGCGAGTGTGGATTTGCCGGAGCCTGATTCACCAACGATTGCGGTGAGCGAGCGCGCCGGCATCGTCAACGTGACATCATGCAGCGCCGGACGCGTGGATTCGGCATACGCGAAGCCCAGGTCGCACGTTGTCACATCGAGCGGGCCCTGCGGCAGCCGGCGATTGCCGTAGGCGCGGTCTGGCTCGTCAAGCAGCGCGAAGATGCGTTTGGTGGAGGTCATGCCGTTCATCGCCACATGGAAATACGAGCCGAGCTGGCGCAATGGCAGGAAGAAATCCACCGAAACGAGAATCACGAACAGCACGGCTGCCACACCAAGCGTCGGCCCGTTGAACACATGCAGGAACGGCGCCGACGAGGTGAATGCGGTGTGCCCTTGGTGCACATACTGCCAGAGTGCGGTGTCGATGCCGGCCGCGGCGCCACCGTACGCCACCACGTCCATCGCGGTGAGCGAGCGCAGCTGGATCTGCAGCACGCGCATCGTCATCACGCGGAAGTCCTCGGCGTTCCTGTCCATCTGTTCGGCGGCGCGCGCGTCGGCGTCAAAGGTCTTCAGCGTTTCGAGCCCCTGCAGGTTGTCGAGGAACACCGACCCCATGTCGGTGTACTTGCCCCAGTACTTTTTGAACGTCTTCGCCGTGGTCATGGCGATGGCGCCCACGATCACGATGATGAGCGGCGCACAGACGAGCAACACCACAGCGGTGGGCATGTTGAGCGGGGCGATCGCCGCAAACAGTGTGAGCGGTGCGAGGATCGCAAAACCGAGCTGCGGCAGGAACAACTCGAAGAAACTCTGGGTCTGGTCCACGCCTTCGCCGGTGAGCTGCACCACGTCGGCGGTGCGCTGTGCATACGACGGGCCGAGGCGCAGCATCTTGCGGTAGAGCTCCGAACGCAGCCCGAGCTTCACACGTTCGGCGGCTTCGGTGCCGAGTCTGGTGGCGAAGTGGTGCGCGAGGAACCGCACCGTGGCGACGGCGAGCGTCGCAATGGCGATCAGCATGAAACCAGCCGGCCCGGAGATGCCGATGGACTGCATCGCGCTGTGCACGCTCGTCTGCGGGAAGAGTGATGCGACGAGCACGGTCACGGTGCCGGCGAGCGCGATGTCCGCCACAAGCCCGATCCACAGGCAGATGATCTTGCCCACCACGAGCCCGCGTACGCCGGGCACGAGCGAGAACAGCCGTTTGTCTACCATTGCGCCTCTTTCCATCCCTACAGTCCACATACTGGACCTGTCAATGAGCATGAATCCAGCGGCCAATCTAGCAGGAATCTTGCGCGAGCAACAGACCCCTGTGGGGAAAACCACAGCATTAGGCACAAAGGCCCTCTGTGTTGTATGGAGCTACAAAGCGCTCTTCGAGTGTCTTGTCCCTTTGCACAACGCGCTCCCCCGCGCACACAGTTACGATGGCGTAGGCTACGCACCCGTATACACCGACAGGACACCCGCTCATGCTCACTGAATTCACCACGCCCGGCCCCGCACTCACCGTGGACGACGACGCCACCATCTACTCGCTGCTCACCACACGTCTGGAATCCAGCGCGGAGAACGCGCCGCTTGCACAGAACAAGGAGGCCGACGGTTCGTGGAGCACCATGACCGCTGTGGAATTCAACGACCATGTGCGCGCGATCGCCAAAGGCCTCATCCAGTTCGGCATCGGCAAGGGCGACGCCGTCAGCATCTTCTCGGCGACGCGCATAGAATGGGGTCTGCTCGACTTCGCATTGGCCGCCATCGGCGCGGTGTCCGTGCCGATCTACGACACCGATTCCGCGGCGCAGGCTCAGCGCATCCTCAATGATTCCGCGGTCAAACTGGCGATCGCCGACAATCAGGAGCGCTTCGACCGGCTCGATTCCGTGCTCGACGCGTGCCCGGCGCTCGAGCGCATCCTCATGCTCGACGCGCACGCCGTCAATGCGCTCGAAGGGCTCGGTGTCATGGTCTCGGACGAAGAGCTCGACGAACGGATCGATTCCGTACACGCCGATGACCTGGCGACGATCGTCTACACATCTGGTTCGACCGGCACACCGAAGGGCGCCGAACTCACCCACCGCAACTTCACGAGCATCACGCGCGCGGCCCAGAACTGTGTGCCCGAGGTGATCACCGGCGAGGCGCGCCTGCTGTTGTTCCTGCCGCTCGCCCACTGCTTCGCGCGCATGATCCAGTACTTCACGATTGGCTCGGCGGAAGGCGTGGTGGGCTATCTGCCCAATACGAAGACACTGCCACGTGACATGCAGACGTTCCAGCCGACGTTCCTGCTTGGCGTGCCCCGCGTGTTTGAAAAGGTGTACAACGCGGCCTCGCGCAAAGCCGGCACCGGCTGGAAGGGCCGCATGTTCGCCAAGGCGGCCGAGGCGGCGATCAATTGGTCGGCGATGCAGCAGGCCGGCGAACGACCGAGCGCGAAGCAGCGCGCCGAACACGCCATGTACGAGACGAGTGCATACCGCACCATCCGCAGCGCGTTCGGCCCGCGCATCAAGTACCTCGCTTCGGGCGGCGCGCCGATCACGCTTGACCTGCTGCACTTCTTCAATGGCATTGGCCTGACGATGATCCAGGGCTACGGCCTGACCGAAACGGCGGCACCGTTCACGTTCACGCGCGTGACCGACAACAAGATCGGCACGGTGGGGCAGCCAGTTCCGGGTGCATCAGTGCGCATCGCGCCAAGTGGCGAGCTCGAAGTGCGCGGGCAGAACGTGTTCGTGGGTTACCACCACCTGCCCGAGAAAACCGCCGAGGTGTTCACCGCAGACGGCTGGCTGCGCACCGGCGACCTCGCGTCGATCGACGACGAAGGGCACATCACGCTCACCGGGCGCGCCAAGGACATCATCATCACCGCTGGCGGTAAGAATGTGGCGCCGATCCCGATGGAGCAGGAGATCGCGAAATGCTCGATTGTGGAGCATGCGGTCGTCGTCGGCGACAACCGGCCGTTTGTGGCGGCCGTGGTGACGCTCGACCCCGAAGAACTGGCACAGTGGCTGCCGACGCAGAAACTCGCCGCGGACCTCAGCCTCGAGGAGGCCGCCGTGCTGCCTGAAGTGCACGCCGAGATCCAGCGGTATGTGGACCGCGCCAACGCCAACGTCTCGCGCGCAGAATCAGTGCGCAAATTCATCGTGCTGCCTGTGCAGTTCACGCAGGACAACAAGTGCCTCACGCCTTCGATGAAGGTCGTGAGGCCCAAGGTGAATGAGGTGTTCGCCCGGGAGATCGACAAAGAGATCTACGGGCGGTGAACCTACTGATGTACTATTCCAAGGCGTATCGAAGGAAGCTTTCTGAATTACTCCGCAGAGTTTGAAATTTTTTGAATTTTAACTATGAAATAATGTGATATGATGTTTTAAAACAACCATCTATATAACAAATTGTATTATTATTTCCCCGTGACTTCTAGGCAATGTATATTGATTAGGCTTGTGCCCATTCAGGAGTTTAGTCACCCGAATGACCCCGCAGTCGCATACCTTCAAAAGCAATGGAGCCGGGAAAAGAGCAAGACTCCCTGTCATCAAAACAAGGGCAACAATAGAAACATCTCAGGGACATACCTTCGATGGGCTCTCAGAATATGATTTTGCCGGTATCGGACTTTGTCATAAGGAACTGCATCCCATTTTTGGGCCACACTTCCTCACAGGTGTAGCCCTCTTTCCGAAGCGACCGCTCACACCAATCACATTCCCAACGCCGTATGCATGTAGTAGAGTAATCATACGGAATTGCAAATTAATATATACAAATCAAGGGATGCTCTTATGGCTAAACATCAGAAGGCAGGCACTTCAACCGTAATAGTCGACGACTCGCACTCTTCCCTGCTTCTATCCCGCAACTCCAGCATCGAACTTCTCAGACTTGCCTGCATGCTCATGATCGTCAGCTACCACTACGCCTATACGAGCGCGGGCCACTGGATCGCAGAACAGCCATTCTCTCTCGCAAAACTGTTTTACCAGTGTTTAATGGGAGGCGGTTGGGTCGGCAACTTCATTTTCTTCACCATCTCAGTCTGGTTCCTATTGGATCGCGAACAGACTTTGCACTCCAGTCTCCGCAGGGTTTGGATTCTCGAAAGAGAACTCCTCTTCTGGAGCATCTTATTGTTCCTGATTACCGTTGCACTTCGCCAGCATGATATATTCACAGGTTCATTAAGCACACGAATGCTGGTGATCCGCTGTTTTCTCCCACTAAGCTTGAACGTTTGGTGGTACCCTACCAGCTATGCATTGTTCCTAATCTTCCTTCCATTCCTCAACGCAGGTATGCGCAAAATCACCAAACGGCAACACTGTCAATTGGCATGTATCTGCCTGCTATTATGGGGCGTTCTCGGACTAATACCGAAGATCTCCTACAACCTTACTGAGTCTACGGTATTCGTATTCATTTACTGGTATATACTGATTTCCTACTACCGGTGGCATATGGATTCCTTCTCCACACGTAGATGCTGGTCGCTTATCTGTGTTGGAGTGGGTATCGATTTCATCTATCTGCTCGGAAGCAATCTGCTGTATTCTGCCACAGGGAAAGCCGCCTCCGCACAATTGTTTATCTTTGACAAATGGAAACTTCCGATTATGCTGATCGGATTCGGCGTATTCCTACTGGTGGAGAAAACAGAATTCCATAGCCGCGTAGTCAATGTGCTGGCCGCCTCCGCCTTCGGGATTTACCTAATTCACTTCTATCCGCCTATCCTGGCATTGTGGACCCATTACTTCTCAGTAGAGAAAATGTTTACTACCGCCCATCCAGTAATCTATGGCCTGTTGGTCATCCTTACCGTTTTTGTGGTCTGTTTACTACTGGATCTCGTTCGTCAGGGTTTCTTCAAGCTGACATTTGATCGTCATCGAGGTCGAATATTTGACAGACTTTGGAGGATGTTCGCGAAAAAACATTTCTAGGGTAGTAGGTCACGTAAGGTGAACCATAGTATTCGAAGTTAGAGTTACAGACGTTTATAAGAAAACAAAGGATTGACATGAAAAAGAAAATCGGATTAATTACCTATCATTCCGCCTACAATTTCGGTTCCGTACTGCAAGCGCTCGCTACTCAACTAACGATTAGAAAGTTAGGGTATTCTAACGAGATTGTTGATTACCGTCCGACAGAAGGTGATTATTTTTATAAGCATCTCTTCTTCCGTCATCAGCCACTCAAGTTCTTCATCACCGATTTGCCTACTGCTCTAGTAATTCCACAGCGCAAGCTGCGTCAGCGTCGTTTCGAGGAGTTCATCTCGCGACACATGGAGCTTTCCTCGAAGGAATATAAGGAGCCGCAGGATCTCGATGCACTTCGGGATACATACTCGCTCATGATTAGCGGCAGTGACCAGATTATCAACAAACATTCCAATGAACTCATCACCGCGGGCTGGGAATACATGGATCCATACTTGCTTACCTGGTTCAACGGCCCTAAGATCTCCTATGCCTCCTCACCGGCTAGCATGACCGACGAGGAGCTTCGTCACATCAGCCCCGAGCTCAGGAAATTCGACGAGCTCTCAGCCCGTGAGCACGATGCGGCTGAAAAACTATCCAAGCTCACCGGTAAGCCAGTAACTACCGTCTGTGACCCTACGCTGCTTCTCGACAGTAGAGAATGGGAACAGACCATCAACATTCCGCAAACCCGCATCGAGGGTGATTACATCCTCTACTATTCGCTCAAGCGCCCACGCGTAGTGTTTAAGGAGATTCTGCCGCAACTCAGGCGCCTGCGCGACCGCACCAACTGCAAAATTGCCGTTATCACACCACTCGCGGGTTACATTGCATCGACGAAAGGCTTCATTAACTGTCTAGATGCTGGGCCAGCCCAGTTCCTTTCCCTTATTAAAGGTGCCCGCGCAATCGTAACCGATTCCTACCACGGCACGCTGTTCTCAATCAATTTCCACAGGCCATTCTGGACGCTGGACTCAAATTCTGGAGATTCACGCAAGTTGCAAATCCTATCTCGCATCGGATTAGACTGCCGTATCGTGTCTTCAATCGATGATGTTCCTGACTCATTCGATTCGATTGATTTCGCCGATTCGCACGAGCGCATCGCGGAATTTCGCGATCACTCAATTAGCTATCTACGTTTGGCTATCCAGCATGCCATCGATTCCTCCAAGAAAGAAGCATGATGCGTTACTTCATCGAGGAGACTGACAATCATGAACAGCATGCGGGGACGAAAGCTCGTCAAGACGTCTGCGACATTCTTACGAACATGGGATGGAGGCCGCTCAAAGTTCGCAAACGCTATGGAGGCAATACCTTGGACAAGTTCAAGGCTATGCCGGACGTATTCTTTGACTGGAAGAAGATTGCCCACGATGTCGCACGAGATGACATCGTACTGATTCAGTATCCAGTCAACACCTATCCAAAGGTGGCTCCGTTCGCACTTCCAGCAATCAGGAAGATGAAGGTTCATGGTGCGAAGATCATCATGCTCATTCATGATCTCGAACGCCTACGCACCAAGAGCGACGTATCCGAAAATCAGTTCTTTGCACTCGCTGATGCCGTCATCTGCCATAACGATGTGATGAAATCCGTGCTACAGAAGCAGTATCCCTCGCTCAAGCTCATCTCTCTCAAGGTCTTCGACTATCTGACAGACGAACCCACCTATCCAATCGATAAACGCAGAGGTATCGACATCGCTGGCAATCTCAGTCCGAGAAAGTCCGCATATGTTTACTCTCTCGCAAATCAATTCCCCCACGTGACCTTCCACCTTTATGGACCTTCCTTCGATACTGAATCTGCCGAGAGACAATGGTATAAGGGCAGTTTTGCCCCTGAGAGCCTTCCCTCCGTTCTCGATGGAAATTTTGGATTAGTCTGGGACGGCGATTCGACCGCCACCTGTTCCGGAACAAAAGGGGAGTATATGAGAATCAATAATCCTCACAAACTCTCCTTGTATCTCGCTTCCAATGAGCCCGTCATTATCTGGAACCAAGCCGCTGAGGCTAGTTTTGTCAGAGAAAACCACCTTGGAATTACAGCTGCTAGCATCGCTGATGCTATTGCGCAGATGGATGCGCTCACCGGGAAAGAATATGACATAATGGTCCACTCCGTACATGCCATGTGTATGAAGATTCGCTCCGGCTACCATCTTCGGACAGCTGTGGAAGAGGCATTGAAATCAGTGGAGAAATAAGGAGAAACTATGAGCTATATATCACGATTCATCAGTCATTGCAGGCTTTTCTCCTTCAGCTACGCCATCACAGAAATGTGGTGTATGGCCGACCGCAAACTCATGCTGCGACTGGGCAAACCCGTTTCGCTGAACCCACAGCTCGCCAAGGAGCGCTATCTGATACCGTTTCTTATGAATTTTCTTTCAGATATCATCGAGCAATACCAGTACGCCCAATCAAATCCCATTCCTGACGAACAGGCGCCTATCTGGGTCTGCTGGCTTCAGGGTGAAGAGCAGGCTCCTGAACTCGTCAAAAAGCTCATTAGTATCACCCGGCGCCAGGCGAATGGCCATCCCGTCATCATCATCACATCGAAAAACTATAAAGATTATGTGCAGCTACCCGACTTCTATCTGGAAAAGTATGCCGCCGGAGTCATCACCCATCAGCAGTTTACCGATATGCTGCGGTGCGCATTACTGGCAGATTATGGTGGCCTATGGGTGGATGCCACCGGTTACATCACTCGTCCCATCCCGGATACAGCCTTTAATCTCCCCATATATAACGTAAAGGGCATCTCCTCTGATTTTCTTCATAAAAATGTCGTTGTAGATGCGACGGCTTGGATGAGCTATCTGCTTGGGGGGCAACGTGGAAGTGTCACATACCCGTTCATCCGGGATTGTCTGCTCAAGTACTGGAAGTATTATGATACCTGTGTAGATTACTTCCTCATGTTCTATATCGCGAAGATTGCTAGAGAGCAGGTACCCGCCTGTAAGCTTGAATACGAAGCCGTGCCCAATAACAATTATTTATGTGAGGTGTTGAGCGATCTTATGGAGCGAGGTGTTGCCGATACTCAAGGTGAGGAAAAACGATTCTTTGATTCGGACACTTGGTTCTACAAGCTTTCCTGGCGCGCAAACTATCCCATGAAGACCCCTGATGGACGCCCCACTTTGGGCGCCTCCATCATCGATAACATATTAAAGGACTGATACGATGCTGAAAAAGACCCTAAAGAACCTCATTCCCAACTCCGTATGGATCCAACTACAACGGTTCAAGGCAAAGCATAGACTTGACAGATATTCCAGGACGCAGAATGCCCGCTTCCTTCGGTTCTCAGCCAACCCATGGAACAAACCTAATCAGGAGGAACTACGCGGACAGATTATCTACTACATCCACCGTATTGAAAAAGGACTAACTCACGAATCCGATTTCCGCGCTGGATTTGGCAAGAACGCTTTGCAGAGCTTGCATGACCTTCTACAGCAATGGCGTACAGCCCGCTACCCCACAACGGATACCACCTATCAGGCGGCTCTGAGTGTGGTCATGGCCTACATCGAAAAACACAGGCAGGAGCATCAACCGCTACCGGCGTTCCTGACTGCTCTTTTCCCGATGGAGGAATGCGAAGAGCCACGGTCTGACAATACTATTGCCGGAGTCAAGCTCGTCACTGCGGAGGAGAAGCGGGATAACAAAGACAAGTCATTCAAAGAGCTCTTCCAAGGACGCACCAGCATCCGCCAATATGCGAAGGATCCCGTAGATTTGGATATGGTACGCAAAGCGATCGACCTTGCGATGAAGACTCCATCCGTATGTAATCGTCAATCCTACCGTATCACCTTGATAGACGCCCCAGATCGCATCAGGAAAATATTGACGGTGCAAGGTGGCTGGCGAGGATATGCGTACCCACCGGTGCTTGCAGTCATCACCTCGGATGTGCGTAGTTTCATCTACATGGAGGAGCATAACGAACCATTCGTGGACGGCGGCATCTTTACCATGTCCTTCCTCCTCGCGCTTGAATACGAGAATCTAGCCGCGTGCCCGCTCAATCTCATGTGCTCAGACGAGAACGCCTCGAAAGTACGAAAGTTCGCCTCCATCCCAGAATACGAATCACTCATCGTCTGCGTAGCCATCGGTAATTTCCCAGAACGCACGCTCGCGCCAAAGTCATTCCGCTACCCCGGCAGCAGCATCACACGGATTATCCACTGACGCCTGTATGCTTCATCGAATTTTCATCCTCCCACATCCAACGAAATGGAAGTATGAGTAGAAACCCGCAATCTCCTAAGGTGCACTCGGTCAAGTTCAATGTGCTGATGAACATGATTATCACGTCATCCTCATTGATTTTTCCGCTAATCACCATTCCCTATGCCTCGCGTGTGCTCGGTGCTGATGGCATGGGCGCCGTGGCGTTCACGCAGAGTGTCGCATCTTACTTCTCGCTCGTCGCGATTCTTGGTGTCACATACTATGGCGTCAAGGTCTGTGCTGAGGTGCGTACAGATAAGATCGCACTATCCAAGGTGGTCAAGGAAATTCTGGTTATTCTGCTGTGTTCCACACTCCTTGTCTATACCGTATACACCATATGCATCTTCACCATCCCACGATTCATGAGTGAGAAAGCATTGTTTTTGGAGTTCGGTCTGACCATATGGCTCACATCCTTCGGAATGGAGTGGTTCTATCAGGCCCTTGAGCAGTACAGCTACATCACCGTTCGTAGTGTGATATTCAAGATCATCGCACTGATTCTCATGTTTCTCCTAGTCCGTAATCAGAGCGATTACGTGCTCTATGGCTTCACGGTGATCTTTGCCGGTTGCGCTTCGAATATCCTCAACATCCTGCGTATCCGTAAACTCGTTGATTTCTCGACCAGACAGAAGTTGGAGATAAAACACCATTTCAAACCAATGATATGGTACACGGCAGCATCCATAGCTTCAGGCATGTACATTCAGGTGGACATCGTCCTTCTGGGCTTCCTCGGCACTAACATGCAGGTCGGCCTCTACCAGCTCGTCTCCAAGATTAAGAGTGTGCTCGTTACAGCCGTGAATTCGGTAGGTAATGTGATGCTCCCTCGCATGTCCTACTACAAATCACACCATCAAAAGACCAAAAACGACGACCTCATCGCCAAGAACCTCAACTTCGTCATGGTCATGGGGTTTGCCATTATCGCCCTACTCGCCATCTGTGCAAAGCCTGTTGTACTTATCATGGGCGGTTCTGATTTTCTCGGATCTATTCCACCCTTGCGCATCATTGGTGGTGCAGTGCTGTTCTCCGCCATGAACATCGTACTCGCAAACCACCTTATGTCAGAAAACAAAGAGAAAAAGTGGGCTATCATCAATGTGATGGGTCTTGTTCTAGCAGTGATATGCAACTTTTCCCTTATCCGCGCATTCGGAATCGTCGGCGCTGCCGCAAGCATCGTCATCTGCGAAGGATGCATGTTCACAATGAGGGCATACGTATGCCGTGACCTTCTCACCCGTATCCATTCGCGTCTCAATGTTTTCAAGATACTGTCCGCTGCCCTCATCGCATCTGCAGTTGCTTACCCCTTAACATTGGTTACACTGAATGTTTTTGCGGGATTGATATTGGAAGTCTGCGCGTTCGGTATCGTATACGTAGCTGTCCTTATGCTCGAGAAGGAAAGTTTCACTTATGGCATTAGCATACAAATAATCGGCAAGATCACACATCGAAAGGAATGAGAGTTGACCAGAAAAAGGATTCTCCATGTGCTTCCACAATTCCAACCCGGTGGCGGTATCGAGCGTGTCGTGATGAATTACTTCAAGTATATTGATCACAATCAGTATCATTTCGACATTGTTACGCACAAGATGGAAAGCAACGTCTATGCCGATGAAATTACCGGCTTTGGCGGTCATGTCCACCTCTTTAAACCGGTGAGCTTCGATACCATGAGGGAAAACGCCCGGCGTTTCGCACAAATTATTGACGAAGGACAATACGATATCGTCCATTGTCATATGGCGAACGCCGCATTCATCTATCTTAAAGTAGCCAAACAGAAGGGTATCCCTATTCGTATTCTCCACAGCCATCAGGATCATTATGCCGACACAAAACTCCATGCATTACGCAATATGCCACTCATCGCGATTGGCAAGAGGTACGCAAACTGTCGAGTTGCGTGTTCGAAGGATTCAGGGCGTTTCCTGTTCGGTTCCAAACCGTTCACGGTCGTTAACAATGGCATTGACTTGAACACCTTCCGATTCGATTCATCCAAGCGCGTCGAACAACGTGCACGACTGAACCTCAAGGAATCCGACCTGCTCTTAGGCCAGGTGGGTCGTCTCGTCCCTCAGAAGAATCCCCTTTTTAGCATCCGGATGTTCAATGAGTTACTCAGGAATCGCCCGGATGCCAAACTTGTATTTGCCGGCGACGGGGAACTCAAGAAGGAACTAGAACAACTTGCACATCAGTTCGAAATCGATGAGCATGTACTGTTCTTGGGGAATATTACTGATGTTGTAGGATTATACAACGCGATGGACGCCCTTCTCATACCATCCCTGTATGAAGGAATCAGTCTTTCCATGGCCGAGGCGCAAGGAACTGGGCTGCCGGTTTTCGCTGCGAATACAATCGCCGAGGAATCTTTCGCAACATCATTTGCGGTCAAACTCGATTTAGATAACGGTGCAACGGCATGGGCAAAGACGATTCTTCAGACGCTTCCACATATGCCGAAAAAGCGTGATATTGCTACAGCACAGATGCGGCAACATGGATTCGACGCAAAAGAATGCACAAGAACGATTGAGTCCATCTATAATTCATCTTCGAAATACATTGACTGAAAGCATGAAATGATTGATAATCGATTGATTTTAACAATATCATTATTGATTATATTACTATTTGGGTTTAAGCTTTGCGGAAAGCGATACTCTTCACCAGTAGTATTTTTCATCACCCCGCTTATCGTTCAATCGACTATATCTTTTTTCTATTATCCTTGGAACATCAGTGATTATACGTTATTTTTAATAACTACCTCTTGTATTATATTTACTCTGTCCTGCGCCATGGTTCATTATATATTTAGGCACTTCGTAAGAAATACTCTAAAAACAAATAAAAGCCATGTATTATTATCTAATTTTCAGTACATTTTACTGATTATTTGCAATTTTGCATGTATTGCGATTATCCTGAAAGGAGTAAAGAACTCAAACGGCGCCTCTTCCGCTGATCTTGCTTCGATTATCGGAGACTTCAACAATGCCGTAAAAACCGACGATTCTCAGGTCTCCATTGGAACGTTCCCATCATTGATATATACGCTTCTTATCGGGATGTCCTATGCGTATTCATATATACTTGCCACAACAATAGTTAAATTACCTAAGAAAAAATGGATATTCCCTATTATTTTGTTCGGCACAGGCGCCCTCGGTCTTCTCGCCACCGGCAGTCGCACCGATGCCATAAGCCCGATTATAACTTTAATACTCTATATTATAATGCTAAACGAGAGTCAAAATAATAATCTATCGCTTCTTTCCATTAATATTAAATATTACTTTTATATAATACTAGCAATTATATCTATTATTTTCGTTTTTCAGTTCTCTACAATAATCATTGGTCGACAAGTAGATCAAACACCGATAGACTACATATCAACATATCTAGCTGCCCCGTTACAAAATCTTGATTTCGCACAGCCACGAAACTCCGCTAACCCTTCTTATTTCGGACTCAATACATTCAAACCTTTGTATGATTCACTCGAACAAGCCGGACTCGTCCCCACTGGGACCAGCAGAGGTCGTTTCGCGTTCATCTCACGTGATGGTTATTTCACCGGTAATGTATATACCACATTCTATTCATTGCTACTAGATTTCGGCACAATAGGGACATTGGCAGCTATTTCATTTATGTCAATTGTAATGCAGACCATATATGAGCTCTCTTTAAAACGATTAACTACATTTTTTATACCTTTATTACCGATAATATACGGTTATTTGAACTACAATATGACGATGTCATTCTTTGCTTCAAGTTTTTATCATAATCTATTCTCAACGTCTTTCCTAAAGGCTATCGTCGGAATGTCATTCGTCGTAATCTATCAGCATGTTTGCAATAAATATGTATTAGTTCCGAGTAGTATAAGAGACCCTGACACTCGATTGATATATCGTTAAACGATAATATATTATCTGCTTTTTTATCTGAAATCTCTTGATACTGTTATATTTGAGTCCATGAGTAAGAAAGGGGAGTATGATTTGGCTAACATCACCATCGGCATTGCGACGCATAAGCCATATCCTGTCCCACACGACGACATCTATTATCCAATTCATGTTGGTGCTGCATTGCATCCAAATGTACTGTCCAATGTGCAAGGTGACGATATCGGTGACAACATTTCCACACTGAACCCCTACTTCTGCGAACTCACTGCATTGTATTGGCTTTGGAAGAATGACAATAGCGATTACAAGGGACTCGTACACTATCGCCGCTACTTTGCCTCACGCAGGTTTCGTAAGCGCTACGATCACACCTGTTTCAACCGCATCATCCAAAAGCCGGAACTCGAACGGATGCTTGCTGATGTGCCAGTAATCCTCCCGAAGAAGCGCCATTACATTATCGAGACAATCTATTCCCACTACGCACATACAATGTATGCTGAACAGCTCAGTGTCACTAAAGCAGTATTGAAAGACATGGCACCCGAATACCTCAATTACTGGCAGACACTGATGAATAAACGTAGCGAGCACATCTATAACATGATGATTATGGATCGCGCACACTTTGATGCATATTGCGAGTGGTTGTTCCCCATTCTCTTTGAGATCATCAATCGTCTTGATCCTGAGCAGTATGATGCATTCCACGCTCGTTATCCAGGCCGGCTCAGCGAGATGCTGCTCAATGTATGGATTATGAAGAACCACATTCCTACAGGAGAGCTGCCCACTACATTCATGGAACGAGTCAATTGGTGGAAGAAGGGCACGAGCTTCCTCAAGGCGAAGTTCCTCAAGAAGCGTTACACGACCAGCTTCTGAACGAGTTGCGCGCATGTCACGTACAAGATCACTAAACTCGGTTTGCGAACTAACGCTATAGCTTGAAGAGATTTCCCATTACCATGTCTAGGCAGTTTCGCATTACTACCTGCTTTCTAATTATGGTAGTGCTCTCTATTCTGTGTCATTGATGAACTTTAGGACGTTGCACCATGAAAAGAATGTTTGCTTAGTGCTATTGCAATAAAGAACAGAGCGTTTAACGAACCTTGTTATAGTGTAGGAAACGGGAGTAAAATGACGAGTAATTTCACCACACATCTGGGATTGTATCTCTCACGCGAGGGATTTGTCTGCAAAATACAGACGCGAACAGACATTAAATTCTGTTGACTGCCTATAGTGAAATCCAATGCCATCGCGATCTGTCTGGTCTATCCCCACCCGAACAGAAAATGCCACTGTCAAAGCGTGACTTCCCCGACATTGACGGATAACGCGCTCAATCAATTGGGTAACCCCAACAGAGCATGTACAACCATCAGTATTCCGCCGCCAACGCACGCAGACGCCGCTCAAAGCTCGGCCAGTCAGTGCGCATCGCGGTGAGCAACTTGCGGTCGGGCACTTCATCGATCGGCACCCATACAATCTCCATGCTCTCATCGTCGTTCGCCTTGGGGTGCACCTCGTGGCCTGGCTTCTCGAACGCGAACACCGTGGTGTAGCTCCACTGGCCATGGTCTTCGCAATACGAGCCGACCACTTCGATGTCTTCGGGTGTGATGTTCGCCTCCTCAAACGATTCGCGCAGCGCGCCCTCGATCGTATTCTCGCCATCGGCAATGGCCCCACCGGGAATCCCCCATGTGCCGCCCTCTGCACTCCACGCCGCGCGGTGCTGCATCACGATATGCGTCACCTCGCCGGTCTGTGCATCCCTGCGTGCGAGCAATACACCCGCAGCGCCGTTGGTGCCCCAATGTTTGCGGCCGCACGCACACTCAACCCAGCCATCGCCAGGCTGGCGCACGTTCTCTTTCGGCGGCAGCTTGCCGCCGTTGTTCGGCGCAGCCACTTCAAAACGCTCATCGCGCGTCACATTCCACAGGTCGGTCCATTCGATGCCCAACTGTTCGGTCAACTGGCGCGCAAGTGGCAGGCTGAGGCCGATGATTCCGCTGGGGTCACCCTCGATACCCTCGATGAATGCGCCACCGAAACCGTCAAGCGTGAATGATCCGGCCACTTCAAGTGGTTCACCGGTGGCGATGTACCGATCGATCATCGCGTCCGAGAACTCGCTGAAGTGCAGCGTTGCTTTGCTTGCATCCTTCGCCACGCGGCCGGTCGTGAAATCAATCAGGCAGTGGCCGGTCCACAGCTCTCCGGTCGCACCGCTCATCCGGCGCAGGCGTTCGCGCGCGACCTGCGGCGTATGCGGTTTGCCATACGCCTTGCCATCGAGCAAAAACATCGAATCGCAACCCAAAATGAGCGGTCCCACCCCAACTGCAGTCAGCCCGCGCCCTTCAGCGGCGAGCGCCTGCTGCAGCGGCTCCTCGGTGCGCGGAATCCGCACACGGGAAAAATCGCGGGTCTGTGTTTCGGCACGAGCATCGTCGGCGAGCGCCGCGGCCGGGTCATCCGCAGTCACGGCGTCGAGCGGGCGTCCGGTCACACGTTCTCCCGTTGCCTCGCGCGCGGTCTTGGCGACCGCAAGATAGGCCTCGTATACGGCGAGCGCCTTGGCTTCCGCGAGCAGCATCACCTTGGTGTCGATCGGCAACTCGTCCACAGAGACGCCCTGTTCGTCGGCCGCTCTGGCGAGCACGGCGTCTTCATCCACATGCGAAACGCGGATCGTGGGGCAGATGCCAGCGTGGAACAGGATGTCACGGCGTGGCTTGGATTTGGAAGCGAGAATCAGCGGTATGGTCATGGTGTATAAGCCTACTGCAGCGGGCATATGTGTTTGCCTCATGCAGCTACATGGAACATGCAAACACCCGCGTCAAGCCATATACGCATGCGTCCATAGATGATTAGATTATGGAATGCAATGCCTTATTCTTGGAGAACTCAGATTCCCAAGAAAAGGATCAAGAACAGGAGTGTCTATGAAGGTCCTTTTTGTCTGCACTGGCAACATCTGCCGATCCCCCATGGGCGAGCTCATGTTTCCACTGTTCTTC
>ERZ1643246.640-NODE-640-length-43614-cov-12.543217_pt1 | contig 43614 bp, 35 predicted proteins | sample MGYA00579265_ERZ1643246 | MGnify/ENA primary metagenome ERZ1643246 (study PRJEB29033, sample SAMEA4952261) | chicken gut metagenome | biome: Broiler Chicken; feature: Gastrointestinal Tract; material: Caecum | place: Ireland | collected 2018 | study: Broiler... | reverse complement strand
CCGTCGGATGTACGCTCGTGCAAGCACGGCGTCCGCCCTCCGGGCTTATCGCGCAAAAAAGGAAGAACTCCGCAATCTTGGAATTCTTCCCGTGTCTTTACCCTTTCAGCTCTATCGCTTTCTTCGGGCAGGCTCCCGCGCAGATGCCGCATTCCACGCACTTCTCCTCGTCCAGCTCCCAGATCTTCTCTTTCCGGTCTACATGAAGCGCTTCCTGCGGACATTTCTTCGCGCAGAGTGTACAGTATACGCACTTCTCTGTATCCACCACAGGCTTGCCGCCCGCCGCGGCTGCCGCCTCTTTCTTCTCTTCCTTCGGTTTCGTAAATGTCTCGCTCTTCTTCAGAATATCCGGCTCTGTATATCCTTTCTCCATGAACAGGCATTTCTTCGGACAGGTAGCCACGCAGAAACCGCACTGTACGCAGTCAAAGCGTTCGATCGTCCACGTTCCCGCTTTTCTGTCCACCCGGATAGCCTGGGAAGGGCAGGAACGCATACACAGACCGCAGCTGATGCAGTTCTCGATCTCGATGCGGATATGTCCGCGCATCCGTTCCGGATATTGTGCAGGCTCGAAAGGATACTGTGTTGTCGCCGGTTTTTTGAAGAGATTTTTGATCACCCTTCCGGCAAATGTAAACATTCTCGTCTTTTTCATACTGCTTCTCCTTTCTGCCTAGCGTTCCGTACAGCTTACGCACGGATCGATGGTCAGGATCAGGATCGGCACATCAGCCAGCTGGCATCCTTTCAGGATTTCCACCATCGGCGGGATATTGCTCGTTGTAGGGGTGCGCAGACGGAAACGATCCAGATATTTTGTCCCGTTTCCTTTCACATAATAGATCGCCTCGCCTCTGGGCTGCTCGATCCGCATGAAATATTCCCCGTTCGGATTGCCTTTTACGGGCACATTGATATCTCCGGACGGAATCTTGCCGATGGCCTCCCGGATCAGATCAAAGGACTGGAACAATTCTTTCAGCCTCACCTCGCAGCGTCCGTAACAGTCTCCGTCAGTTGATGTAATCGGCGCCACAGTCAGATCTTTATATGCCCCGTATCCCAGCATACGTACGTCATACTCGACTCCGCTGGCTCTCAGCATGGGACCGACCGCCCCGAGAGCAACTGCATCCTCTTTCTTAAGGACACCCGCTCCTTTCAGACGGCTTTGTACGGTGTAGTCCTGAAGGAAAGTGTTCACTACAGGCTTTATATCCTTTTCAATATCCTTGACTGCCTCCAGCAGATGGTTCAGCATTGTGCTGTCCATATCTTTCTGGACTCCGCCCACCTGGTTGACCGAGTGGATGATTCTGCCGCCGGCTGTCTCGTCAAACATATCGAGGATCTTCTCGCGCAGCCGCCAGCTCTCCATAAACAGACTCTCAAATCCCATGGCGTCCGCCAGAAGACCGAGCCAGAGCAGATGGCTGTGGATTCGGCTCATCTCCACCCAGATCGCGCGCAGATAATTCGCCCTCTCCGGCACCTCCACGCCCATAACTTCCTCTACCGCCATACAGTAGCCAAGCCCGTGGCCGCAGCTGCATATGCCGCAGATCCTTTCTGCAATATAACAATACTGTTTAAAATCCCTCTTTTCTACAAGTTTCTCAAGGCCTCTGTGGATATAGCCGATACTGGGAACCGCCTGTACCACAGTCTCATCCTCCAACACCAGATCCAGATGTACCGGCTCCGGCAGAACAGGATGCTGAGGGCCAAAAGGTACGATACTTCTCTTTGCCATTTTCTCTACTCCTTTTTCTTAAACGGTGTCTCTACGTTGATCCGGTACAATTTATCCTTATAATCCGGTTTGATCGTCCTGATCTTCACGCCAAACAGCTGCTCCGCCTCATTTTCCTGCAGAAACGCACAGGGATAAATCTGTGTGATACTGGCGACTTCTTCAGCCTCCGCCACTTCCAGCCGGAGCGTCACCATATCGTATCTCAGACAGAAGGAATAACTCATCTCATATCCGCCCTCAATGCAGGACGCGCAGATCTGAACCAGACGCCAGTTCTCTGTCTTCATATGCACGACGGCCGGGAAAAATTCCGCTGCAGTAATCTTTCTGATCTCATTCTTATATTCCATCGCCGTCACCTCCCGTCTTTAGACATAGCTGCCTGTTTTGCATCCAGTATACTCAGTGCCTTGACAACTCCGTCGATAATGGCTTCCGGACGCGCAGCGCAGCCCGGCACATATACGTCCACCGGGATCACGGTGTCGATCCCGCCTTTGATATTATAACACTCTTTAAATACACCGCCTGTACATGCACAGATCCCGACTGCAACCACGACTTTCGGTTCCGGCATCTGGCTGTAGATCTGTTTTACCACACTCTCGGTCTGGCTGTTCACACCGCCTGTGATCAGCAGGATATCCGCCTGAAACGGATCTCCTGTATTGATGATACCGAAACGTTCGATATCGTATTTCGGTGTGAGACAGTCGAGGACTTCGATGTCACATCCGTTGCAGCTGCTGGCATCATAGTGGAGCAGCCACGGTGATTTTGATACTTTATTCATAATTTATCTGCCTCCTGCTCACTTGTCCAACATCAGAATCAGTATATTCACTCCGCCGGCTACCAGTGTTACCACCCAGCAGCTGTAGAGAAGGGTCTTCCATTTTACACGGGCGCTGATATTATCCCACAGCGTCTCCATGAAAAATATCACAGCACAGATCAGAATTGCTGCGATCCAGCTCCACCATGTACTGTTGATAAAGAAGAGACAGAAGATTCCGAGCAGCAGTATCATTTCATAATATTCCGCTATATTCATAATGGCCAGCGTAGTGCCGGACATCTCTGTCGTCAGTCCCTTTACCATCTCCTGATGGGCATGATGGCTCGTGGACAGGTCAAAGGGCGATTTCCTGAATTTGATCGCTGCCGTAAACATAAATCCGACCAGCAGTCCCGGCATCCACAGCACCGCGCTCGTATCGGCGCGGATAATATCTGACACCTGAAAAGATCCTGTTGTCAGATAGAAGCCTACTGCAATAAGAAGTGTCAGGGGCTCATAAGCCATCATCTGAAGCATCTCCCTGCTGGCTCCCATATTCGCATACGGCGAGGAATCACTGGACGCCGCCATGATCAAAAACATATCTGCGGTACTTAATATGAAGAGCACCATCAGAAGGTCCGCCCCGTAAAAGAGCATACAGCCCGCGATCATCAGGATCACAAGGTAGCTCAGATTCAGAAGGAGCTGTACGTTATTTACCGCGATCATCTCTTTGGAGAAAAGTTTTCCAAGGTCATAAAACGGCTGAAGGAGGCTTGGGCCTTTTCTCCTCTGCATCCTCGCGCTGATAATACGGTCCACTCCGTCCAGCAGCGCTCCGAGGAAAGGTGCCAGGATCAGATAAGCCAGTACAAATACTATTTTCACCATGACACACCTCCTATTACAAGACAGAATCCGACGACGAGCACTGCTGCCGCCATAATGATCGACGGTATCCGCAGATGCCTGCGTCCGAACTCAAACCGCAGATACCAGTTGCTTAAGTACAAATGTTCATTTTTCCCATAACTGTTCATAAAGAAACGGTTGTCTCCATTATTGATACCGTTCATATAGATCGGCACGATCTCTCTGTGAGATCTCCTGCTGATAAAGAACATCGCAACCGGAACGATAAAGATGGAGACAAGCATGATCGCCATTGTCGTGAGCACGCTCATAGAGAGCACGTCTGTTGAATTGCCGAACAGGTCTCTTATGATCGGGTTCACCATCCATACCGCCACCATCGGGAGGAAGAGACAGAGCAGAAGCATCACCGCCGCATGGAAAAACATGGACACATATTCATCCTTGCGGGTCACATCCTTTACAGTTTGTCTCGGTATATGGAAGCAAAGCAGTTTCGCCAGCCATTTTGTCCAGTAGAACATAGTCGTGGCACTTCCGTATGCGATAAAGAGCACCAGCACCACGTTGCCTGAATCCACAAATGACTTAAGCGCCACCCATTTGGAAATAAGCATTCCGAACGGCGCCAGATACATACCGGCGATTCCGATTCCCATGATATATGCAAGCTTGGGAACTGTTATGATCAGGCCGTGCATATTTTCGATATCTCTGGATCCCAGCGTATTCTCCGTTGCACCAACCGACTGGAACAGCATGGATTTGCTGACCGCGTGGAAGATCATCAGGAAGACTGCCGCCCATACCGTCTCCTCCACGCCGATACCGGAACAGGCAACGATCAGACCCAGATTCGATATGGTGGAAAATGCCAGTACCTTCTTGGCGTCATTCTGCGCGATCGCCATCATACTTGCCATGATAAATGTAAGGCCGCCGATACTGGAGACAATGATTCCCACCAGATTTCCCTCAAGTGCCGGCGAGATACGGATCAGCAGGTACACGCCCGCCTTGACCATCGTCGCGCTATGTAAAAGTGCACTGGACGGCGTCGGCGCAACCATGGCCCCAAGAAGCCATGTGGAAAACGGGAGCTGCGCTGATTTTGTAAGACCTGCAAGAGACAGGCACATCAGCGGCAGAAGCGCACCGATATTCACCACCTCAAGAAGCTGAAGCGTTCCGTGAATCTGCGCCATCAGCGCGATGGCCACCGCAAATCCCAGACCTCCCAGCAGGTTCATCCACAACGCACAGAAGCTGTTGCTTACCGCTTCATCCGAACGGGTATATCCGATCATCAAAAATGATATAACGCTTGTGATCTCCCAGAAGAAATAGATCCAGACCAGATTCTGGGAAAGGACCAGTCCGAACATCGCCGCAAGAAACAGAAACAGCATGGAAAAGAAAAACGGCTGTCTGTCTTTTACCTCTTTGTGGTGATTGTGATATCCTTTCATATATCCGACCGTATAGATACAGATAAATCCTCCGATAAATGCTATGATGATACACATCAGGATCGTCAGCCAGTCCACCAGCATGTGCGGCCCCTCTTTTACATCCGCGGTAAACTCCGTATACAGCACAAGCACTGTCTGTACTACGGACAGGATGATCGGGAGCACCTTGCCGTATTTCACACTCAGGTAGATGATCAGGCACATCAGGAACAGATCCCCCGCTGCCATCAGATGATCGATCAGCTCAGTCTCCGGATAAAGCATCCATGCCCGGGCTCCGCCATCGATCCAGTTCACGATAAAAATAACCGTCGTAAGCATAATAATACCGGCGCCTGCATAAACGATGTAACCTCTTGCTTTCTCATTACGGATGAACTGAAATAACACCGCCAGCACCGCCGGGATTCCAATAAGCAATGGTATCATTATCGTAATCCTCCTTTCACTCAACTCTCTTCTCTTAATTAACAGCTGTATGCTGAAAATGAGAAAAGCCTATCATAAATGTTATAATCCTCATTCGCAATTTTTACAATAGCCAGGTGCGATTTTTTGTGTTTTATTGTGCAAAAATGTGCTAGAATGAACAGTGGCGAAATATCCGGTATAACTGTACCGTCATTATTTCTAAGATGCCGGGAGAAAAATACCTTTTATTTCCAATATCGGTCAGGAGGTTACACGATATGCACGAGCTCAGCATTACGGAGCATCTGCTCGAAGACTGTATCAGAGAGGCACAAAGACAAAACGCCAGAAAGATCCGGGTCATCCGGCTGTGCATCGGACAGCTGAAGGGCATTGTCCCCGACTGTATCCAGATCTATCTGGATATGCTCTCCGAAGGCACGATCGCCGAGGGCGCGCGGATCGAAGCGGAATTTCTCCCGGTGCGGGTGCTGTGCCGTGACTGCGGAAAAGAAGGCCGTATAACGCCGCATCATCTGAAGTGCCCGCACTGCGGCAGTCTGAAGCTGAAGCTTTTATCGGGCAGAGAATTTTATATCAAAAGTATGGAGGTAGATATCGATGGAGATCAAAGTACTGCATCAGCTAATGGACTGGAATGAGGACGTAAGCGCGGAAGTTAAAAGCACGCTCTCCTCTCATCATATCTGTATGGTCAATGTAATGGGAAGCCCCGGAGCGGGTAAAACAACACTGATCACTTCCCTTATTAATAAACTGAAAAAGGATTACCGCGCCGGCGTTATCGAGGGCGACATCGCGGGGCAGGTAGACGCCGAACGGATCGCTTCTCTGGGCGTTCCCACGGTCCAGCTCAACACAGACGGCGCGTGCCATATCGAAGCCATGAGTATTCAGCACATCCTTCCGGAACTTCCCCTGGATGATCTGGATGTGATTTTCGTGGAAAATATCGGAAATCTTGTGTGCCCGGCCGAATTCCGCATCGGTGAATCCGTGCGGATTACGATCCTAAGCATCCCCGAGGGAGACGATAAGGTAGAAAAGTATCCTCTCATGTTTACGGATACCGACTGCCTTGCACTTAATAAATATGATATGATGCCTTATTTTGATTTCGATGAAAGCCGGGTCTGTGCTAACTATGAGACTGTCAATCCGGACGCTCCTCTGTTCCGGATCAGCAGCCGCACCGGGGAAGGAGTACAGGACCTTGCTGATTTCATCGCAGATAAAATAGAGGAAGCGAAAGCATGAGAATCCGCATCACCGTAAACGGTATCGTTCAGGGCGTGGGGTTTCGTCCTTTTCTCCACCGGCTTGCAGAGAAATACCACACCGGCGGATGGGTGCGCAATACTTCCGACGGGCTGGAAGGCGTGCTGGACGGAGAACAGGACGAACTGGAACAATTCCTTGCCGAGTTAAAGACCTCCCCGCCGCCCATGGCACAGATCGAATCGGTGCATACCGCGCAAATAGAAACCGATGCAGACGGCCCGGAAGAATCCCGGGGTACAGCTGCCGGCTCTTCCGGGACATTTGTCATACGGGAAAGCCGTATCCGTCCGGGAGCGACTCTCATTTCCCCGGATATTTCCATGTGTCCCGAATGTGAAGCCGAACTTAATACACCGTCTGACCGGAGATACCGGTACCCTTTTATAAACTGTACAAACTGCGGTCCCAGATATACAATCATAGAAGAGCTTCCGTATGACCGTGAGCGGACTGTGATGGACGAATTTCCAATGTGTCCGGACTGTGCAGAAGAATACAGCGACATAAAAAGCCGGCGGTATCACGCCCAGCCGGACTGCTGTCCGAAATGCGGTCCTCAAGTTTTCTATCAGGCGTCGGAGCCGATGCGGGAGCTGCCTGCAGCACCAGGACAGGATCACAATATCCCCGGCACGGCCGCCGGTGATAAAGCTTTCCGCCGCGCCCAGGAACTCCTCGCAGACGGCGGTATCCTTGCAGTCAAGGGGATCGGAGGCATACACCTTGCCTGTGATGCGCTCAACGCCGGAGCGGTCGGCAGACTCCGCAGGCGCAAACACCGTGGAGAAAAGCCTCTGGCTGTCATGTGCCGTTCCCTTGAGGCAGTTCATCGGATCTGCCGGATCACACCGGCGGAAGAAAAGCTGCTGACAAGCCCTGAACGTCCCATCGTTCTTCTCGCAAAACGCAAAGACTTAACGGATTTACAGGCCGTCCGGGCACTCGATGCACTCAGTTTCAGTGCCAGACTCGGGGTAATGCTGCCCTACACGCCTCTCCACACTCTGCTCCTGGACGGAATTTACGGCGGCCCTGATATTCTGGTTATGACAAGCGGTAATATACCGGGCTGTCCTGTACTTACGGATAACAAGTCCGCACTGAGTGCACTTTCAGACGTTACAGACGGCTTTCTGCTGCACAACCGCAGGATCGCCAACCGGTGCGATGATTCTCTTGTGGCTGAGTGGAAGGGGCACCCGTATTTTCTCCGCAGGAGCCGCGGTTATGTTCCCCGCCCGCTGGAATTCAAAGCACCGTCTGATACAGCCTGCGGAAAGATTGTACCGGAGCATGAGAATCCCTCCGTGACCGCCGACGGCATCTTTGCACTGGGAGCCGAACAGAAGGCATCTTTTGCACTGGGACAGGACCGCCACGTGTTCCTTAGCCCTTATATCGGCGATCTGAAAAATGCCGAGACGTTTGAGCACTATACACAGGCAATGCGGACATACGAAAGGCTCTTCCGCCTGAAACCGTCCGTATATGTGTGTGACCTGCACCCTGATTACCTGTCCACCGGCGAGGCCCGGCTCCGCGCCGCGTCAGACCATGTGCCTCTTCTGCAGGTACAGCACCACTGGGCGCATATGGCGTCCTGCATGGCGGACAATAACCTGGACGGGCCATGCTTCGGAATCATCTGGGACGGCACCGGACTGGGAACCGACGGAAATATATGGGGCGGAGAATTTCTCACCGGAGATTACAGTTCTTTTCATCGGGTCGGCTCTGTCCGCCCCGTACTTCTCCCCGGCGGAGACCGGGCTGTCCGCGAGATCGGAAGGATTGCTCTCTCCTTAGTTCTGGACGCCGCGAAGGACGCGGAAAATATATCTGAATTCACCTACTCCAAGGTACCGCTTCCGGAAGAAAAATGCCGGATGCTGACCGGACTCATAAAATCATCGCCCCGGACTGTTCCGGCAGCCAGCAGCATCGGACGTCTGTTTGACGGTGTATGCGCCCTCATTCTGGGACGTTCTGAAGTTGACTACGAAGGAGAAGGAGCCGCATTAACAGAAGCGCTCTCCCCGGCAGAGACTCCTGAACAGCTGACAGCAGCAGCCTTCCCCTCAGGATCAGCACTCGCAGAGAATTTAACATACAGCGGCACGGCCGCTCTTCTGACAGAGCTGTCCTATCCTGTACAGTTCTATGAAGAAAACGGAATGCGCATCTTCGACACGCGCCCTGTGACACGTGCGCTTCTCGAAGATCTGGAAGAACATAAGGACAAAGGCAGGTCTGCCCTTCGATTTATGGCGACACTCGTGTGTATGGCTGCGGATCAGTGCCGTGTGCTCAATGCTGAAAGACTTCCTGTCGTTCTCTCCGGAGGAGTATTCCAGAACCGTTTTCTCCTCCACGGCATCACTTCTCTGCTGGAGGAAAACGGATTTGCCGTATATACACATCGCCGGGTATCCGCAAACGATGAGGGCATAGCTCTGGGGCAGCTCGCCATCGCCTGCCGGAGACGAAAAATATCTGAAGAAGATGAAACAGTTCAGTCATCGGATTATTATATATATCAGAAAAGAGGATCATAACTTATGTGTTTAGCAATGCCTATGAAAATCAGCAAAATAGACGGCTCTCTGGCTCAGTGCGAAGCCGGCGGCCTCACCCAGGATATCCGCATCGACTTTATTACAGACGCGCGTCCCGGCGATTACGTTATGGTACACGCCGGTTTTGCCATTGAGAAAATGTCAGAAGAAGAAGCCCTGGAAAATATGGAGCTTCTGGAGGAGATAAAAAATGCTTTATGACAGCTATTTTAAAAAGCCGAAAGACGCACCTCTCCTTCTTGATAAGATCAGGAAGTACAGCGATAAGACCGGACCCGTACGCCTGATGGAAATCTGCGGGACACACACCATGGCGATCGCGCGCAGCGGAATCAGAAGCGTACTCCCGGAAAATGTACAGCTTCTCTCCGGTCCCGGCTGTCCGGTCTGCGTTACGCCATCCAACATGATCGATATGATTCTCGACCTGTCCCAGAGCCCCGGCGTACTGGTCACCAGTTACGGTGATCTTTTGCGGGTTCCCGGATCTGTACAGGGCGACTGCCTTCTGTCGCGCCGCGCGGACGGCGGTAAAGTCGAATCCGTTTACTCCCCCATGGATGCGGTTAAAATTGCGGAAGAACATCCTGATACAGAAGTCATTTTCCTGGGAGTCGGATTTGAGACTACCGCTCCCGGAACCGCCGCCTGTATCCTCGAGGCATCTGCACGGAAGCTTGAAAACTTCTCTGTGCTGTGCCTGTTAAAAAGAACAGAACCGGCCATCCGCTCCCTCATTGAGTCTGACGATTTTGCAGTAAACGGATTTCTGTGTCCCGGCCATGTCGCTGCCATTATCGGAGCCGGCGGATTTTCCTTTCTCCCGGACGATTACGGCCTTCCGGGGGTGATAAGCGGCTTTGAACCTGCAGATCTCCTCTGTTCCATCCTGGAACTGACAGAGATGCTCGCACGGAAGACGCCGGAATTAAAAAACGAATATACCCGGCTTGTGCATCAGGAAGGGAACCCTGCCGCCCTGGCATTAATGGAGCAGGTATTCTGCCCCTCTGTATCTGACTGGCGGGGACTCGGGCAAATTCCGAACAGCGGCTATCGAATCCGGGATGAATACGCACAATGGGATGCCATGAAGAAATTCGCACTCTCCCCCGCAGAGGAAAAAGAGATACCCGGATGCCGCTGTGCCCAGGTCATACGCGGCGTCCTGCGTCCCTCCGGCTGCCCCCTCTTTAAGAAAGTCTGCTCTCCGGATAATCCCGTGGGACCGTGTATGGTTTCCGGCGAAGGGGCCTGTGCCGCTGCATATCAGTACGAATAGCACTAAAGGAGTACTATATACTCAATTAGAACAGCAATACAAAATGAAATCTTGAAGTATTAAGGAAGACAGAGGTAATGACCATGGAAAACAGAATAAGAGATGACAGAATTACACTTGATTACGGAAGCGGCGGCTTAAAAACTTCGGAACTCATCGAGTCGATCCTTCTGCCCGCATTTGATAATACAGCGCTCTCCCAGCTTGGGGACGGCGCCATCCTAAACGGCAGTGACAAACTGGTATTCTCAACAGACAGCTTTGTCGTCTCCCCGTGGAGATTTCCGGGTGGTGATATCGGGAAGCTTTCTGTCTGCGGAACAGTAAACGATCTGTGCATGGCCGGCGGGACTCCGAAATACCTCAGCCTTTCTTTTATATTAGAAGAAGGATTCTCTTTCTCTGACTTTAAGGACATCGTCTCTTCAATCGCAGAAGAAGCCAAAAAAGCCGGCGTATCCATCGTGACCGGCGACACAAAAGTCGTAGATTCCGGCAAAGGCGACGGGATCTATATCAACACTGCCGGAATCGGTTTTCAGAGAGCCGTCCTGCCCGGAAGAACTGCCATCCGCCCGGGGGATGCCGTTCTGATCAGCGGCACCCTCGGCCGCCACGGCGCTGCAGTCATGATGGCACGCTCCGGACTGCTTCGCGGAGACAGCCCGCTCGTCTCCGACTGCCGGCCGCTGCACAAAATCAGTGCGGCCGCTCTTGAAGCCGCAGGCAATGATTCCATCCGTATCCTGCGCGACCCGACCAGGGGCGGAGTCGCTACCACACTCAATGAATTCACAGAACAGATGCCGTTCTCCATCGAACTGGACGAAGCATTACTGCCCATTGATTCCGCGGTGGAAGCCGCCTGCGATATGCTCGGCCTGGATCCGCTCTACTGCGCCTGCGAGGGCAGGATGCTCGCTGTCTGCGCTCCGGAAGCCGCTGATGCCGTCCTCGATGCAGTCAAAAAAACCCCCGGCGGAGAGAACGCCGCCCGGATCGGCACCGTAACCGATGAGCTGCCCGGCAGAGTCCTCCTGAAAACCCCAATCGGCGGCAGAAGAATCCTCGCCAAACTAAACGGAATACAACTGCCGAGGATATGTTAAACAAGAAAGCCATGCGGTGGGATTAATGTTAGACGTCACGCAAGTTTACTTGCAGGTGACGTCTAACATTAAGCCCAGTATATGGCGCACGCCATACAGTGAGAAACGTCCCACAGGGACGGTTCGAACTGCCGCATGGCTTAGTTCACCATTCGTTGCAAGCTTGCTTGCAAATATCCAATGGCAGCAATTCCGATATATGGCGGATGCCATACAGCTGACATTTATTCCGGATAAGTAAATCTTTTATTCTTCATCAGATCATCTCTGTATTTTCTGATGTAGTACTTCGCTATATTGAGATTCTGCTCGGAGTAATTGCCGCACTGATCCGGCTGCGCCCCGGGGATCTCTCCCTCATATGATATAATAAAGTCACACATATCGATTACAAGATCATAGATATCCTCGGGATTCAGATCCCCGAACATCACAATATAGCACCCGGTGCGGCATCCCATCGGCCCGAAGTACACAATATCATCTTTCCGGCTGCTGTTTCTTAAATATGTCGCCGCCATATGTTCGATCGTATGGAGTGCCGGCATATCAACTACGGGCTCCCTGTTCGGCGCCGTAATCCTCATATCAAAAGTAGTAATAACACAGTCCCCGCGCTGATCTCTTCTTGAAACATACAGCCCCGGTAAGAGTTCCAGATGATTGATTGTAAAGCTCGCAATTCTTTCCATAATTTCCATACCTCCGATTATTTCTGCAATTCAAAACTGCACGATTTATAGTGTCACACTGGCGTTCTTACTGCGGCAGCGCTTCTGCCCTCTCTTGATAAGAGAGGGTACGACATATTATTATAGCGAAAGGCCCCTGAATGAACAAGTTATTTATAATCACCTGACGCTCTTATTTTGTGATATACTAAGAAAAGGTAACAACGGATACTGACATATCTTTTTAAGACGAAACGGATTTAACCGTTTCCGGCAGGTACATAAGATGGAGAATTTTGACATTTTTATTTCTTTTAAAAATACAGACGATGAAGGCCGTCTCACGGAGGATTCAAAAATAGCCGAGCTGTTATACAAGGAATTCTGTTCCCGTAGAATATCCGCATTTTACAGCAATATTACTCTGCTCAAGCTGGGGGAAAGCGTGTACAAGCGCTCTATAGACAAGGCACTGGACACAGCAAAAATACTGATTCTGATCGGAACAGATCTGGACTACATCGAATCCCGCTGGATCAAATATGAATGGGAGAGTTTTCACACGGATATCCTGAACGGTGTAAAAAAAGACGGAGAAATCATAACATACACCCAGAATATCAACGCTCATTCTCTGCCAAGGGCATTGAGAAGTTACCAGAACTGCAGTATTCCCGATATGACTATAAGTTCTTTCTGCACTTTTGCGGAAAATGTCCTGAAAAAAATTCTGACTCCTGCTGCCCCGGCTTCCTCTGTACCGCAGGTTCAGACAAATGCCGTGCCGCACACCGATATCACACAGTCACCTGTCCTGCTGGCGGCAGGAAAGCATCATAAATCTGTTTACTCATCAACCTATAAGAACGAATCCTCCCGCCTGAAGATACAGGCGCAGAACTCCGCTCCCTCGGATCGGATTGCACTTGATTATATCAAAGAACACGGGGGATTTCATGAGCATTCTGTCGTGCTCGATGCAGGATGTGCATACGGCTATGTGGCGGAGGACCGCTTCGGCCATGCAGACTGGGCGGACAGGATACTTTGCATTGACAATAACCAGAGTGTAATTGAAAAGGCCCGGCAGACGCACACAAACCCGAAAATGTTATTTGAAGTAATAGATCTTGAAGGCGAAGATTTCAGCGAACAGTTCCGCAGTATTCTGGATAAGCACGGAATAGACAAGATAGACGTTATATTTTCCGCCCTTACACTGCACCACTTAAAGAATCCTAACCGGGTGCTCCGCAGGCTGCGCAAATTTCTTGCCGGCGACGGAAGAATTATACTTCGGGGTTCCGATGATGGCAGTAAGCTCTGTTATCCCGACAGCGACTTGATGAATCAGATCATACAGAAGAGTCTGACTGCCGAAGGTGTCTCCGACCGGCTTAACGGGCGCAAGCTTTTTACCCAGCTGGCTGATTCCGGCTACCGCAATATCCGTGTCTTCAGCAATATGAAAGACTTAAGCAGCATTGACTATGATGACCGCGAAGCGCTCTTCAGGGAAAGTTTCGCGTACAGAAGTGATTATTTCCAGAAAGCATATGAGAAAGATCCCGCGGACATCAGCCGCCGGAATGAATATGAATGGATGAAGGCAGCTCTTGAACTCTTCGAGCAGCAGTTTTATGAGAGAAATTTCTGGTATTGTGAATACGACTATATAGCAGTGGCGGAGAGATGATTCTCTCCGCCGCTTCTTTTGCTTTCTGCATAATTTGTTGGTATTTCGTTTTACTGTCAGTTATTCCACAGCACTGTGAGCAGACAGGTATTGTCATTATACTGATAGCTGACTCCGCCGGAATCCGCCCCTTTTACTTCCATCTCGTACTTCATAGCTTCATCCAGCAGCGGATCAATCTGCGCCATCACCTGATCAAACACATCAGGATCAGAAAACTGAATATCGGTTCGTTCAGCACCTTCATCCACATCAGCTTTCATAATGCCGAGAATCGGCTCCTGATCCGCTGAAGTGAGATACCTTCCTTCCATTCTGTAGTATTCAAGTGAAGTATCTGTACATTCCGGCACCGGAAACATCGCGTCAGGCGTATGCGTGCGCGACAGCATCTGCGTTGTACAGCAGAGATATTCATATGATGTGGTGTCAACATCCACTCCGATTCCTTCCTGATATGTGGGATCTCCCCATGTGGTATCAACACAGTAATAGGCGCCGTCGCAGTTCACGATATTCCACGCATGAGGTTCGCCTGCATTTCCTGTGACGTAGATACACTCCACTCCCATCTGATCAAGAAGATATTTGGTAGCTTTGGCGTATCCTGCACACACAGTGGTCCAGTTTCCGAACACGCTGTAGATATTCTGATTGTCCGGAGCTGACTTGTCATACTGAGTCTGATCCACAAGTGTCTCAAATACATACTTTACTTTCTCATAATCAGAGCTGCTCTCCGGAATACCGTTGACAATCTGCGAAGCCTGCTGCTCGATCACACGCTGTCTGCTATCCTTTTCCCCGCCTGTGCAGTTGTAGTTAAAGATAAACTTCACATAATCCGTATCACTCTGATAAGTATAGGAGCTCTCAAGCCAGAAATATTCCGGGTGGTCGTTCATAACGCTGATCAGGATCGGCTCTGCCTCTTCGTGGGTAATCCCTTCAAGTGTCACGGATTCCGCTTCTGAGGCAGCGGCATCACGGATCTGGTCATAATATTCCTTCTTTGCGTCATCCAGCAGTGAATAATAATATGCCTGAATATCCGGATTTTCCGCAGCATCATCCGAAACCGGATCTTCCGCAGCATCTATGTCCGATGCGGATGCATCATCGCTGTCTGCATCATTCCCGTCATCCGTCACATCCGGATCACTTTTATCAACCGCAGGCACCTTTATATCCGCATCTCCACCGGCCGGCGGCGCTGCATTTAATGTCACGCCTCCGAAAAACAGAACAGCCGACATTATAAAATATCCGAAAACAGCTAGGATTCTTTTCATAATTTTCACTCTCCATCCTTTACAATGGCGGGAACTCCTGGAAAGGAGTACGTCTCTTTTCCTGATGATATGACAGAGAATATTTCTTCAGATACTGTATAAAACCACGTCCGTATTCGTCCTGCCGGAGCATTGTACGGATCTGCTCGCGTTTTCCGTAAGCAGTCTCGTTCAGATATAACAGATACTGTATCTCGGCCCATTTTGCCATTCCTTCATACACTTCAAGCCTGTTATGCGCACCGTACGCTTCTATAATCGCTTTTTCATCCCAGTTCTGATACTGCCAGATATGGGTAAGTTCGTGGGCAATCGTAGCCATGGCCGAGAGTTTTGGCGAACCGTTTTCAATATATAAGCTGTAACCGGTCGCATCTTTCTGCGCAAATCCGAGCACTCTTCCGTCAGGTCCGGGCGTAGGTACGAATTCCTCACCGAAATGTTTTGCAATCGTATTAGCATCGGTCATCCGCACTCTGATTGCAGCATTGATCTTGATTCCGTAGAAAATCTCCATATTTCTCATAACGATCTTAAAGATCTCCCGGAACTGTTCCCCTGTGCGCAGAGCCGTAGAGGAACAGTGACTGCACCGTTCTCTTCCGTCTTTCAGGACATCATACTCTCCGCCTGCCAGCTCGACGCCGCAGAAATCGCAGAAATGAGCACCTGTCTTTTCCGGATTATAAGATTTTGCATATTCCTCGGCAGCCTTCTCGTTCTCACGCACCTGCTGAAGGGGATTGCGGTCATATCCGTACTGCGCCAGATAAGCGGCAGTTCCGGTAAGATCAAGGAAACTGCTGATCTCTTCATATCCGTATTTAAGGAAACAATGCTTCTGATAATACGTCATCTCTTCTTCCGGAACCTTAAGCTCTTCATCGTCTCCTTCTATATCCGGTTCCTCTGTATCGCCTGTCTGTTCCGGCCTGTCTGCACTCTTCAGCACAGAATTTTCTTTCTTCGGCTCCTCGGGTTTCCCCTCTTCGGAAGAAGGTTCTTCTGCCTCCGTCTCTCCCGGCGCAGGCTCTTCTTCTGTCCTGGGCTTCTTCCGGAAGCGGGATTTTATCTTCTCCCACATTCTTCCGAAGAATCCTTTCTTCTTTCCATCTGCCGGGTTCTCCGGTTCCGGCGGGAATTCCGGTTTAAATTCTTCTTCCGGCTCCTTCTTCTCCGGCTTTTCCTTCATCTTTATCTCATGCCATGCAAGCACTTCCGTGATAATCTGAAGATACCTTTCAAGGTTACGCTCCACAGACGCTGTCAGTCCCAGATCTATCTCGCTGTCTTCTACGATATATATGCCCTCATCTTTCTCTTCACTTTCCATTGTATACATGGCATACTTCAGCTGTTCCGGAACGCCGGTTCCGTCCTGAAGCTCCGTTACAGCACAGATATAGGGATATGCATCCGGATATGTGGTCCGGAAGATTTCATTCATAAGCAGACAGATCGTATATCTGATCCGGTCTGATGCGTTCGGAAGTATCACTTTCATGACAAGCTTATTCCGGTATGAGCGTTCCGGTATGCCGCTGACATGAATATGGCGCGCGGTATTCAGGTCATTATAAGAGTTCATTTCCAGATAGCCGTCCGTATGGACGTCAACCTGGCAGTACCCTTTGATCAGGCGTATATCTCCCAGCGTCCTGTTTCCGCCCACGTTGGTATCGTCTTTCCAGCTGCTTAAAGCAATATGTCTGATCTGACGGTAATATTTCCGTCCGGTGATATGGTCGGCCGCCCTGCGCACAACAACGCCGCTGTGCGGTGTGATGGATTCCACTTCATAGTATTTCCCTGCAAATGTCAGAAACTGTCCCGGAATGAGCGACTGGAATATATGGCCGTACAGTTTGGCTCCTATATAATATTTCTCGCCTTCCTCATCCTCTGCAATATAATAGGCATTCTTAAGCCCCCGTACAAACTCTGCTATCTCAGTCTCTTCCTCAACTGCATAGAACTTCTTTGTCTCTGTCCGGAATCCGTCCCCGAGCAGCACTTCTTTAAAATAGACCCTCAGGTTAATTTCATCAATACTGCAGTGTTTCCTGATCAGATCTTTCAATGTATCAACAGGTGATTCAAAACTGATACCGCTGACCATCAGTGCCTCGGCAATATCTTCCTCCGGCACCTGCTCTCCCGCCATCCGCATGAGGAGCTTCAGCACAGTATTTCTCTCCGTTCTTGCATAATCCGCTACAATCGTGGGGATCGCTTTCGGATCGGAAATAAACGTCTGTGCATTCTGGAACATATAATCGCGCAGCAGATAATTCTCGCTGATCACATTGATAAATCCCTGCTGTCTCGCTCTCGTGGCAAAGAGACGGATCATCTCAAAAAGATTCTGGAACTCGTCCTCGACAACAAGAAACGCATTCTCAGACACTGTGAGATCCCACAGATTGGAATCTGCCTGAAACGCTTTGTTAAAGCTTTCCTGACTGGACGGAAGATTTGTGTAACTGCAGATCTTGTTGTAATACTGACCCGCAATCCATTTCATATCCGCCACCGGGAACTTTTCCCCGCTGATCCACTTCGTATTTGCAATCTGATATTTCATGGCAACGGAATTTATCTCCGTGCCGATCCCCAGATATCTGGACACATTCGAGAATATCCTGTGATGCATATATTCGCCGTCCGCATCCCAGCACATCATAGATGTAATCGTGCCGCTCTGGGTGGTCGCCGCCACCTCTGTAATATTTGTCTTCAGAGTATGGGACAATGCGTCTACAAGTCCGTCACAGTTTCTGTCACACGCCGCATATACAATATTCTTTCCGGCGTCGAACCTGCTGATCAGCAGATTCAGCCCCATCTGGCCTGTGGCAAGCAGTTTTGACGGCTCTACAATAAATACAAAACCTACTTTGCTTAAAAAATCTTCATTTTTCTTCTGGATCTCAAAATTAAACAGATCGCTGAATTTCAGTATACCGATATCGGTTTCCGTTGTCTCAGCATCAAGGATCTCCGTCTTCCAGAGACTGTCTGTATTGATCTCGTCAAGAAGGCCCTGTTCGATCCAGTCTTTTACATCATCTGTGGATGAATCCCTGCCCATAACGATCAGACATTTCCTGTAACGCATAAGATGTCCGATCATGGGAATCAGGATATATTCTGTGAGATCCCTGTAAAACGGATCGCAGAACAGCACGCTTTTCCCCTGAACAAGCCGGATACAGCTTTTTACGTAACTGGGATCAATATCCTTTCCACTTTCTTTTACTGCGCGGAAATATTTCCCCAGATTGGATACTGCAGGATCCCCGCTCTCACACATCTCCTCCAGTGTTTCAAATGTAGGAGGCACTCCGAGCCCGCCGTCTATTGTGGCGTCGTACAGCACATGGTCTTCAAACAGGCTTTTCAGGACATCCCTGAGCAGTCCGTAGTTCGCCATTCTGTAAGCGTCCTCGTCCTCTCCGAGGATATCTTCCACAAATTCCCGTCGTGTAAGTCCCGACAGAAAACTTACCACTTCTCCGATTATAATCACTCCGAACACCGGATAGAAAGCTGTCCGGAAGAACACTGCCTCCGGGAAATACTGAGACAGCACAAATACAACGCTCGAAGCAGCCGTAGCTGCAATATAAATTCCTTTATAGTAAAACCTGACTTCACCAAACCGTGGCTGCACAAACCACTTGTCCAGTTCCCTGTCATACTCGTAAAACCGTCCGGATGTAGCCTCCATCAGATTTTCCGATCTTCCCCATGTTCGGTCCAGTATCGGGAGTGCAATCACTTTTACAAGAAGGAATCCAAGCACCATAAGGGCGTTCACGATGTAGACCAGATACTGCTCCAGATGAAGTCCGCCGATAAAGGGAAGCAGATCTTCCAGAAAGCGGATGAACCTTGTAATCTGTATATAAATATCGTTCAGGAAAACCATGACCAGTATCCCGTATATCAGGGCAATTCCCGGCATCACAAACTGCCTGGCCCGTTCGGTCCGGTTCAGGTTTACTTTCATCGCGGCAATGCACAGAAGGACGAAGGAAGCTGTGCAGAGCACAATTTTAATAAGATATATGATCTCTGTCATCAGTCTCCCCCTTTCTCTTCTTCATAGATATCTTCCCTCTCGATTGTAAGTCCGGCAATAAACCTGTACGGCGCTCTTACCAGATCTCCCGCAGTATTCAGCGGAATCTCTGTCCTGCCGCCGTCCGCCTCATAATAATAAAGCGCATTATCCTGCGGAAGTCTGTCTTCGTCAAAGAAACGGGTCACATTTTTTTCAAAATCCGCAGCTCTGCGGATACCGAACACCGCCGCGATCTCTTCATCCCGCTCAATCGACAGGGCAAGCGCCTGTTTATGTACGCGGAGCTTTGATACTCTGGAAGATACCTTGTCACTCTTTTTTGTCGCGCCGGCATAAACAGACTGTGCTTTCATAAATGTGCACAGCACGGAAAAGTACTGTTCAAACTTTCTGGCGGAACTGTTCACATTATTGACAAGTTCCTTTATCAGACTGTTAAACCGCTCCATACTTCTGATCAGCTTTCTCCTCAGCAGGAAAAGCGCGATCAATCCTCCCGCTGCCGCAAGGATCACCGCTGCCGCGGTAAGCCCGAGGGATGCCAGAAGTTCGCTTCCCCCCAGCCTGAGAGAATTAAATATATAAGGAAAATATCCGATCAGATAGATCAGGAGAAAGATCAGCCCTGATCCGACTGCAACACCTTTTCGCATCCTGGCATCAATGTCTTTCTTCACCTGCCGGTCAGTTTTATTTAATTCCTGACGAATCCTCTTCTCGTCAATTACGCTGTGTGTATCGCTGGTTAACACCTGAAGTTCCAGTACGTCAATCTCATCTTTCAGGTCAGCGATCTGAAATTTATCAAGTTCATACTCATCGTCAAAAAAGCTCTCCGACAGACCTTTCACCTGCTGTGACGCTCTGTCTATGGCCCGCCGCGGAGCCTTCAAGAACTTATCGATCCCCGCCTGCTTCTCCCGGATCTGGCTGTTCCAGTACATCATCTCATCATCCGGGCATCCCCTGCTGAGTCCCACATGGCTGGTATTAATTAACAGGTCTGTTCCGGATGTTCCCTCAAAAACAACAGGAATATGCTGCTTCTCAACAACATCTTCCTCCTCTTCAAAGGAATACTCCGGGCGCATCCTGAGCCTTTCCTGGACAAAAGCATAGGCTGCCTCCATTTTATTGAGATGTTCGTTAAGTACATCCGACAGTCCTTCGTCCGAAATCTTGACCCCGAGCCGGTAAAGCTTGTATGCCTGAAGCGTGCTTGCCGGGATCGGATTTACCGTAAGTGTAAGCACAGCCAGCCAGAATTCCATCAGTTCTTTCATATACCGGCTGTTTTCCGGATTTGTAAGTTCGCTGCACAGAAATCTGCAGATTCCCGGATAATTGTTCCGCCGGCAGAAGTCGGAACTTTCCATCTCAAAGGGCGATTTCCACGAAGAATAGATATAATCCTCGTCGTCCGGATGTCTGCGTGTTGAGACAAGATAAACCTCCTGCGGGCGCACATCGAGAAACGAATATTTTTCTTCCAGCGCCTTTCGCGCAAGAACCGTCTCCTCGGGCACTTTCTCTTCCAGATAGATCCTGCGCAGTTCGTCCTTATACCTGGCCGCCAGCTCATAAAACTCTGTCTCCGTAAGTTCCGATGCCCTCACCCTTTTTGTCTTTCCGGTTATCTCATCCGTATATTCATAGCCGTCTTCAAAGTTTTTAACCGGCGAGGACGGATAACCGCACAGCATATGGGTGAGCCGTATAATCGGAACACTGCTCGGATGCGGAGGCTCGGACGGATCCTGTGCCTCTCCCGGATAATCAAAGGGATTCTTTTCATCCGGCACAGGTCCGTTCTTCCTGCCGAAAGCCGGCTCCGTATCTACAATAACAGCTCTCCACTGCAGCCGTCCTTTGATCAGCTTATATAAGTCGGGAACGGATGCCGTAAGATCCGTCCCTGACTCATTCCAGTCACAGAAGCTGACCAACCCCTTCTCGGTAAACGGCCTGAACAGGAAACGGTAATCTTTCAGCAGATCCGATGAGTGCTTACTCAGTATTATCACTGTGTGCATTATTTTCACCGCCTTCGTATCCTGAGGATCACTCTCGTCTTACTCTTGCATCCTCGATCATTGTCTGGATTTTTTCATAAAGATCATTTAAGCCCTTGTTCTCGATCTCATTTGACGCGATCTGCATCAGGTCATCCACATAATCGCTGAAATTATCTCTCCAGTTTTCAAAATACCAGTCCACATTTTTATCAAACTTTTCTGCCTGATCATATACAAAGTTTCCGTATACCCAGTCCAGATCATCGCCGAGAACAATCGTCTTCATATAGTCATACACGAAAGCCAGAGCTTCCTTCATAATATCCTTTCCTACTTTCTTGTCAAACTCCGCTGCAGGCGTGGACACCTTGAGGAGCAGCGCCAGATCGAAAAGAGTCAGGCCGTCTTTCTTAAATTCTTCACTCTTAAGTTTTCCAAGATGTTTATGGAGCAGGCTTGTCTCGAATGTGATCTTTCCGGCATTATTTCTCTCCATATCAAACTTCTTGTTCATATAGTTTATGATCGTGCTGACGACGACAGGGTTGATGATAAGCGCATCCAGCACCTCATAATAGTGATCGCACGGCGTGCCGTTTGAGACGACAAATTCCTCTGTCTCGATACCGTTAAGCTGCAGTCTGTACAGATACTTTCCTTCCGAGATCTTCCGGTAGCTGATCAGATTGAACAGAAGTCCCAGCACAAATGCGCGGTAAATCTGTCTCTCCTGGCGCTCCTGATTCTCATCATCCAGATCCGGCAGACAGGAGATAATGTGCCAGCTTCTGTCAATGTGCGGCGTGATCACCGGTGTCTTGTCAGACTTCGGCTTGATCTGGCTGATCAGTTCGTAATATGCTTTGTAATATTCGCCTTCACATCTGCCGTCCGCCTCATTTGCCGGTGCAAACTTGGACAGCCCGTTCGCTCTCAGGCCGTAGATCGCCTGATAGAACATGATCATGTTAAGCGGAATATCCTCATCCGGATTACCACCGTAGTTGCCCAGCTCTTTCGCGATCAGGGCTGATCTCGGAGATCCGTCTTTCGGATCCAGCTTCTTACTGTACGTGCAGGCGGCAATCGGCTCTTTCTGCTCGCCCAGCGGACGCTCGATAAACGGATTGGACAGGTTTCGAGTCTCTGCAATAACCCTGCGCACATACTGCTCGATTCTTCCGAAATCATATTCATTTTCTTCGTATTTTGCCTCTCTCTCAAGAGCGGACAGAACATCCATATCTACTGTACTTCCGTAAATCTCCATCAGCGATTTCTTGAAATAACCGATAATGCCGTCCTCGAAAAGCTCTTCAAAGTAACCGCCGTTTTCCGGTTTATCCTTCATCATAGAATAGCTGCGGACTTTCGTATAAATATCTTCCGCAAGCTCTTTGTCAATGGTGATCGTATTTCCTGTGTACGGCATCTCTTTCAGAAGATGATCCAGACAATTCGGCGTAGCGCACACATATCTCGTCGTTCTCCCGGCTGTATTTCCGTATTTCTTACGCAGTGAGAGGATTCTGCGGTCAAGCTTGTTGATTCTGTCCTCAAATGATGCATAGAACGTCTGGAACGCATCGCACAGGCTTGTCACATAATCGATGCCTTCACGGAACACTTCGGCCAGCACGCTGCTGGTGCGGAATTTATCCACCTCGCTGATGTAGAATCTGAACTGGTCCTTCATCTCCTGCTGTGATTTTCTGTCAATCTTCCGATCCGCCAGCTGATCCACTGTCTCTGTCTCGTCCGTCTTCGGATCATCGAAAATATTATAGAAATCCTCGAAGAATTTCTCTTTCTTGTCATTCTCTTTATCGATCAGCACTTTTTCCTTCTTCAGAAGCTCCAGCGCCTGATAGAGGAAATATCTTACTGCGTTCGGGTGAATGAATGTGCCGTGCTGGTCTCTGAGGTATGTCTCCATCTGATGCGGCAGGCGGTCTTTTGTAGCAGAATCATTCTTCGCTTTGAAGATCGTGTAGGCGATGGTTCTTCCCGTATCCTCGCTGCGCTTCATGACCATATCTTTGTATTTTTCTACTTCACCGAAAGCTGTCTGCAGATCCTCCGTTGTCTCCCTCTTTCCGACTTCTATGTCGTTAATCAGCCCGGATGCCTGCTGTTTCTGGGCATCCAGATCCATCTGGCCGGTCATGGTGCTTTCCTTGACAAATTTCTTAAGCTGAGCCACATACTCTGTCCATTTGTCGCTTACTTTCTTATATCCGCCGTCGTCATAAATCGTGCAGGCTTCTTCGATCGCCTTTGCAAACGGATCTTTCTGTTTTGCGAGCTGATTGATAGATTCTATGTAATCGATGGACGGATTCACATCACGTACATGGAAGCCCTGGGCGCGCATCTCGGAATTGGCAAGGCACTTCTCTCTGTACATATCGTCAAATACAAGCCACTGTTTTGAAACACATTCTTTTGCCCAGTTGAGCGCGATAAACTCTTTTACATCCTCCGTCGGATAGATCAGCATGGCCGATCCCGCGCCTGCATAACGGTTGCGTCCCCGCTGGGCGCAGAGTTCACGGATCGTATTATCCTCCGAAGAATTGCTTCTCTTGTTCATCGGTCCGATGGACTGTGAGTAAATACAATTTGCGGCATGATCCAGATACTGATTGAAACTGTTCAGCTTCTTTCCTTCTGTGTTCTGCGCATCGAAAAGGAAACAGAAGTCATACGGACGGACGTCATACTCTTCCACATCGTTTGATCCCACTCTCGGGAATTCAATCTTCACGGTTTTCTCATATTTATCCGGAAGGGTCTTGTCACCTTTCATAAGAAATGCGTCGAGCTCGCGGAGTGCCGCATACGCATTGCATCTCAAATTGTTCCGCTCCGTCTGTCCGCGGATTACTTCGTAAAATACTTCGGGAAGAATGAAAAATCCTCTCGTTATATTTGCACTGGCCTGAAACTTTGTGGCAAGGTAGTTTTTCAGATAAAGAGCCACCGGAAGGATCAGGCCGGAGCCTGTTCCGCCTGCAAGAGAACTTACAATCACCACGCGCAGAGCCTGTTCGCCGGAGTTGCCTTCCAGCTTGTAAAGATCTTCGATCGCATTGTGCAGCGGCTCCATATTGCCGGCACGGATCGCCGTGTCAAGGGCAAGCCTTGAGATCGCTCTCACCTGCCCGGCCCCCTCTGTCAGCGATTTGCTGTTGAGGATGCCGTTTACCGGGAACCATGTGTCCCTTGCATGAGTGTCAATGTTCAGGTATTCGCCTACCGTCAGCTTAGTGGATGTCTGAATCGTCCTGATAAACGGATTCTCCGCCTGAATCTCGCGCAGCTCGTTGATATCTGTGTCAAATACTGCGAATCCGATGTGTCTGCGCTGTTCTTCCGTGACCATTTTGGATACACGGCATACGATTTTGGAACCGGTTCCTCCAAGTCCTACTAATAGTGTTGGTGCAATCATTTCTCTTTCCTCCTCACTGAGTATTTTTTACTGCTTTTTCTGTTACTTTTTCTTTTTCCCTTTATTTCTCTTTATCCTTCCGTCAGCCGTACGCTGCACGTTAGGGATGCAGGTATATGTAAATTCCGGCGTCGATACGACGATAATCGTACTTGCCGACATTCTGTAATTTCCTTTGTAATTCTCCGGAATTGACATTCCGTTAAATGTAATATCGTCTTTTCCCTGGAAAGCCTGTGTATTCAGAAGCCAGATGCTTCCCCCTCCCGCGGCTTTCAGGCGCGCCGTCTTCTTAACCGGCGCCGGAGAAAATGTAAGTCTGCCGGTCTCTGCCTTATAAGGTATGAGCATTGAGATTATATTCTTCTCAAAATTACCCTTCACGACCATATCGTGAATCCCGATCTTTTCCGCCGTACATTCGATGCTCGGTCTTTTCTTCATCTTCCGCGGAAATCTTTTCTTGAACGGCGGAACATATCCGAGTATAAGGATCAGAAGAATCAGACATACGGTAATCTGTTTCCAATATTTCTTCAGATAATCTATCGGGTTCCTGTCGTCTTTGATCTCCATCGGTACATTTTCCGACTTGCCGTACTGCTGCCCGTCTATCTCTGTCGATACACTTACTGTAATATCCGCCTGTCCTGTTCCCGTAGAAAACATATCACCGTCTTTATACTGAGGAGTGATCACCCATGTTGACACTTCGTCCCCGGGCTGTATATCCCACTCAACCGCAAAATCCGCGCCTTCGCTGTCCCTGGCTTCCACTTCAACTGATGCGCTCTTCCACTGTTCCTCTGTCAGCGGTTCACCGTTTTTCATAGCGGTCACGGTCATACTGCCGGAGCCGTCCGGAATCTCTTTGAGTGAAACAGAATCGGGCGAATCCACCGTCATATCAAGCGTACACACCTGGAATGACATATCGATATGATCTGTGTAATTATTCAGATAGGTCACATCCGCCGCAATCTCCAGCAGATCGCCGTCCGCCTGAATCTCCACCGACTGATAAGCGCCGGTGCTTCCCCCCAGCCCGTATTCCTCACCGTTTACAGTAAGTGAATACTGCGGTTCTCCGAGAAGCGATGTATCCTCAATAAATTCCCCGGTCAGCTGATTAACAAATCCGACTCTCACATCGTAGGTTCCGCCCTCGATTGTATCGGTATCGACCTGCTCATCCCCGCGGTAAAGACCGACGCCGAACTTTACATCCGGCTCATAGTATACTTTCACAGAATCAGCGCCTGCCACATCCAGCGTGTAATCGCCCTCCATGATGGCAGATGCATCGGAAAATACAGCCACCTGTCCTTTCAGTGAAGTATCCTTTGTCGGCGTCTCTGTCACGAAATCGGTCAGGCCTCCGCCATCCGTGCTGCTGCAGGAGACTTCGTAATTGCTCTCCATATTAATCTCGCTGCCCTCTTTGTTCTTCAGGCTGTTGATGCTCACATCACTGCCCTGGGCGAACACGATCAGCCGGCTTAAAGGTATATCAAAAGTAAGACTTCCGTTGTCTTTTAATCCCGTATATTCATTCCGCTCAAAAATACGGTTGCTGATCACCGCAAGTTCATTGATGACCTGAGAACTGCTCTCCACCTTCTGTGAATAAAGCCCGATTTCTTCATTGGCATCCGCCACAGTCCTGATATCACTTCCCATAGCGAGATACTGAACATACATATTATCCCGCATCTGGGCTTTCTGCTCCAGATCTGTCTGCAGGTTCGTAGCAGGAAGGTCACTGTCAAAGTCTCCGTCCGTAAGTACAACAAGCCACCCTTCGGAGACACTGCCGCCATCAAGCAGCGCCGCCAGTTCATTTGCCGCTGTATTCACCTGTGTATAGGGAGTCCCCAGAGGCTGAGGTGTGTACATATTGTGAATCTGATCTATATCAGAAATTGATTTTACCGTGATTGATGAAGTCGCATCCGATCCTCCCGTCGTCACGTTATGCATCGGAAATATCTTCATCTGGTCGCCGCTGTCGTAATTCATCATTGCGGCAAATACTTCCATCGCATAAGTTGCCTGTGACCACGCCATATTTCCCGGTCCGTACATACTTCCGGAATTATCGAACACAACATAGATTGCTCTTGCTCCGCTGTCCTTTACCTCCGCTGCTTTCGCCCCCGTGCCGGGAGTCAATATTGAGGTAAAAATCATTGCCAGAAGCAAGAGCCCAGAAATTATCTTTTTCATTTCCGCCCCCGCCTTTTTGAATATCTTAAGATTGTTCTGTCTCAAAATTATCAGTTTTTCGACAGAAACACACATTTATTATAATTCCGTATACAATAAATAACAAGTTAATTGCATAAAAATCCATTGATATGTATGCACTGTCACTGATAATTTATATCAGAAGCATATCAGACCCGCTGAAAATAATTTTTTCATATCTCCCGGCCGTAATATACTGTATCAACTCCCGGGCCTCTGTCATTCTCCAGTCTGCATAAAAGCTTATACCCCCGCTGCGCCAGCCCGTGCATATGGGCGTCATTTTCCGACCAGGTTCTTGTAGATATTCTCGGACAGCCGCAGACCTTTGTCACCTCCGACTCCATACAGTCGTACAGACTGTTCATCACGTGCTGCCTGCGGTAATCTTTCCTCACGCAGATCGTTGTAATATAAAGTGATTTGCCGAAACTCTGCAGCGCGTCACATATATAATCTTTTTTAAATGTCATATATCCGGTCATTTCTCCTTTGTCATCAAAAGCCAGAATAAAGTACTGCTGTATCATCTCATCAAAATATACCGTCGGGGTTACAGTCCGATCCTCCTCTGATGGATTCTCTGTCCTGAGATCTTTCTGTACCGAACTGTTTCTCGCCGAGAGCGGCGGATAGAATTCCCTGTCACACTCACAGAGAATGTCCCATATCTGTTTCTTTTCTCTCTCGTCTGTTACAATGCCTCTGTATTCAATCCTCATCGTCCTGACTCCTTTCCTTTTTTGGTTTCTCTGCAAAAATATACAGTCTGTGTGAAGATTTATCTATTGTTTCCGTCTCACATATCCGAAAGTATTCCCTGCGGACTGCATCAAATTCTTCATCCGTCACAGATGGGATATGATAGTAAATCAGGCTCGCATTCGCAAAATTGTCGACCAGATCCATATTGTCTTTCTCGTCTGAATAAACACTCTCCACATGAATATCCGCAAATCCCACCGATTCCAGCAGAAGTTCCATCTCTCTTTTCTTCGGGTAAAAAGCCGGGAACAGCCATTTTTTATACCTGTCCTCAAGTCCGAGATTTCTGATTGCCTTACGTACAGCCTGATGGAGTCCCGCATATGTGCCTGCACCTCCCTGATGCACCGCCAGCCTGCCGCCGGGTTCCAGTGCTTCATACAGAAGGCCGTACATCCGCTTTTCGTCCGTGATCCAATGCAGTGTGGCATTAGAAAATACCAGGTCATACATCTCTTTGTCATGCAGATCGAGAGCGTCCATCACGTCGAAGTCAATATCCCCCTCATAGCTGTCCGGAGGCAGTGTCTCCACAAGCTTCTGGTATTTTTCATTTGCCTTTTCGATCTGGCTGACAGCCAGATCAAATGCCCTGACGTGCATATCTCTGTTTTTATTCCACATATCCAATGTCGTGCTGCCATTGCCGCACCCTACGTCCAGGACTCTTGAAAAACTGCTGAAGTCAATGGAATTTACCAGCCTTGTCCCCTGACGGTACTGTGTCTGGGAGGATTTATCATACGCCTCTCCGTCATATACAATCTGTTCATTTTCATTTTGAACCCTGCATATTACATTGACAATTCCCAGTGCGTCCTCAACACGTTCTCCAACTTTGTGGCAGCGGTCCTGCAGCTGTCCGTATATTTCCAGAAGGCGTGATACGCGGTGGAAATTACGGCGTATCACCTCGTCCCGGGAAACCACGAGATAGATAATTTCTTTCCAGTCCTCATCCAGCTGATATCTCTGACGGATACTCTCACTGATCTCCGTTTCCCCGTCCTCCACAGCAAAGCTTTTCTTCCATGTATCCAGATGGTTGTTTTTCCCCAGCATCAGATATACAGACGGGAAAGACAGCTGCAGTGCCATCAGCAGGAGCTCCATCATGCGCAGCTCTGCATGGCTGTTCTCCTCCCCCAGATTCATAGCTGTCATCAGATGAAGCATATTGAGAAGCCTCTTGATGGCCCGCGGATTTTTATTGGTGGCCAGCTGAAAGATCTCTATGATCCTGCCCTCATATTTTTCATAGTCATAGGCGCGGTCAAAGTACTCGATCTTTTTCAGCCTGTCCATAACCATGACCCGGATATCATATTTTGCCATAGGAATTCGGTATGGAACCTGAATCAGTTTATCAAAGAAATCCTGACCGATATTTCTGTTTGCTATATGTTTACTGCCATATTTCTGTTCGATTCCAAATGTGACGACTTCATAGTCTATTGCCAGAATAAAAACACATTTCTCAATATCAAACAGATTCTTCAGAGCTTCCAGCAGAGTAACCGCAAGCCGGGGCTCCAGACGGTCCAGATCATCAACAAAAATAAGAAACGCCTTATCTGTGACGCCGTTTCCTTTCTGTGCCACTTCATCTTTCAGGAAGTTCTCAAAATCCCGTTTTAATGTGCGGATAGAGGCATAATCATGTCCCCCGAACACCTGATCCAGCACTTTGCCGGACGTCTCCAGTTCGATATTAATTGCCGTGAGCATCACGCTGGAGATGCCTTTCAGATATTCTTTGATCTGGCGCTTACGTTCATCACTTTTCTGTCTGGCATGAAGCTTTTCAAAATGTTCCTCCAGCTGTGAGAAAAGACTGTTCAGCAGCTTCTTAACCGCCGTCCCGTATTCATTTTCCAGAAACAGATCCCACGTATTCAGCCAGATTGCGTCATACCGCTCCTCTTCCGGCAATTCAGAAGAACACAGGCAGCACTCCATCATTTTCATAAAAGAAGTCTTCCCGCTTCCCCACTCTCCGTGCAGGGCTATCGTAATAGGAGTCTCACTGCTTCTGATAAACTTGCACAGCCCCTGCACATATCTTCCCACTCCGAATTCATCTTGTTCCGGCCTTTCCACCGGTATATCTCTTTGTTCCATATCTGTACTTTCACCCCCTGGCATTTTTTCACAATCCCGTTCACACATCTTCAGCTGCATGATATAATATGATGTTGGGGGCAAAAGCCCCCAACTGTGATGCCTACGGATTGTTCCGTGCTTCGCACTCCCACAATCCGCCCCAATATTCGCATATCGTGGGATATACATCCCACTTTTATGCTCATATCGGGGCGGGTCCCAAGGTCTTTCACCCACTTATGAGCAAGCTCATGTGGGCTTAGACCTTTTGACCCTGGCATCATAATATTGAACAGATTCTATTATAAAGGAAATCAGACAGATATGACAGAAAATACATTCAAATATGATTTTTTTATCAGTTATCGCCATGGCGAGCCCGACACACAAATAGCACAGTACCTTCAGCGGGCATTGGAGCACTATAAAATTCCGAAAGAGATCCGGGAAAAATCCGGGAAGCAGAAAATCAACCGTGTCTTTCGTGATAACGAAGAACTCTCTGCCTCTTTTGACCTTGCAGGTGAAATCAGGGAGCAGCTGCGCTCTTCTGAATTTCTGATCGTTGTCTGCTCACCGCGAACAAGAGAATCCCGGTGGGTCATGCAGGAAATTCAGACTTTTATAGAACTCAGAGGACGGGAATACATTCTCCCTGTTCTGATCGAAGGGGAACCTGCTGATTCATTCCCTGATATTCTGCTGGAGACAGAGCCGCTGGCAGCAGATTTTCGTGCAGACAGCACACGGCATATCCTCAGAAAATGCCGGAAGGAGATGCTGCGTCTGATCGCGCCTGCACTCCACTGCTCCTATGATGAACTGCGGCAGCGCCATAAAGCATATCAGATGCGCAGACTGGCGGCCGCCGCTTCTGCCGCCGCCGCTTTCTTCCTTGTATTTGGTATCTACAGCTTCCGGCAGAGTGTACAGATCAGGGAAAATTATGAACAGAAACTGATCAACCAGTCACGTTATCTGGCGCAGGAGTCTCAGGATCTGCTCGATTCCGGCGACCGCGAGGCTGCACTCCTCACTGCCAAAGCGGCACTTCCCGAATCAGAGGACAGCGGTGATAAGCCTCTGGTGGGCGAGGCGCAGATGGCTCTCGAAAATGCGCTTTATCTGTATTACGCCGATAACGGTAACTACTACTATCCCGACCAGAAGCTGGAATTAAACGACAGTTTTACATCTGTATACGCAGTAGACAAAGAAAACGAACTGCTCGCCTGCTGCGACCGGCAGGGCACTACATATTACTGGGATTTAAAGAACGATACTGCTTATAACCCTCTTCCGCTTCCGGAAGGAATGGATGATATTGAATATCTCTTTCTCGGCGAGAACGGTACTGCTTATCTTGCCGACACTTATACGATTATATGCTATGACTATATAAATGAAGAAATACAATGGACATGGACGGCAGATTCCGGTTACGGAGAGGCGTGCAGTATATCTCCGGACAAATCCATCATCGCATTCACCATGCAGAGTACTGTATATGATGGAGAAAGTTCGTCCGGCTCTTCACGGATACTGACAATTTTTATTGACGCACAATCCGGCAGCGCCGTATCGGAAATATCTGTACAGCCGGAAAATTCCCAGGATACCTCCTCCTGGATGGTCAACGAAACCGAATGGAAAAGCGATGGCAGCGCCTTATGTATCTCTGTATATGACGGCACAGTATTTGACGACAGCCAGAATGCTCTTTATCTTCTTGAACCGGCTTCCGGTTCAGCCAGAATGCTTTACCAGTGGACCGGCGGACTTTGCTGCGCCATGATGTTCTCTGATCAGAATACGCTGATCTTCCTCTATGATGTGAAATACAGCATGACACTGAATATCATGTATGACACTCTGCCTTATTCTGTAGCTGAACTCGACTGCACCAGCGGCGGACTTAACTGGCAGATTGAGAATGCTTCTATCGCACGGGACGGACAGTACATAATCGGCACTTTTTCCGACGTCGATGCATCCGATGCATCCGTATGGGTCATTGCCGATACAGAGGTTCTGCATATACGGGACGGGGAAGTTCTCGGCGAATTTCCTTATGCCCGCAGGGTAGCCGGAGTAAGCGACGGCCCCCGGGGTGCATATCACATTACTCAGGACGGAATCCTGCATGAGGCATTTCTGGACAGCGGTACTCTTTTAAATGAAACATACGGTCATTCTGATCTCGGGCTCGATGATCTCGGTGCAGCAGAATGGACAGATTCAGGGAAACTGCTTCTCTTTCCCAATGATGGCGAGGCAGTCTATGTATATTCCGTAGTTTCAGATCCGGAGCAGAAGTTTATTCCGGGTTCCGAGAATATAACCACCAGTATACCTCCTGTTGTATCTCCTTCCGGAAAATACATAGCCGGACTCTGCAGATCAGATGAAACAGATTCAGAAAATTCGGAGTACAGATATTTCAATATATGGGACAGTAATTCCGGTGAATGTATCTGGTCTTATCAGACCTCTTATCTGTTTGAGGGCATTGCCGGATTCTTCGGAGATGACTACTGCTATTTCGCCACAGAAAAAGAAGTATGCCTGTATTCCCTGAAGGACCGGGAAATCACGGGCACCTGTAAAAACCCCTCTGAAAACAGTGCTGATGAATTCTGCGGACTTCAGGCGGCAGAACAAAGTGATGAACCGTGTATCTTTTTCCAGATGGCAGGGGGGCTGACCCGGCTTTCCGGCAGGACACTCGAAATCACTGCCATCCTCACGCCGGAAGAAATACAGGAGCTGACCGGATGGGAGCCTGCATATGACGGAGATACGATTGCCTCATACGAATACTCTTACTGCACAGACCCTACAGGCAGATACGCGGCAGTATGGCTGAACGAAGGATACGGTGAGGATACTTCCCCCACATCCGCCATTTATTTTTATGACATCGAAAACAAGACTGCTTTAGACGTGCAGTCCGGACTCAGCGTAATAGCGGACACCAATTATCCGAACTGTATCTTTTCCGATGACGGCACACGTGCGCTTGTCTACGGCACAGACCGGCAGATTCATATCATAGATCTTCCGGACGGGACTGAGTCCGATACCGTCCCGCTGGAGGGCGACAGCTACCGGGCATTCTGGCTCTCGCCGGACAACCGCTATCTGTTCCTGCACTCACGTACACGTATGCTCTCTGTCTATGATACAGAGACCCGAACCTATACTATGAACTCGGAAAAAATAAGCTACGATATCTCCGACTGGAAATTTTCTGAAAACGGCAGTGAACTATACCTGACCACCCAGTATACTATGTCCTATCCCATCTGTTTCACTTTGCGGAACGCAGGGGAGGGAGTATATGAATACACTTCCATCGTGGAGCCCTTTGCCGATATCAGCAGTAAATATATCCTTGAGATGACGGACAACGGTCTGTACCGGTTTCCCCGCCGGTCACTCGACGAGATGCTTGCCCTGGCTGATGAGATACTGGACGGCAGAGAACTGACAGATCTTGAAAAACAAAGATATTTTGTAGAAGATTAAACACGGTTGTGCTATAATCTTAGAGAAAATTCGGCAGCGCCCGCCGCGGGCTTTCTGCCGCAACACCGGACAAGCGCTGTATACCGGCGCCCCGTGCACAATGAAAAGAGGGAATTTATTATGAGCGCACAGAATCTCACCCTGCTCACAGACCTCTATGAGCTGACAATGATGCAGGGCTATTTTGAGACACAGGAAAACGAAACTGTTATCTTTGATATGTTCTTCCGAGAGAATCCGAACAAAGGCGGATATTCTATAATGGCCGGACTCGAACAAGTCATTGATTATATCAAGAATCTGAACTTTTCTTATGAAGACGTGGATTACTTAAGGGGTCTCGGCATCTTCAGCGAAGACTTTCTTCATTATTTAAGCGGCTTTCATTTCAGCGGTGATATCTACGCCGTTCCCGAAGGAAGTGTAATCTTCCCGAGAGAGCCGCTGATCAAAGTGGTTGCGCCTATCATGGAGGCGCAGCTTGTAGAAACCGCTATTCTGACGATCATCAATCATCAGTGTCTGATCGCCACCAAAGCGTCCCGTGTCGTTCACGCGGCACAGGGGAATGGAGTCATGGAATTCGGCCTGCGCCGCGCACAGGGCCCGGATGCAGGGCTATACGGTGCAAGGGCGGCAATGATCGGCGGCTGCGTGGGAACTTCCAACGTACTTGCCGGCGAGATGTTCGACGTGCCGGTTCTCGGAACCCATGCTCACAGCTGGATCATGAGCTTTAAAGACGAATATACCGCATTTAAAGAATATGCACGTCTCTATCCCAACGCCTGCACACTGCTTGTGGACACATACGACACATTAAAGTCCGGCGTTCCCAATGCGATCCGGGTATTTAAGGAGATGCGCGACGCCGGAATCCATCCGAAGAGCTACGGTATCCGTCTGGATTCCGGAGACCTTGCATACCTGTCCAAGAAAGCGAGAAAAATGCTGGATGACGCAGGGTTTACCGACGCGGTCATCGCCGCTTCCAATGATCTGGACGAATTCCTGATCAACGACCTGAAACTTCAGGGCGCTGCCATCACTTCATGGGGTGTGGGAACGAATCTGATCACATCCAAAGACTGCCCGTCGTTTGGCGGTGTATATAAACTTGCGGCAATCCAGAACGAAAAGGGCGAATTCGTTCCCAAGATCAAGATCTCGGAGAATGTGGAGAAGATTACGAACCCCGGAAATAAGACTATCTACCGTATCTACGACAAAGAAACCGGTAAGATCCGCGCGGATCTCATCTGTTTTGTCGGAGAAGAGTATGACACGTCCAAAGATCTCGTTCTCTTCGATCCCAACGCGACCTGGAAGAAGACGCGTCTGGAGGGCGGCAGCTACACCATGAAAGAAATCTTAAAGCCTGTGTTTATCCGGGGCGAATGCAAATACGACACACCGTCTGTAAAGGAAATCGCAGATTTCTGCACACAGGAGAAAGATACACTGTGGGAAGAGACAAAACGTCTTTTCAACCCGCATAAAGTGTATGTAGATCTTTCACAGAAGCTCTACGACACCAAAACCGCGCTTCTGAACGAAGCAAATATAAATATCTGAATAAAGGAGTAACAATTATCATGAAGATTATCGTACTGGCCGGAGGATTAAGCACAGAGCGCGATGTATCACTGGCTTCTGCCGCAGGGATCTGCCGGACATTGCTGGACAAAGGACACGATGCATTTCTGCTGGATGTATTTATGGGACTGGAGAACCCTCCGGAAAACCTTGAAGACGTATTTACTCTTCCCGGACACGGTCTCGAGATCGCCGGAAACATCAGCGAAGAAGAACCGGATCTTGCCGCTGTCAGGGCATCCCGCCCGGATCAGTCCGACTGCTTTCTCGGACCGAACGTAATCGAGCTGTGCCGCCTTGCCGATATCACATTTCTCGGGCTCCACGGCGGTGAAGGTGAAAACGGAAAGCTTCAGGCGACATTCGACCTGCTTGGCATCCGCTACACCGGTCCGGATTCGCTGGGCTGCGCCGTAGCCATGGATAAAGGATTTACCAAACAGGTATTTCTCCAGTCAGGGATCGACACACCTGCCGGCATCTGCCTGCACAAGAATACGGCGGATCGCTCTCTTACATCCCTCGGGCTTTCTCTGCCCGTTGTGGTAAAACCGTGCTCCGGAGGCTCCAGCATCGGCGTGTACATTGTAAATACCGAGAAAGAATATGAAGAGGCTCTTGAAAAATCATTTTTCTATGAAGATGAAGTCGTCATCGAGACATTTATCAAGGGCCGCGAATTTGCCTGCGGCATTATCGACGGGGAAGCACTGCCTCCGATTGAGATCATCCCGAAGACAGGATTCTTTGACTATGCGAATAAGTATCAGGACGGTGCAACTGACGAAGTCTGCCCGGCAGATATTCCCGAAGATATTGAGAGACGTATGATGGAGCTCACTGTAAGAGCTTACCATGCCCTTAAGCTGAATGTATACAGCCGTGCGGATTTTCTGCTGGATGCAGACGGTAATCTGTACTGCCTTGAGATGAACACTCTGCCCGGTATGACAGCAGCGAGCCTGCTGCCCAAGGAGGCCAAAGTCGCCGGCATCGAATACGGAGAGCTGTGCGAGCTCATCATTCAGAAATCTATAGAAGCGAGATATTCCAGATAAGAGGAGAAAATCTGATGAAACATATGTCATTACAGGAGATCGCCGCTGCCTGCAGTGGAATTTACCACGGCGATCCGGCAGCCGCTTCCCGCGAAGTGTCCGGGGTCGTCATCGACAGCCGGAAGGCGGAAAAGGACTGCCTCTTCATAGCAATCAAAGGCGCCCGGGTGGACGGACACACTTTTATCCCCCAGGTCATGGAAAAAGGAGCGCTCTGCTCTGTATCCGAACAGGATCTCGGGGATGTGGATTATCCCTACATACGCGTAGAGTCCTGTGAACAGGCACTCAAAGATATTGCGGAGCACTACCGCCGCTCTCTTGATATCAAGGTAGTCGGCATTTCCGGAAGTGTCGGAAAGACAAGCACAAAAGAAATGATCGCATCCGTGCTCTCCCAGAAGTATTCCGTACTCAAGACAGAGGGCAACTTCAACAACGAGATCGGACTCCCCCTTACAGTATTTAATATCCGGGAAGAACACGAAATTGCCGTACTTGAAATGGGCATCAGCAACTTCGGGGAAATGACACGGCTGGCAAGAATTGCGCGCCCGGATATCTGCGTGTTTACAAATATCGGCGTAGCGCATATTGAGAGTCTCGGGTCACGGGACGGCATTCTGAAAGCGAAAACAGAGATGATCGATTATATGAATCCGGAAGGCACAGTCATCATGAACGGAGATGACGACAAGCTGCGCGGGTTCACTCCGCAGAATGGTCTTTCTCCGGTTTATTTCGGTCTTGACGCCTCCTGTCCGTATCACGCGGAGCAGATCACAAGCAGGGGACTCAAAGGCACCGACGCTCATTTTGTGACCCCGTCATCTTCATTTGACGCGCATATTTCCATTCCGGGAAGTCATATGGTATACAACGCACTTGCTGCTACTGCCGTAGGTTACGCGCTGGATATGACAGACAAAGAGATTGCAGCAGGCATTAAAGCAAACGTGCCCATCGCCGGCAGGAACAATCTTATTGAAGGTTCGCATTATACGGTTATCGACGACTGCTACAATGCCAATCCCGCATCCATGAAATCCTCACTGGATGTACTGGCATACGCTGATACAAGAACCGTGGCAATTCTCGGGGATATGTTTGAACTGGGACCAAAAGAAAAAGAAATGCATTATAATGTGGGACAGCACGCTGCAGAAAAGGGAATTAACGTTCTAATCTGCATCGGAGACCTGAGCGCAGAGATCGCAAAGGGCGCAGAGGCGGGAAAAACTTCCGCTGCAGGACAGTCCGATGCCGCAGACAGTATCAATATGGAGATTCATTATTACAAAACAAAAGCCGACTTCTTCAAAAACGCCGATACTGTGCTCAATGATGGTGACACTATTCTTGTCAAAGCATCTCACGGCATGGAATTTCCGGAAATTGTAGATAAATTAATCGGGGAAAAACAGACTTCCTGAATATGACGGGCCGGGCATAGCGATAAGCAATGCCCGGCCCGCTGTAAAAGATGCCGCAAACTTCATTATTCAAAAAACTTTTCTTTTACTTCCTGAACCGGCATTTCCTGTCCCGTAAACAGCTCAAATGCCGCCACGCCCTGCCAGAGCAGCATACCGCTTCCACCTACGGCAGCTCTGCATCCGGCTTCTTTCGCCTTTTTGATCAGAAGTGTTTCCTTCGGGTTGTACACCACATCCGCAACCGCCAGTTCCGGTCTCAGGAACTCCGCGGGTACGGGAATCACATTCTCCATGGGGCTCATTCCCGCACGTGTCGCATTGATCAGGATATCGCTCTGTCCGATCACCTGTCCCAGAAGTTCCCTGTTATCAAGGTCTTCAATATAGACTTTTCCGATGGACGGGACTGCTTTTCTGATCTTTTCCACAGTCTTTTCCCCGTTTGCATAGAACTCGTCTTTTCTGTTGAAAATGGCGATCTCCGCCACGCCGTCCAGAGCTGCCTGCACGGCGATCGCCGTAGCCGCACCGCCGGTTCCGAGAAGAACGATCTTCTTATCTTTGATATCTACTCCGTGTTCTTTCAGATTGCGCACAAACCCTGTGCCGTCTGTCATATGGCCGGTCATCGTTCCGTCTTCTTCAAAAACAACCGTATTGCACGCTCCCACCAATGCTGCTGCCGGAGAAAGTCTGTCTACAAGCTGTGCAACTGCTGTTTTACACGGCATCGTCACATTAAAGCCGCCCGCATGAAGAGTGGCAAGTGCTTTTACTGCATCTTCTGTCTTCTCTACAGGCACGTCAAACGCGAGATATGCCGCGTCTATGCCCAGTTTTTCGAAACTGTAATTATACATTGCCGGGGAACCCGAATGCCCTACCGGGGAACCGATCAGAGCGTAAAGCTGTGTATGTCCGCTGATTCTTTTTTCCATCTCTCATCTGCCTCCAAAATATCATTCTTATCCGCAGGTGCGTGACAGGACGGCAATATTACGCCGTGTACACACACCCCGCAGTTCCAAGAGAAACAACAGATAAAGTATAACACAACTTTCGGAACCCATCAACGCACTAAAATGTACCTTTTACATCTTTCCAGTGTTCTTCAGCATATGCCATCAGTTTCTTTGCGTCTGCCATAGGCATCGGATTAAAATACAGGAGCATACTGTGGGATCCATATCTCTGGACAAGCCGGTCCACATTGCGGATCCAGTCGTCTACATTTCCTGAATACACCTTAATCCAGAGAGATTTTCCTGCCTGCTGCCTCAGGGAATCCACAATAAATTCGCGGAACTGGTTCGGCGACATCAGGGCAGAGAAGTCGCACTGCAACTTGGCTGTTTTTCCTTCTCCCCAGATCTGGAATACCGTATAGCTTGAAGACCCGTCCTTATCTTTTACCAGATCGTATCATCGCGGAATTCTATATCAGATCCAAGATAAGCCGCCACAGATCCCGGTCCGAAATCAACGCTCATATTCGGGAAACTCTCCCCCATAAACTCGTGGTTCTCGCAAAAATGGCGGTATCTGGCAACCATGCGCTCAGCGTTCATATATTTATCTTCCATATCCACCGGTTCCAGCTCTTTTGGCAGAGGCTGCGCATCCTCTTTTTCCGCCCATACGATCATAAGAGGCCGGCCTGTATTCTGATGTTTCCAGTAATTTCTGAATTTTTCTTTTGTCTCTTCCCAGTTCTTCTTATATTTCATTTTCCGTTACTCCTCTTTTACTTTTTTATCAGCTTCACATCATAATGCAAAGGCTTCATTCCCGTATAAATATTAAGCTTCAGCTCCATTCCTTCCGCCGCGTCCGCATACATAACCTGATCGATCACAGGGAGAATACTTCCCTCTTTCACAAAAAGCGGAATCCTGTCAACGGGCATCGAACACCTTCAGGCCGTACAGAACATTAAGTACAATCGTAACCGCCAGTGTCTGCTTCAGCATAGGAAGTGTTATATAGGTAAATTTCTGAAATCCGTTCGCCCCGTCGATCCCGGCCGCTTCATAGTATACCTGCGGGATCGCCAGTATTCCGACGATCAGAATCGTCATGATATATCCGGTTCCGCGCCATATATCAACTCCCATGACCGACCAGAACGCAATATCCGGATCAGTCAGCCAGTGCTGTGCAAGGCTGTCAAGTCCTATTGCTCTCAATCCCTCATTCAAGAGTCCGGTCTTCGGATTCAATATTGAAGTAAATACCAGCGTATTCAATATGTACTTCAGATAATCCTGATCCGGGCTGAATACTTCTTTAAAATTTTCCAGCCCGACAAAATGGAGCTCCTTTGAATACGCTGACCAGTCCGTAAATGAATATCCGATACCTATAATTCCCGGAACAACTGACAAAGCCGTATAAATAAGCAGTGCTCCCGCCGCAAAATACCATGGATATATTTTAGACTTTTTCACGAAAATCATCCTCCGTTCTTCCCTGTTATGCAGCACTTGTTTCCGTAAAAGGAGTAGACTCTTCCATATGGCAGGTCAACCTTTATTCTATGGATGGGAAAGGATATGGGGTAGGAAATTATACCGGAGAATTGAACATAGCGCCTTCCACTCAGCCATGGTATCTGCCGGCAAAAACTTTAAACGGTCACCGTTATCTCTCCGCTTCCCAGAATTATCTCTTGTCAAGAAAAAGCGAAACTGATACTGAACGCATATATTTTTCTCTGTACAGGATGTATTTCGATAACTTTCATAATCCAATCGGATTTGTAGAAGTAATGAAATACTATGATACAGTATTTGAAACCGCCCAGTCCCCCAAATCAAACTACAATGTCAATATATCTGTCTACGACCTGTCCGGGAATCAGCTTTTTCCGGTCGCAAAAGAAGGGGCCAACTTCTTTAATTATTATGATGTATTAGAATCCGACGATTATTCCAGGGGAGATCCGATATATAATACTGTCCGCAGACAGCAGGAATATGTCTACGCAACCATATCAGATTACAGTGATTTTGTAATAGTTACATCAATCAGACACTCTGATTTCTTTCTTCCGATTATAAATAATCTCCTGTGGATACCGTCGCTTGCCCTGCTCCTGTTTTGCATCTGCTACCTGATTGCAAAAAAAATGAGCCGCTGGCTTGCTTTTCCGCTTACAAAAATGTATCATTTCCTTTCAAATATTGATCCCAGGGATCTATTCAATGAGATACAGATGGAAGATTCGGGTATTATTGAGATTGATAAATTAAGGGATTCTCTGAACTCGGCCATGCGTTCCCAGAAAGCCTCTACTCAGGCTATGCTTCTTTTAAAAGAGCAGGAATTGCAGGCTCAAATGCTCGCCCTGCAGGCTCAGATGAATCCTCATTTTCTCTATAACTCTCTGAATACAATCGGTGCCATGGCAGAAGAAGGGATGAATTCCGAAGTCACAAAGATGTGTCAGGATATTACTTCTATTCTGCGCTATATATCATCTGATAAAGAATCTGTATCCACCGTGGAAGAAGAACTTGAACACTGTGACCTTTATCTGAAATGTATTAAATTTATCTTTAAGTATCCCCGATTATGGCAATCCTATCCCCGGCCAGTTATTACAGAAAAAGAGCTGACACAGTGTTTCAGATAACCTTTTACACTCTGCCAGCTCTTCTGACTGTTTATATTTAATTTTTCCATTTGGTATCGTACCTCTGTCCCTTATCTCATTGACCGGTACAGATTGTAGGCACTTGCGCTTCCGCTCATAAAGAGAAGTCCTGAAGCAATTGTCGCTGCATTCTCCTCGAAATATTTTCTCATTCTCTCTTTCATAGAAATCTTTTTCCCACTATTCTCTTTTACTGCATAACTCTTTTTATTTACTGCGATTGTGCTCATTATTTATCTCTCCTTTTTCTTATAGCTGCTTTTGTCTACGCCATTATAATAGCGCTTAAAACATATATAAAACAGTCGCTATCTTGACCTCTTTTAGGTCGATATTGACTTTTATTGAATTATCAACTATGCTTTCCATAAGGTCGGATGATTGGAGGTTATCTGTCATGGAACAGCCTTATTACGAAACATTTCAGGAGATAAATAAACTCGGCATCCAGCTGGCATATTACACATCCCCCGGCGGATACCACCCGCTGCACTGGCACGAGGAGATTGAACTTCTGTATCCGCTCAACGGGGAGTCTACAATCCAGATTGAGGGCAGGAAATATCAGATTTCCAACAAGCACCTCACTGTGATTGACTCCCGCCAGGTGCACAGCACATATACCTACAGCGATACATCGATGTTTATCTGTATTCATATCTCAGTAAAATATATGGAAAAATATCTGCCTGATCTTGATATGTACCAGATCCACTGTATTCCGGATGACATCACCGATGAACAGTTCCCTGAATATCTTTTCATCTGCAAACAGATGGAACAGCTCACCAGACTGTATATCGAGGACGTCTCCGCATATCTCATGGAAGCAGAAGGGATCATCATGCAGGTGCTGGCCCATCTGATCCGTTTTTTCTCTGTCAGAACCGTATCGCCAGGCAGAACTGCCGATAAACTGACCCTGGAACGTATCAGAAATGTCATTACATATGTAGAAGAACATTTTCGGGAACCGGTCTCTCTCAATGACATTGCGGGGCATCTGGGACTGGGGAAAGAATATTTCTGCCGTTTCTTCAAAAAGAATATGGGAATGTCCTTTCTGCAATATCTCAACGAAGTGCGCGTCTCCCATATCTATCAGGATCTGATCCGCACAGACACTCCGATCGGAGAACTTGCAGAGCAGAACGGTTTTTCCAACCAGAAACTGTTTAACCGTACTTTCAAAGAAGTATATGGCTGCACTCCCTCATCAGTCCGCAGAAATGATAAATAATTTAACAGGAGGTATCTGTAAATATGAAAATTGTATTCTTAGACGCCGAATCACTCGGCAGTGACGCTGATTATTCTGCATTCGAACAGCTCGGAGAAGTCGTAAAGTATTCCCGCACTGCCCCGGAAGAAGTACCGGCACGTGTTGAAAATGCCGACGTGATCGTAGTAAATAAAGTTCCGGTCAATGAAAACACCATTGCTTCAGCCCGGAATTTAAAACTTGTATGTGTCAGCGCAACCGGAACCAATAATCTGGATAAAGACTATCTTGACCGGCGCGGAATCGAATGGCGCAACGCTGCCGGATACTCTACGGAATCAGTCGCACAGCATACATTTGCCATGCTGTTTTATCTCATGGAAGGTTTAAGATACTATGACGATTACGTTAAAAACGGCGGTTATGCCGCTTCCTCTCTCTTTACCCACTTTGGCATTCCGTTTCATGAGCTGGGCAGTGTCACATGGGGCATCCTCGGCCTTGGTGCTATCGGGCGGAGAGTAGCGGACATTGCCGGGATGTTCGGTGCCAGAGTCATCTACTACTCTGCGTCAGGCGCTCCGGCTCAGGAAGGATACCGGCAGGTGGATTTTGACACTCTGCTCTCCGAGTCGGATATTCTCTCCATCCACGCCCCTCTCAATGAGTACACGGAAAATATCATGAACACAGACGCTTTTCGGAAAATGAAATCTTCTGCCGTTCTTCTGAATCTCGGCAGAGGACCGATCGTAAATGAGGCAGATCTTGCCGATGCACTCAATTCCGGAGAGATCCGGGCTGCCGGGCTGGACGTACTTTCTGTGGAGCCCATGACAAAGGATAATCCGCTCTTCGGTGTGCACGATAAAAGCCGGCTCTTTATCACGCCTCATGTGGCGTGGGCAGCGGTTGAAGCAAGACAGCGCCTGATGAAAATCGTTGCAGGACACATAAAAGAATATCTGGGACGGGCGTGATCCAAAGCCGGATGAATGCCGCATTTAGCAACGCGTACCTCGATTTCGCTTCGCTTCATCTCGGTCGTGGCTTTCGCCGCTTTGCTTCACGGCTCAGGCCGCATTTAGCAACGCGTACCTCGATTCCACTCCGCTTCATCTCGGTCGTGGCTTTCGCCACTTTGCTTCACGGCTCAGGCCGCATTTAGCAACGCGTACCTCGATTTCGCTTCGCTTCATCTCGGTCGTGGCTTTCGCC
>ERZ1643246.639-NODE-639-length-43619-cov-7.009044_pt1 | contig 43619 bp, 40 predicted proteins | sample MGYA00579265_ERZ1643246 | MGnify/ENA primary metagenome ERZ1643246 (study PRJEB29033, sample SAMEA4952261) | chicken gut metagenome | biome: Broiler Chicken; feature: Gastrointestinal Tract; material: Caecum | place: Ireland | collected 2018 | study: Broiler... | reverse complement strand
GTCTCTGTGGTCACGCCTTTTAAGCCCTGTTTCTTTGCATAGTATGCCTGGGCAATGGCAGAGTTGAGCTTGTGGCTTCCGCTTGTATTGTTTCCTTCAAATTTATAATAAATCTTAGCCGGTGTATCCAGTTTCTTTTCCAGACAGTATGCCCGAACAAGCGGAGCCGGACGATACATTTTATAAAAATCCTGAATCTCCTGCGGAATGTCGATATATGGTGTGGATTTAACAGGGGAGCCGGTTTCTTTTTCATGTCCGCACGGACATTGTACCACTGTTTCGGCATCTCGTTTTCTTCCAGATAAATCTTGTATGGAATCTCTCTGCTCATAGGTTTCTCCTTTTCTTTTTTATTCCTTTTATAAATATAAACAGGAAAGTTTATTAATTTCATCTATTGATGTAATCAGGTATAAAATCATCAAAACTTTATATACCGGTATCAGTTTACCGCATTAAAGTGTTCCCGTCAAGGTAATCTTCTCATATTCCCTGCTCCGGCTGCATATACATACACAAAGCTGCCACAGGAAGACGCCATGAAAACATCTTTTCTTCTTAAAATCTGCCAGATTGCATGTATCATATCTTTCTTTTTTCTTCTGACCCATTCTTCTCTTGTCCTTGATTATGCGAAATCCGGCCTGTCTTCCTGGGCATTTTCCGTCCTGCCGGTTTTGCTGCCGTTTATTATCCTGTCCAAACTGTGGATATATTATGATGTACCCCAGCTGTTTTTTCACACTGCAAGACGAATGCTTCCCGGACACAGCCGGGCGGCTCTCTGCCTTACTGTTCTTCTCCTCGGGCTGTCCTCCGGGTTTCCCATCGGGGCTATTTTTGTCCGGCACTTCTATGAAGACGGCTTTCTCGCAAAGCGGGAAGCCGAAGAACTGCTTCCCCTCTGCTCTTTTGTAAGCCCTATGTTTCTCATGGGCTATGTCCGGCCTCTCACCGGATACAAAACCTTATACTGGTGGCTCTTTGCCCTCAGCCTGTATCTGCCGCTGTTTTTATATTTTGGAAAATTTTTATTTGCCCACAGAAAGCATACAGCTCTGAGATCATTTTCTGCCAAAATCAGACCTTCTTTTGACAGAAAGCTGGCATCTGTCCGGAATTACGATGAAGTCACAGCGAACAAACGATTCTTTATTTCCAAAACAGAAAGCGGAAAAAGAAAAACAAAAGCCGGGAAAATGACAATAAAAAAAGCGAAAACAATGCAGAAATCCACGCTGCGGGATGTCTGGCTGTCTTCGCTTGAAATCATATTTACCATCGGCATCTATATGATGCTCTTTTCCATCCTCTTCGGAATCACTCTTCACGAGCCTCTGCTGCGGAGCACTGTGACAGAAGTTCTTCTTTCTAATCTGGAAATCACCACCGGCATCGCATGGCTGTCCCGGATGTCCGCCTTCTCCGGCGCTGTCCGAGGCGCTTTGATGGCTGCTGTGGTGTCTGTGGGCGGGCTGTGCACCACAGCACAGGTCTACAGCGCCACCTTCGGCTGTTCTTTTTCCATGGGGCGTTACCTCAGGATCAAGAGCATCTGCGCGCTGATGAGCGCCGTACTCGTTCTCCTGCTCTGGCAGATTGTCTGCTGAAAACTGTGCCGCGGGATCCCGGGACACCGCTTCTCCACAACACAACAGCCACCGCCGGTTTTGGCAGGCTGTCCGGCAGGGCGGACCTACTCGGTCTGACCTCCGCTGTTTTCTTTCTTTTCAAAATCCTCCTTGCTCCGGGCACTTCTCGCTCCGTTGCCCAGCTGGAGATCTATCTCGTGTTTGTCTTCCTGAATCTGCCTGTGCTCATCTCTTAACTTGGTGATCACCGAATCAAAATACTGTTTCTCCTGGTCAATGATGCTGTTGTACATATATTCCAGTCCGCTTAACATATTCTGCGTATATTGAAGGGCGCCGGTCTGCAGGGTCCGGGAGGTCTCTCTGGCGCGGCCGATAATATCATCAGCCTCGTTCTGCGCATTTTTGACAAGTTCTTCTGCCCGCATGTTGGCGAGAGCCACGATCTCGTTGTCATCAATCATGACGCCAGCCTCCTTGGCGGCATCCTGTACGATTCTCTCCGCCTTGGCTTTGGCATCGGCAATGATGGATTCCCTCGTCTCGATGATCTGCCGGCTCTCCGCCAGCTCTCTTGGAAGCTGTGTCCGCAGTTCATCCATCATGGCAAGCAGTTCTTCCCTGTTTACCTTGATCATGCTGCCTCCGCTTAAAACGCCAGTTGTCTTACAGGTATCAATATACACTTCGATTTCTTCAATTAACTGGTCTACATTCATCTTTCATTCCTCCTGAATCCCTTCCCGGTACAATCAGTCTGCGCCGCTGCCTTCCTGGCATCCGGAAGCCGGATCACCGCTGATCTCTGTTTGTCTGTGTTCATCTATCTTCTCATATACCTTTTGTCGCACGTAGTCCGGAACAAATGGCGTGATATCTCCGTCAAACATTGCCAGCTCTCTGACGGTGCTGGAGCTTAAAAAAGAATACTTTGCGCTGGTGGCAAAAAACATCGTCTCCACGTCAGGATGCAGCTGCTTATTGGTCTGCGCCATCATCAGCTCATACTCAAAATCGGAGACTGCCCGGATTCCGCGGACAATCACGTCGGCATGCACCTGCTTCGTAAATTCAATCAATAATCCGTGGAAAGACACGACTTCCACATTGGGATAATCCTTCACCACTTCCCGGATCATATCCACTCTCTCCTCAAAATTAAAGAGCGGCGTCTTTGTCTGATTCTTGAGCACTCCGACGATCACCTTGTCAAACACTTCTGCTGCCCGGCGGATGATATCAAGATGTCCGTAAGTGATCGGGTCAAAACTTCCCGGATAAACTGCTGTTGCCATATTTTTCTTACCTTTCTCTTATGATGATATACAGAACTATTTTCCGATGAAAATGTGCTGATTCGTCTTGTATTTTTTCTGTTTGATCATGTGAAATTCCGTCTTGTCCAGATAAGAAAAATCTGTCTCCAGATCCGCTTCCACAATAATTCTCGTCTCAGCGTCACACAGAGACGACTTCTCAAGGAAAAGCAGCACTTCTTTCTCGAGAAGCTTCCCATAAGGAGGGTCCATAAAAATGAACGAAAATGCCCGGCCTTCTCTGTCAAGGCGCTTCAGTGCGTACATAACATTTTCTTCCATCAAAACAGCCCGTTCCGCCAGATGGGTATGTGCCAGATTCTCCCGGATACAGGCGGCAGCCCTGCGGTTATTCTCCACAAAAACGGCTTCCTCAGCCCCCCGGCTCAGCGCTTCAATGCCGATGGCTCCGCTTCCGCTGAACAGATCCAGGAAACGGCTGCCCTCCACATCATAGGACAGCATGTTAAACAGCGTCTCCTTGATGCGGTCCGTCGTCGGCCTGGTATTCATTCCTTCTATCGTTTTTAATTTCAAATGTCTTGCCGTGCCGGCTATTACTCTCATCGGTTCCTACTTCCTATCGGTTTTTTCTGTTTTTATAATTGTGCCAATTGTTTAATCATTACCTTTATTTTATAATATCCTTCTCTTTTGTCAAGGAAAACAGGCGCTAAACCGCGTCTTTTCTAAAGAACAAGCTTTCTCCGGATCTTCCGGATCTCCTTTTTCCTGAGCCCCGCTTCCAGAAGATAATTCCTGAAACTGCCATACTCTGTGATCACATGATCATAAGCCGCCTCAATCCATTCCGGCTTTGAGTATTCCAGCTCTTCGAGGCCGTCATGAATCCGCAGCTCCACATGATCTTTCAAATATGTATGGGATACCTGATAATTGGCAATGATGTCTTCCTTTGACACGCCGCAGATACCAAGAAGCAGCATGGCCAGAATGCCTGTGCGGTCCTTTCCCGCCTGACAGTGAAACAACACGCAGCCTTCCTCATGGGCCAGGATAAAACGAAACAGCTGGACCACCATATCTTTGTATTCCACCAGATTGATATAAAACACTTCCGGTTTAAATCCCTCTTCCTTCACCGCGCGCATGTCAAGAACGGTGTCCGTGATAAACGGAAGATTAATGTAGGTCACCTCCGGATGTTCCCGGAAAGGATTCGGATAAATGAGCGTTTCTTCTCTTCCCCTCAGGTCAATGACCGCCCGCAGCCCGTAATTCAGAAGAAAATTCTTATCTTCTTCTGTGATATCGGTCAGATTATCCGTCCTCAGAAACTGATGATACTTTGTGACAGAGCCTTTTCTCGCGGCGTAACCGCCCAGCTCTCTCACATTATATGCCTTCTCCATAGGCAGCCTGTTATAATTCAAAAGTGCATTTCTCTTCATATCTGCTGTCTCCTCTTGTATTTTCTCTTCCGGCAGACTGCCGTACATACCGGCAGACGCCGCTGCTTCTCTCTGCTGTCTCCGGATATATTTATAAATTTCTTGCGTAATTTAACGCTTCATCCAAAGAGTACTGATGCAGTTTTCTAAAATTATACCCCTCCGCTTTCAAAAAGTCGACGGCTTCCGCAGCGGTTTTCAAAATATCCGCGTTCTCATAAATATCTCCCAGAGCAAAATTCATAGTGCCGCTCTGCCGGGTACCGAAAAATTCTCCCGGCCCCCGCAGCTTCAGATCCTCGTTGGCAATGTAAAAACCATCATTGGATTTTCCCACCACCGAGAGACGTTCCAGGGCTTCCTGCTGCTCTGAACCGGATATAAAAATGCAGTAAGACTGTTCTTTGCCACGGCCCACACGTCCCCGCAGCTGATGAAGCTGAGAAAGACCGAACCGCTCCGCATTTTCTATGAGCATCACAGTGGCGTTGGGCACGTCTATTCCCACTTCCACCACAGTGGTGGAAACGAGAACCTGTATCTTTCCGCTGGCAAACTGCTCCATGATCACATTTTTTTCAGCCGGACTCATTTTTCCGTTGAGCGCCTCCACACGGATGGACGGCGGCAGCGCCTGGGCGAGCATTCCCGCATAGGAAGTGACATTTTCCACGTCCAGGGTCTCGCTTTCCTCGATCATTGGACAGATGACATAAGCCTGCCTGCCCAATGCCACCTGTTTTTGAATAAAATTCCACGCCGCCGGACGGGCAGTCTGTTTCACCACGCAGTTCTTGATGGGCAGCCTTGACGCCGGCAGTTCATTCATCACGCTGATATCCAGATCCCGGTACAAGATCATGGCGAGGGTTCTGGGAATCGGCGTCGCGCTCATGACCAGCACATGGGGTTCCATCCCCTTGTGCATCAGAGCATCTCTCTGTTTGACGCCAAACCGGTGCTGTTCGTCTGTCACCGCCAGCGCCAGATTCTTAAAAACCACATCTTCCTGGATGATGGCGTGAGTTCCGATGACAATATCAACCTCGCCGCTCTCACAAAGTCTCTTGACGGCTTTTTTCTCCGACGCTTTCTGAGAGCCGGTCAGAAGTCCGATCCGCACACCCCTTGGCGCCAGCATATTCCGGAAGGACTCATAATGCTGCAGCGCCAGCACCTCCGTCGGCGCCATGAGTGCCCCCTGGTATCCGTTTTTTACCACAGCGTAGAGAGCCGTCATAGCCACAATGGTCTTTCCTGAACCCACGTCTCCCTGGACCAGACGGTTCATGGCACTGGTTCCCGCCATATCTTTGCGGATATCCTCCAGAGTCTCTTTCTGCGCTCCGGTCAGCGCATACGGCAGGGAATCCACGAAATTCCGGACCTCCTCTCCCATGGTGATGACATAATGATTCAAGGTCTTATGTTCCTTTTCCTGCAAAAGCTCCAGGGCGCTGAAAAACCGGAAGAACTCGTCAAAAATGATCCGCCGCCGGGCTTCCGTCAGCGGTTTCGGTCCCGATGGAAAATGAATCTCCCTGAGAGCGGTATCTTCTTCCGCCAGTCCGTAATACTTCCGGACATTTTCCGGAAGAAATTCTTCCGCCCGGTACATATCAAAAGCGGCAGTCTGCGCTTTTCGCAGAGTCTTATTGGACAATCCTGCGGTCAGGGGATATACCGGCTGGAACGTCTCCATCATCTCCCGGTATTTTTCCCTGGAACAGTACTCCGGATGTTCCAGCATCACCCGGCCGTTTTTATAAACCGGCGTTCCTGTAAAAACATATCTCTGTCCCTGTTTCAGAGTTCTGTGCAGATACGGCATATTAAACCACCGCAGAAAAATCTGTCCGCTTTCATCGGCGGCCAGGCAGGTACAGATCTTCAGCCTTCCCGCCGACTTCAGATGGACCGGCGAAGCGATCTCGCAAAAAATAGAACACCTCACTCCGGTTTTTACCTCACTGACAGAAACCGGCTCCGGGTAGGCCATATAACATCTCGGATAATGATGCACCAGATCCTCCACCGTCTCAATATGAAGCCGTTTCAGAAGTTTTTCTGTCTTTTCTCCGATTCCTTTTATGTCTCGTACTGAAACTCCCATTGTATTCTCCTCACAAAGTAAAAGGGAAAGCCGGCCTATGTCCAAGCTTTCCCCGCAGTTCGTATCCGTTTATTCCACAGATACCATGTAATAATAAATCGGCTGTCCGCCAAAGTTTGTCTCAATCTCCACATCCGGGAACATCTCTTCCACCTTCGCCGCAAGCTCCGCCGCCTGCTCCTGTGTGACGCTGTCGCCATAGTACAGAGAAATCAGTTCCGAATCCCCGTCCACCATATGAGACAGAAGATCCAGGGTCGTCTGTGCCACATCCGTACCCACAGCCTGAATGCCGTCATCATCAATTCCCATGATATCTCCGTTCCGGATTGTCTTTCCGTTAATGGACGTATCACGGACTGCATAGGTCACCTGTCCGCTCAGAATATTCTGATAACATTCCGTCATACCTTCTTTGTTCTCTTCCACATCCATCTCCGGCATGTATCCCACCATGGCGGAAATGCCCTGCGGAATCGTCTTTGTCGGCAGAACGATGATATTTTTATCTCCGGTCAGCTTCGCTGCCTGCTCTGCCGCCAGGATGATATTTTTATTATTTGGAAGAATAAAGATATTCTCCGCATTGACCTGCTCAATGGCTTCCAGCATGTCTTCCGTGCTCGGATTCATGGTCTGTCCGCCCTCGATCAGATAATCCACGCCGAGATCTTTAAAAATCTCGCTGAGTCCGTCTCCGATGGAAACAGCGATGAATCCTATCTTCTTCGGTGGTTCCTTGGTCTGCTGTGCGGCCAGAGCCTCCTCTTCTCTCTGACGGGCGGCTACCTTCTCCGCATCCTTTATGAGTTTTTCCTCATGCTCCAGACGCATGTTGTCCACCTTCATATTAGAAAGAGGGCCATAGGTGAGCGCTTTCTCAAAGGCCTGTCCCGGATGATTGGTGTGCACGTGTACCTTGCAGATATCATCATCAGCCACCAGCACCAGGGAATCTCCAATGCTCAGAAAATATTCTTTCAGTTCTTTTTCTTCTTCCGCAGAAAGCGGCTGGTTCAGCATGATGATAAACTCTGTACAGTAACCAAACTTAATATCCGCCGGCGGCACGTACTCTCCGCCTTTGGCCGGCGCTGACGGTTCAGAAACCGCGCGGCCCTCCGGAATCACGACATCTGTCACCTTTCCGGTCAGCGCATCGAGAACTCCCTGCAGAACTTCCATCAGTCCCTGACCACCGGAATCCACTACGCCGGCTTCTTTCAGGACCGGAAGCATTTCCGGCGTCCTGGCCAGCACTTCATACCCGTAGGAAATAATTTCCTCACAATAAGGAATCAGCTCCAAATCCGTCTCTGACAGCTCAGACGCCTTCTCCGCCATACCTCTCGCCACCGTCAGGATGGTTCCTTCTTTCGGCTTCATAACCGCCTTGTAGGCCGTCTCCACAGCCCGGTTAAAACCGGCGGCAATCTCTTCTTTTCCGAGGCTGTCCGCCTTGGAAACCGATTTGGTAAATCCGCGGAACAACTGAGAAAGAATCACGCCGGAGTTACCTCTGGCCCCCCGCAGAGAACCTCCGCTGATCGCTTTGCAGAGGGTGGATATGGTCGGCTGTGACAGCTTCTCCACCTCTCTGGCTGCTGACAGAATCGTCAGAGACATATTGGTGCCCGTATCCCCGTCCGGAACCGGAAACACATTTAACTCATTAATATATTCCTTCTGCTCGTTAATGCGGTTTGCACCGGCTAAAAATAATTTCTGAAATGCTTTTGCATCTATGGTCTGTGTACCCACAACAGCTCCTCCTTAAACACATCGATAGTCAAATATAGATTCGTCCGTCTCTCTATTCTCAGTCGACAATGCGGACGCCCTCCACATATATATTGATCTTCTCCACAGTCATATCCGTGAACTTCTCTACTCTGTATTTCACACTCTGAATCAAATTCTCCGTCACCGTCGCGATGGAAACACCGTAGACCACAATGATATGAAAATCAATAGAAATCTTGTTATCCTGCAGCTTCACCTTGACGCCCTTGGTGAGATTATCTCTTTTCAGAAGCCTTACCAGACCATCCTTCATGTTGACGGAGGCCATACCCACGATGCCAAAACATTCCAGTGCGTTCATACCGGCATACTTTGCGATAACTTCTTCATCTATTACAACCTGACCTAAATCTGTCTGCATCTGACCTTTCATAGAAAATACCTCCATTTTTTTGCGCGAAGGCGCATCTTTGGATATAGTATACCCTCTTTCTCAAAAAAAAGAAACTGTAAAATACATTCTGTTCTCATGAAAAACATGAAAAAAATACGGATATGACAGCACATCCGGCGGCAGCTCTGCATATTCTGTATAGAAGAAAACCATGTGGGGAGATGCCATGAAAAAAGTATGTGGATTCGGTCTGCTCTGTTTCTCCCTGGGATTATTTTTAAGCTGTTTTCTTTCCGGTTTTGCCATAAAATTCATTCTTCTTCTCTCCGGCGCCGTCATCGGATATCTGCTGTTTCACGATCATTTCTAGCAACATCTTCCTGTCCGCTGCAGTGCGATCCTCGCAGAGCGTTTTTTATTTCATAGGAATGCAGTTTCCTATGAAATGAAAAAAGAGGCCGCCGCAAAAGCCACTTACTGTACGGAATATCGTATATTCCTGTAAAAATACACGATATTCTGTACAGACAGCATGCTTTGCAGCAGCCTCATAATCTCACATCCGTATACTTGCAATATGCAATATGTCAAGCATTCTTCATATAACGGTAAAGGAGAAACTAAGCACGTTCTACTTTGCCGGATCTTAAACAGGAAGTACAAACGTACATCTTCTTTGCAGCTCCGTTTACTTTCACTTTTACAGACTTGATGTTGGATTTCCACATTTTGTTAGATCTTCTATGAGAATGACTCACTTTGATACCGAAATGAGCACCTTTGTCACAAATAGCGCATCTAGCCATGATAGCACCTCCTTGCGTATATACTTAAGCCTGACAGACTTACAACGAGTCTATACTATCAGAAACGGGCTCAAAAAGCAAGAGAAATTTTAAAAAATTTCTCCTGCTCTTTTCTCCGGCTTCACACACCAGACTTTTTCATGCTTTCTGAATCTGTTATCTGTGAATATGGAAGGCTCCTTTGCCCGGATAGACGGCGGAGGCTCCCAGCTCTTCCTCAATGCGCAGAAGCTGATTGTATTTTGCCACTCTCTCGCTTCTGCTCGGAGCACCCGTCTTAATCTGGCAGGTATTGAGCGCCACTGCCAAATCTGCGATGGTGGTATCTTCCGTCTCCCCGGAACGATGAGAAGTCACCGCGGTATAACCGGCATTGTGGGCCATCTTGATGGCTTCCAAGGTCTCGGAAACAGAACCGATCTGATTTAATTTGATCAGGATGGAATTTCCGCAGCCCATGGAGATTCCTTTGGAGAGCCGTTCTGTATTGGTCACGAACAGATCGTCTCCCACCAGCTGTACACGGCCGCCCAGCTCTTTTGTCAGCTGCTGCCAGCCTTCCCAGTCTTCTTCATCCAGCCCGTCTTCGATGGAATAAATCGGATATTTCTCCACCAGCGCCTTCCAGTGATCGATCAGCTCCGCGGAGGTAAACTTCTTGCCGCTTTTTGGAAGAATGTATTCTCCCTTCACACTTCCCTTCCACTCGCTGGACGCTGCATCCATGGCAAGAACGAAATCTTCTCCCGGCACATAGCCAGCCTGTCTTACGGCTTCCAGAATAGTCTCGATGGCCTCCTCGTCGCTGGCAAGATCCGGAGCGAATCCGCCTTCATCACCGACCGATGTGGCAAGTCCCCTGCCCTTTAAGATTGCTGCCAGCGCATGGAACACTTCTGTACACCAGCGGAGTCCTTCCCGGAAAGACGGCGCTCCCACCGGCATGATCATAAACTCCTGTACGTCCACGGTATTGGCCGCATGGGCGCCGCCGTTTAAGATATTCATCATCGGCACAGGCAGCCGGTTGGCATTCACCCCTCCCAGAAAACGATATAATGGAATATGTAACGCTTCTGCCGCCGCTCTTGCCGCCGCGATGGATACCGCCAGGATCGCATTGGCTCCCAGACCGGACTTATCTTTTGTCCCGTCGGCCTTTTTCATGGCGCCGTCCACCGCATAGATATCAGAGGCATCCATGCCCACAAGGGCCTGCGCGATTGTTGTATTGATATTCTCCACCGCTCTGGATACTCCCTTTCCTCCAAATCGTTCTTTATCTCCATCACGAAGTTCCAGCGCTTCAAATTCACCGGTGGATGCGCCGCTCGGTGCTGCTCCTCTGCCGATGGTTCCGTCCGCCAGCCATACTTCCGCTTCCACGGTCGGATTGCCTCTGGAATCAATGATTTCTCTTCCGATTACTTTTTCAATCTCTAAATATGCCATAATTCTCCCTAAATCCTTTCCCATGGGTTCCTTCTGCCTCCTCTTTGTGCTCCCTGTGAGACAGAAGGAGTAACCATGATTCTTTCACAAAGTTAGTATATCCTAACCACCATTAGAGTATCACAACACCAGACCGGAAGTCAAGCATAAAATGCAGAGTGACAAGAATTGGAAGTAACTTCTTTACAAATAAAAAGGCTGCCGCAAAGCACCCGCTTTTGTACCAGACAGAACCTGCCCGCTTTTACATCCGCGGAATATTTCTTTCGTACAAAATAGTGCTTTTACAGCAGCCCTCATCCTCTCAATGTTTCATTGAAAAGATCGCTTCTTCAATATTTTTACAGTTTTGATCCTTTGTTCAGATATCTTCTCTCACAGAATCGCCCTTTGCTTTTTCATCCACTGCTTCCTTGACGATCGGATCTTCCTCTTTTCCGTCACCTTTGATCAGGGAGGAAACCTTGTTTACCGCTTCCGGAACCATATCAAGCACTTTTGTGATGGCATCCTGATTACGCACATTGACAAGTTTGGTCTGTCCATTCTGTATCACGAGAATGGCGCTGGGAGACATCTTGCCGCCGATACCGCCGGCGCCGTTATTGGAATGTTCTTTGCTGAATGCGCCCGCTCCCATGCCGAAGGACACATCGACCAGAGGCAGAATGATGGTATCTCCGATCACCTGCGGCTCACCGACCACAGTTTTCGTGGAAATCACATGATCAAGCCCCTGAAATAATGAATGCACTGTCTGCTCAAAATTGTTGTTTGCCATAATTTCCTCCTTGTTCTGTTATCCTGTATGATTGTATGGTTAAAGCATCTTCTTAATAAGGTTCCGCACATCCCGGTTCATCAGTGCGGTGATCCCTATATACAGGAAAAATCCGGGATGAATCCTTCCCCTTCCGCGGCAGTCCGCCGCAAAACACTGTCTCTGAAAATCCGGTTCCAGCGAAAAACTCTTCTGATACTTCGGATAAAAAAGTGCTGCCACTCCTGTGACCATGCCCGTCACTGCCGGATCATCAAAACCAAAACGGATATATCCCCGCAGCTTTCGCGGCAGGACATGCTTCAGTATCTTTATTATAGTGGTCTTTGCGAAATCCAGCAATTGTTTTCCGTTATATTCTTTCCATGCGGCCTTCAGAGTCTCTATTTTTTTCCTGAGAAAAGCAATCCGGCCTTCCCGGCGCTTTTTCTTCGGTTTCACAGAGGCCTTCCGCTTCTTTCCGGCGTCTTTATGCTCCATGTCCGTCTTTTTCTCATCAGGCTTTTTCGTCACAACATCTGTTTCTTTTGTCTCCTGTACCAAGACCTCTCCTGCCGGTTCTGCTTTGCTTTCCGGGCGGTTTTCCGTTTCTGAACCTGTTTCCGGCTGATTCTTTTCTTTCTGCTTTTGTTTTTCTTTTTGTCGCTTTTTCTTTTTTTGTTTTCGTTCTTTCTTTTTCCGCTTTCTCTCCAGAAATTCTTCCTGATTGCCAAAAATCTGATGTCCGAAGATCCTCACCCGGTAATCGAACATTTTATCTATGTAACTGGCTTTCAGGTAAAAGATACAGAAAAGCCATGTTACTTTGATCTGCCCTCCGGGAGGTGTGTCCTCATCCATACGAAACCGGAAGGAATACCGGATTGGCGCCGCCAGAACGAGAACGATCAGACCAACCGCCAAAGCCAGAAGAATTCCTATGATCTTCAGCAGAACAAGCAATACATATAACAAATTCTTCCTCCCATGCTTTTATATCGTTTCCAGATACTGTTTCATATTTAAAATATCACCTTTATTATACCCTTCCTGCACAAGATTTAAAACAATCTTTCCTGCCTCTTCTCTGGAACCTGCCAGCCCCAGAATCTTCAGATCACTTTCCAGATAGGCGGCATGTCTCATTTCCAGTCCGCTTAAAATATACATCAGATTATCATTTTCCATTGCCGTGGTGACGGCATACCACACCGGATATCCGCAGGGTTCTTTCTTGCGGATGGACTTGAGAATGTCATCGGCCCGCCAGGCGATGTTCTCGCCGATTATAATATTTTCCGAGATCGTCACGGATATCCTCCCCTTTTATTCTTTCTGTCATCGCTCCTCTTCGTGGGAAACGCTTTCTGTGCTGCAATATCCCGGCCCGGGATCCGCCCGGATGCCAGACCTCTCTTTTATTTAAACTTTCTTTCCTGTCAGACTCCTTTTGTGTCAGGATTCTCCCATGCGGAAGACCCGTATCATGTTGGTGGTGTAAGGATTACTCTCCTTCGCGGCAATGCCGGCGGTCATAATGCACACATCGCCGTCCCTGACAAAAGACTTCCGGCCGGTTTTCTCCACGGCGGAGAGAATCAGATCATCGGTGGTGGTGATTTCCCGAATCTTCACCGGATACACGCCCCAGTATAACTGCATCCGTCGCAGCACCCAGTCATTGGGCGTCACGCCGGCGATCACACAGGGCGGACGGAACTTGGAAAGATATCTGGCTGTTGTCCCAGTCATGGTCGCGGCGATAATACAGGAAGCGTCCAGCTCCTCGGCCGCCTGCACAGACATGTGGGCGATGGTGCTTGATATGGTCACCCGGGACTTGATGTCCCTCTGCTGCTCCAGCAAAGGCCCCTGGAGATGCTGTTCCGTCTCCTCGGCAATCTTCGCCATCATATTCACCGACTCCACCGGGAACTTTCCCGCTGCAGACTCGCCGGAGAGCATCACCGCATCGGTACCGTCATAGATGGCGTTGGCCACATCGGCCGCCTCCGCCCGGGTCGGACGGGGATTACGCATCATGGAATCCAGCATCTGCGTGGCTGTGATCACCGGCTTCATCTTAAAGTTACATTTCTCAATAATCTTCTTCTGGAGGTACGGAACCTCCTCCGCCGGGATCTCCACTCCCAGGTCGCCCCGGGCGATCATGATCCCATCGGCAGCGTCTATGATCTCATCGATATTCTCGATGCCCTCTTCATTCTCGATCTTTGCGATGATGAAGATATTTTTCCCGGCACTGTCACAAATGGCACGGATGCGCTCGATGGCCTCCCGGCTTCTGACAAAGGAAGCGGCAATGAAATCGATGCCTTCCTCAAGACCAAAACGGATATCTTCCTCGTCTCTCTCTGTGATGGCCGGCAGATTTACCTTCACCCCGGGTACATTGACTCCTTTGTTGGATTTCAGTTCTCCACCGTTTAGCACCCGGCACAAAAGATCCTCCGCTCCGATCTCCACCACCTGCAGACGGAGAATACCATCGTCAATGAGAAGCAGTGTTCCCTCCCGGACTTCTCCGGGCAGCGGACGATAACTGACAGAAAAACACTCTGCCGTCCCCACTCTCTCATCGGTGGTAACCCGCACCAGAGAGTTCTCCGCCAAAATGACGGAACCATTCTCCATCTTGCCGGTTCTGATCTCCGGGCCTTTGGTATCCAGAAGGATTCCCACCGGAACGCCCAGCTTCTCTCCCGCCTGCCTTACCATGGCAATCCTTCTGTGATGATCTTCTTTTGTCCCATGAGAAAAATTCAGCCTGGCAATATCCATTCCAGACTGAATCATTGTCATCAATACCGGCTCCACATCCGTTGCCGGCCCCAGCGTGCAGATGATCTTCGTCTTCTTCATAACATGCTCCTTTCCAAAAAAGGCGGAACAAAAAGACGGAAACCACCAGCTATTTCACATGGGTGTGTGTGAACAGGTGCTCGTTACAGTATTCATAATTACCGTTGCACTTCGAGCAGTAACGGAACTCCAGATTCGGGTCGTCAAGCTCTGTCCGGTGGCAGACCGCACACTGATGTCTGGCGCCACCGGCGTTTTTGTTCACCTGTCTCTTATATTTGATCTTCCGGTGTACTTCCTTCGGAGAAACTCTCCGGTAATTTCTCGTGGAGAAATAGAACAGAAGGAAGTTCAGAAGACTGACTACAATGGCGATCCGTGTGCCGATTCCTCCCTGGATGAAGGAAAACGCCAGTAAAACGACGTCGAGAATCGCCAGCCATTTGACCTTAAGCGGAAGAATTCCGTAAAGATACACCCGCATCTCCGGGAAAATCGCCGCGTAGGCGAGAAACATGGACAGGTTCACATAATACGTGTCCATAAAGATCAGCGGGCTGCGGGTGACCGCGTAAACAAGAAACGCTGACGCAATGGTTCCCAGCACACCGATCAAAACGTACATATTAAACTTGAAAGCTCCCCAGACCTGCACCAGCGACTGGCCGATGGAGTAATAGAACAACAGCACAAACACAAGAAAAATAATATTTGTGTTCGGCGCCGCCGCCAGAAAAGTGACGATCCTCCAGATCTGCCCGTGCAGGATCAGGTATGGGTTCAGGCTCAGATACGTATAATATATGGTGCCCTGAGACAACACATCAAGAACCGCGCCCACTGCATAAAGCATGACAATATACAACGGCAAATTGGTTATGGCGTATTTTCCAAATTTTTGTTCCAGCCGATATAACCAGTTCAATAGTAATTCCTCCTCTATTATGCTCTGCTGTTATGATTTTATTCTTAATAGATAATAAGTGTACTGGCACATGTCCGCAAAGCCATGTGCCAGTACACTAACGGAAGCTCTTTGTTCTTCCAATAATAATACCTGCAACCAGGGTCAATACCAGTGACAGCCCACAGATGATCCAGAATCCCATTGGATGAGAGGAAAACGGAATCCCTCCCACATTCATGCCGAAGGCACTGGTGATAATGGTCGGTATGGTCAGCACGATGGTAATGACGGATAAAAACTTCATGACAATGTTCAGATTGTTGGAAATCACAGAAGCAAAGGCATCCATCATTCCCGTCATAATGTCGCTGTAAATCTTCGCCATCTCAATGGCCTGCTTGTTCTCAATGATAACGTCTTCCAGAAGCTCCTCATCATCCTCATATCGTGGGATGGAGGTATTGCGCATCAGCTTCTCCAGCACCATCTCATTGCCCCGCAGGGAAGTAGAAAGATAAATCAGGCTCTTCTCCAGTTCCAGCATCTCGATAATCTCCTGATTTCTCTGGGAAATGTGAAGACGTTTCTCCACCTCATCACTCTTCTTATCGATGATACGCAAAAACTGCAGAAACATGGCCGCATTGCGGTACAGCATCTGATACAGAAACCGGGTTCTCTTCTGCGTCTTGAAATTCCGCATCCGTCCGTCCATAAACACAGCCAGAATCGGCGTGTCCACCAGGCAGACCGTAATGATGTTCTCCTCTGTGATGTAAATACCGAACGGAATCGTATAGAAATACTCTTTTCCCTGTCTCTCCTCGGTGGTCGGAATATCGAGAATAATCAATGTGTAGTTCTCTTCCACTTCGATACGCGAGCGCTCTTCTTCATCGAGAGGTCCCTTTAGATCATCCAGATCGATCAGAAACTGTTCTGATATGCTGATCAGTTCCTCCTGGGTCGGATTCGTCATCGCAACCCAGCTTCCTTCCTCTGCCGCAGGAATTTTCTGGACCTTCCCCTCCACTGTCTTAAATATTCTTATCATGAGATTTCCCTCTTTCAGCGTTTGTCTGTTTTACGGCAATACAACAGGAGGCGCCCGTCTGAACTCCTCACATCATGGAAACCGCTGGTATCATTATAAAGAATAAGCTATCCTTTGTCAAACCCAACCCAAAGTTTTTTCCTGTCTTTCTCAATTCCTTTACTTTGGGAATTTTTAAGGAATTTTCCGGATATTTTCTTTTATATATAAAAAAGAAGGAACCGATTCCTCCATAACGATGGTTCCGATTCCTTCTATATATATACGTGATATACTGTCATCTCTTCCGCGTCCCCGATGACGGGTGGCGCGAAGATACATTTCTCTCTGAAAATGTACCGGGATTAGTAATTCTCTTTTCTTACTTCGAAGAAGCTCTGGGAATATTTACATACCGGGCAGACTTCCGGAGCTTTCTTTCCGATTACAAGGTGTCCGCAGATACGGCATTCCCACATGGTCTCTTCTGCCTTCTCAAATACCTTCTGCATCTCAACATTGTTAAGAAGAGCAAGATAACGCTCCTCATGAGCTTTCTCGATGGCTCCTACTTTACGGAAACGTTCTGCCAGATCGTGGAATCCTTCCTCGTCTGCTTCTTTAGCCATACGATCATACATATCTGTCCACTCGTAGTTCTCACCTTCTGCAGCTGCTTTTAAGTTCTCTGCAGTAGTTCCGATATTGCCGAGCTCCTCAAACCATACACGGGCATGTTCCTGCTCGTTGCGGGCTGTTTTTAAGAAAATCTCTGCCAGCTGGTCATATCCTTCGCGGCTTGCTACGTTGGCGAAATATGTGTATTTATTTCTTGCCTGGCTCTCACCGGCAAATGCTTCCATCAGGTTCTTCTCTGTCTTAGTTCCAGCATATGGATTCTTGGATTCTGCCGGAGCTTCCTCCTCAATCTTTTCAAAAACAGAAGCTGGCTGTTTACATAACGGACAGACAAAATCTTCCGGCAGCTCACCTTCATAAATATAACCACATACTGTACAACGATATTTTACCATAGTGTATTCCTCCCTGTTTTCTTTCCACTTCATTCACGATCCGCTTAACAATAATGAGAATCGTTACTGTTATTCTATCACAGGAATTTTACTTGTCAAGTAATTTTTCCTGGTATTTTTTAGAACGGTTTTCCTGTGTGATCTTTTCGGGGAGTCCGAAAGTATATCCCTATTTACGGCACGGCAAAACGCTGCCATATTTTACGCCTTTATTTTATCGGCCGGAACCAGTAAAATGGTTCCCGGACGCAGGGTGAGATTGGAAAGCACCTTATTGACCCTCGCCAGTTCTTCAAAGGACATGGACAGGGTTTTCAGGATATCGCTGACAGTTTCCTTCTGTTTTACCACATACGGGCGAAATCCCATCTGTCCCGATGACGGAGACGCCGGAATACAGATTTCATCTCCCGGCTGCAGATTATATATATCAACAAAGGGATTCAAGTCCAGAAGAACCCGGACCCTCGTGTGATGTTTCTGCGCGATTCCATACAGGGTATCCCCCGGCTCCACCACATGCACCGGACCGGAGCAGTTCGTTTTATTACACATACTCAGATAAATTTTTTTATTCAAGGCTGTTCCCTCCATCTTTCTCTACAATTACAGTATGATGCGGGGCTGATGTTTGTCACAGCGTATTTTTTTCGAATTGTGTTGTATTTTAAAAAAACTTCGTTTATAATAGTTGGGACTTTCGATAAAAGTCAAAACTCAGACACATTTTGTTTGATCTGCCGCAGTCCCGTCGTTGACCGGCCGGGAACTTCCCGGAAAAACGGCATAAGAAGCCGCGGCAGGACATAGATTTCGATTTAAAGGAGTTGACAAGGATTAATGGACTATTCATTAGGAATTGATATTGGCTCTACCACTGTAAAAGTCGCTGTCATCGACAGCGGGCATAAAGTTCTCTTTTCTGATTATCAGAGACATTATGCGAATATAAAAGAGACATTGCAGGAACTTCTCACCAAGGCCAGAGCACAGGTCGGCAACGCCACCGTCCATCCAACGGTAACCGGCTCCGGCGGTATGGCAATTTCTGAATATTTACATATTCCTTTCTGCCAGGAAGTTGTCTGCGTATCCAACGCACTGCAGGATTACGAGCCAAAAACTGACGTCGCCATCGAGCTGGGCGGCGAGGACGCCAAAATCATATATTTCACCAACGGCATCGAACAGCGGATGAACGGCGTATGTGCCGGAGGAACCGGCTCTTTCATCGACCAGATGGCCAGCCTTCTGCAGACAGACGCCTCCGGACTGAACGAATACGCCAAAGGATATGACACGATTTATCCTATTGCCGCCCGCTGCGGCGTTTTTGCCAAGACAGATATCCAGCCTCTGATCAATGAAGGCGCCACCAAGGAGAATCTGGCTGCCTCCATTTTCCAGGCGGTTGTGAACCAGACCATCAGCGGTCTTGCCTGCGGTAAACCTATCAAGGGACACGTGGCCTTTCTGGGCGGACCTCTGCATTTCATGCCGGAACTGAAAAAGGCATTTATCCGTACACTGCATCTGGATGATGAGCATATCATCGACCCGCCGCACTCCCATCTGTTTGCGGCTGTGGGTGCGGCCCTGAACGCCAAACAGTACTGCTCCATGGACTTTGACGAGCTTTTGAGTTATTTCGAATCAGAAATGCACCTGGCTGTCGAGGTAGAACGTCTGGAGCCTCTGTTCAAGGATGAGGCTGAGTACGACGCCTTCATCAAAGAACACAACCGTTTCAATGTCAAAAAAGGCGATCTGTCCACCTATAAGGGCAAATGCTATCTGGGCATTGACGCCGGCTCCACCACCACGAAACTGGCTCTGGTGGGCGAGGACGGCTCCCTTCTGTGGCGGTTTTATGACAACAACAACGGAAGTCCCTTAAAGACCTCCATCCGCGCCATGAAGGAATTAAAAGAACTTCTTCCTAAGACAGCGAAGATTTCCGGCTCCTGTTCCACCGGTTACGGCGAGGCCCTCATCAAGGCGGCTTTCCAGCTGGATCACGGCGAAGTGGAAACTATGGCCCATTACTATGCCGCCGCATTCTTTGAGCCGGATGTGGATTGTATCCTCGATATCGGCGGCCAGGATATGAAATGTATCAAGATCAAGAACAATGCGGTGGACAATGTCATGTTAAACGAGGCCTGCTCCTCCGGCTGCGGTTCTTTCATCGAGACTTTTGCAAAGTCTCTGGATTATTCCGTGGAAGACTTCGCCAAGGTGGCGCTGTTTGCCAAATCTCCGATCGATCTGGGTTCCCGCTGTACCGTGTTCATGAATTCCAAGGTAAAGCAGGCTCAGAAAGAAGGAGCCAGCGTGGGCGATATTTCCGCCGGCCTTGCTTATTCCGTCATCAAAAACGCGATCTTAAAAGTTATCAAACTGACAGATCCGAAACAGCTGGGCAACAAAATTGTCGTGCAGGGCGGTACCTTTTACAATGACGCGGTACTCCGTACTTTCGAGCGGATCTCCGGCTGTCATGCCATCCGTCCGGATATCGCCGGCATCATGGGCGCGTTCGGAGCCGCTTTGATCGCCAGAGACCGGGAAGAAGAAACAGGACCGACAAATATGCTCTCCATCAATGAGATCCTGAAGCTCAATTACGATACGACCATGAGCCGCTGTCCGCACTGTAACAACCATTGTCTTCTGACCATCAATGAGTTTGGCAACGGCCGCAAATTCATCTCCGGAAACCGCTGCGAGCGCGGTCTGGGACTGGAACGCAATCACGAGCATGTGCCGAACCTTTACGATTATAAATACAAACGAATTTTCGGATATAAATCCTTAAAAGAAGAAGAAGCGCCGCGGGGCGTTATCGGTATTCCGCGGGTACTGAACATTTACGAGAACTACCCGTTCTGGCATACCTTCTTCACCCACCTGGGATTCCGGGTGATTCTCTCACCGAAGTCTTCCCGGAAGATTTACGAGCTGGGCATCGAATCCATCCCAAGTGAATCCGAATGTTACCCGGCAAAGATTTCCCACGGCCATGTGATGTGGCTTCTGCAGAAAGGGATCAAGACCATCTGGTATCCCTGCATCCCTTATGAGGAGAACCAGACGCCGGACGCCAATAACCATTATAACTGCCCGATCGTCACTTCCTACGCGGAAAACATCAAAAACAACATGGAAGAACTTCGGGACCCGGATGTCCTCTTCCTGAATCCTTTCCTGGCCCTGGATAACGCGGACGCCCTGAAGGTTCGTCTCATGGAAGAGCTGAGCCAGCATTACGATGTGACCAAAGAAGAGATCTCTGACGCGGTGGACGCCGCATACAAAGAATCCGCACAGGTCCGCCAGGACATCCAGACAAAAGGAGAGGAGACCCTTGCCTATCTGGCTGAAACCGGAAAGATGGGTATCGTCCTCTGCGGACGTCCGTATCACATTGATCCGGAGATTAACCACGGCATTCCGGAACTCATCAATTCTTACGGCATCGCCGTATTAAGCGAGGATTCCATCTGCCATCTGGGTCATGTGGAACGGCCGCTCATCGTATCGGACCAGTGGATGTACCACTCCCGTCTGTACGAGGCCGCCAACTACGCCAAGAAAAACAAACAGCTGGAAGTCATCCAGCTGAACTCCTTCGGCTGCGGTCTGGACGCCGTCACCACCGATGCGGTCAACGACATTCTCTCCAACTCCGGAAGAATCTACACCGTATTGAAGATTGACGAGGTCAACAATCTGGGCGCCGCCCGGATCCGTATCCGTTCCCTGATCGCCGCTGTGCGGATCCGGAACAAACGGCACATCGAGCCGAAGATCGTGCCGGCAAACATTGAAAAAGTAGAATTCACCAAGGAGATGCGCAAGGATTACACCATTCTTGTACCGCAGATGTCGCCGATCCACTTTAACCTGCTGGCGCCGGTCTTCCGGACCTGCGGATACAATGTGGATGTGCTGCCGCAGATGGGCAAAAAAGCTGTGGACGCCGGTCTTAAGTACGTAAATAACGACGCCTGCTACCCTTCTCTGATCGTCGTGGGACAGATCATGACGGCGCTGACTTCCGGCAAATACGACCTGAACAAGACCGCCGTGATCATCTCCCAGACAGGAGGCGGCTGCCGTGCCACCAACTACATCGGATTTATCCGGAGAGCGCTGGCTAAAAACGGTTACGGCCACATCCCGGTCATCAGTATCAGCGTGCAGGGCATTGAGAAGAATGAAGGTTTCAAGATCACACCTCCTCTCCTGATCCGCATGCTTCAGGCGGTTATCTACGGCGACCTGTTCATGCGCGTGCTGTACCGGGTACGTCCGTATGAAAAGGTGAAAGGTTCCGCCAACCATCTCCATGAGGTATGGGAGAAACGTTGTATCAAATCTCTGGAGAAAGCCCATTATGGCGAATTCAAGAGAAATGTAAGACAGATCATCCGCGATTTCGACACCCTGCCGATCACCGATGAACGGAAACCGAGAGTCGGCATCGTGGGCGAGATCCTGGTGAAGTTCCTTCCGGATGCCAACAACCATCTGGTGGATCTGCTGGAAGCCGAGGGTGCAGAAGCTGTCATGCCGGGCCTGCTGGATTTCATGTTCTACAGTTTATATAACGCGAACTTTAAATCCGAGTATCTGGGTAAATCTTCCTGGACAGCGAAACTGTGCAACATCGGTATCCAGGCCATCGAACTGTACCGGGGATTCCTGCGGAAAGAGCTTGAAAAGAGCAGCCGTTTTGATCCGCCGCCGCACATCAAAGACCTGGCAAGATACGCTTCCCCGATCGTATCTCTGGGTAATCAGACCGGCGAAGGCTGGTTCCTCACCGGCGAGATGATCGAGCTGATCGAGGGCGGCGCGCCGAATATCGTCTGCACCCAGCCGTTTGCCTGCCTGCCAAATCACGTGGTCGGCAAGGGCGTTATCAAAGAACTCCGGAGAAAGTATCCGCAGTCCAACATCGTCGCCATCGACTATGACCCGGGTGCCAGCGAGGTCAATCAGGTAAACCGTATCAAGCTGATGCTCGCCACTGCCCAGAAGAATCTGGAGAAAGAACTGGAAAACGAAAACGCAGCTAAAAAACAGGCCGCCAATTAACCGGCTGCCTGTCCTGCGCAAAAGAAGGCCGCTTCCAAACATACATTTTGGCAGCGGCCTTCTTATTATCCCTATTTTCTTTCTTCGCGGATCTTATTGAGACGTTTCATCACATCATTCTCTCCGGTTCCGAAATATTTATGCAGAGTCTTATACTCCTCATACAGTTTATCATAGACTTCTGTATTATCCGGATTTGGCGTGTAAACTTTTTCTTCCACCTGACCGATCTTCTGCGCGATCTCGCTGGCGTTTTTGTAACCGGTCACCTGCTCGGAAGCAGCCGCCGCTCCCAGGATCGCCGCGCCAAGAGCACTGGCCTGAGTGGTGGCGGAAATCCGGATATTCTTCTTGCAGATATCCGCATACACCTGCACCAGCATATGATTTTTCACCGGAATACCGCCGCTCAACACGATGGAATTGACCGGAACGCCGGCGTCCTCAAAAGATTCAATGATCATACGGGTTCCGTAAGCGGTGGCCTCGATCAATGCCAGGTAGATTTCCTCCGGTTTGGTCAGAAGATTCATGCCCATGATCAGTCCGTTTAAGTTAAAGTCCATGAGCGGGGAACGAACGCCGTTGAACCAGTCCAGAGCCAGCAGACCACTCTGCCCCGCTTTATAATCTTTGAGCTTATCGGTCAGAAGCTGATGTACGGAGATGCCCCTCTCTCTGGCCTCCTGCGCATAACTTTCCGGCACGCAGTTATCCACAAACCATGCAAAGTGGTCTCCCACGCAGCACTGTCCGGCTTCATATCCGAAGTAGCCCGGCATGATGCCGTCTTTCACCAGACCGCCAACACCGGCGATACCAGCTTCCGTCTCAGAGAGCATCATATGACAGGAAGAAGTTCCCACAATGATCATCATCTCTCCCGGCTGTCCGATCCCGCAGCCCGGCAGGGAAGAATGGGCGTCAATGATTCCGGTTCCCACCGGCGTACCCGCCAGCAGACCCAGCTGTTTTGCCATAGAGTCACAGAGGTATCCCGCTGTCTCTCCGATGGATTTGATCGGCGCATCCATCTTCTCCTCGATGAAATGTTCCATTCTTGGATCCAGCGCTTTAAAAAAGTCATTGGACGGATATCCCGTGTCGTGACGGTAAAACGCCTTGTATCCTGCGCCGCAGGCACTTCTTGTCTCCTCGTCGGTCATCTCCCAGATGATCCAGTCCAGGGCCTCCATCATCCGGTCCGCCTCCTCATACACCTTCGGCGCATGACGGAGGGTCTCCAGTACCTTCGGGATCATCCACTCGCTGGATACTTTTCCGCCGTAGAGAGGAAGCCATTTCTCTCCTCTTTCTTTTGCGATCCGGTCAATGATCTGCGCCTCTTCTTCCGCGCCGTGGTGTTTCCAGAGCTTCACGTAAGCATGGGGTTCATCCTTAAACTCCTCCAGATGACATAACGGTGTCTTGTCCGCCTTCACCGGCAGAACCGTTGAGGAAGTAAAATCCACGCCGATACCGATCACCTCTTCCGGAAAGGCCTTTTTCTGAGCCATGACATTTCTTATAGTGATGATCAGACCTTCCAGATAATCCTGCGGGTCCTGGAGCGCCCAGCCCGGTGCCAGCTTTTTCCCTGAAGGAATATGTTCCTCCATCACTCCGTGGGGATATTCATAGATGCTGGTCGCCACCTCTTCTCCTGTGTGAATGTCCACCATCAGTGCCCGCACAGACAGGGTTCCATAATCCACTCCAATCGCATATTTACTCATTTTCCTTCTCCTTTCGTTACACTTCGTTTTATTTTACCATTTCAGACTTCATGCCGTCCATGTTTTCTTTTGTCTACTTCTCAGCAAAATATTCCGTTACCTTCTGCGCATATTCTTCCAGCAGCCCCAGATCCCAGAGCACCTGCAAAATCGTAAACCGGTTGCGCACTTCTTTGGCCAGGATCACCGCATCCCGCACCAGTTCCGGAGAGATACCGATCTGCGCCGGGTTCACCGGTTCGCCGAGGGAAGCCATCATCTCCTTCATCCTGCTGCCGGACGGAATCTCTTTCTCTATGAGCTTCTGAATCTCCGGCCATTTCTCCTCCATGACGGCCAGACGTCTGTTCCGGTTTTCGACGCTGTTTTTGTGGCACTCCTCCTCCAGCTCCAGGATGCCGGGAGCCGCGTCCTTATAACAGTCGCAGACCTTCTTCTTCCATGCCGCATAATCCGGCTGCCGCTTTGCTGCCGCGGCAAAATCCGGCTGTTCTTCTTTTAACATCTCGTACATTTTTATGACGGCCAGCATACCGACACCTACTTTGATGCCGTGAAGCACCGGCTTCTTATCTTCCATCTGAAACTGCATTTCCCAGTAGTGCGACAGATGGTGCTCGCTGCCGGAAGCCGGACGGGAATTACCGGTAAAGCTCATGGCTACGCCGGATAACACCAGGGCTTCCATCAAATGTTTCACTGCTTCTTTGTCTCTTCTGCGGATGCCGTCGCTTTCTTCCACCACGATTCCTATAGATTCTTTGACCATATTGTCAATGGTTTCACAGTAATATTCGCCCTCGATGAGATGAGCCATCTTCCAGTCCACCAGACAGGTATATTTTCCTAAAATATCACCCAGCCCCGCAACGATCATCTCCATGGGCGCCGCCGCCAGAATCTCCGGATCTCCCATGACGGCCTCCGGCACATGGGCCTGATAGGTGGTCTTCACATGATTATGTATCAGAGCCGCTCCCACAGACACAAACCCATCCATGGACGGCGCGGTCGCCAGAATCATATACGGAAGCCCCAGCTGAGAGCTTACAAACTTACACAAGTCATTGAGGGTGCCGGAACCCACCGCCAGAAGCAGGTCCGTTCCTTTCTCGTACGCCTCCATCATCTTGCCCACCGCCTGCTCATCAGGTACCAGCTCTTTCTCCGGAAAGACCAGAACATAATGAGAGATACCGGCGTCCGTAAGCTCCTGCTCTGCCGCCCTGCCGGCAGCCTCCCAGGTATTGACATCACAGACTACAAAAACGTTCTGATAGCCAAGCTCCTCAATGGTCTGCGGAAGACGCTGTAACGCTCCCGCCTCAATGTCTATTTTTTTCAGATCCGTGCTGTGCGTACGTCCACAGGCACAGTGCATTTCCTGTCCAAGATATTGTGAAAGATTACTGCTCGCTGTCATCATGACTCCTCCTTTTTGCTTCTGCAATTTCCAGTTCCTTCTTTTTTCACTATTGTACCCAAAAAAATCCGCCCGTCAATATGCCCCGGAGGGCTTGATTACTAATCAAATCTGTAATAAAATTAATCAAAAATCTGATTAATTTTTCCCGAAAAAAAAGACGGCCTTTTTGCCGTCTTTTGATTACTAATCAAAGGAAACCGATGCATTTCTGTTTCTCTGATTAATTTTTCAGATTTGATTACCAGATCCCTCCAAATAACCTTTTGCACCCGGAAACCTTTTCCCCGCTGTATCCATAAAAGTGGCGGTTCCCGCCGTCATCTGCTATACTATTCATAATCAGTCGAAAAATATCAGTAAAGGAGAACTTTTACTCATGTCAGATAAAAAGAAACCGACCACCAGAGACATTGCCAAAGCCTGCTTTGTGTCCCAGTCCGCTGTGTCCATGATCTTAAGCGGCCGCACCGATATGCATTTTTCCAGAGAAACCATTGCCCTTGTTCAGGAGACCGCCGCAAAAATGGGATATGTGTACAAACCGAGAAAGCGGCGGGAGAAAACAGATATGCGCTCTACCATCATGGTGATGTGCCCTTCTCTCTCCACACAGTACTACACCACTCTGATTCAGGCTATCACCCAGGCGGCCCAGGCCATGGGCCTGTACGTTCTGGTCGCCTACACCAACCGGCTGGAAGACAGGGAATCTTATTACCTCCACATGGCGGAGGATAATGAATATTACGGAATCATCTACACGTTCGCCCCAAAAGCCGTGGCATTTTTGAACCGGCTTTACCGGAAGATTCCCATTGTGATGATCAATGACTACAATCCGGAATTAAAGCTTGAGCTGCTGGAGCTGGACAGCAAAAAGTCCGGACATCTGCTGGCCAGACATCTGCTGGAACTCGGGCACCGGGAGATTGCCTACGTGACCACCCCGCTTACCCCGGCGGAAGTGCCAAGGCTGCGGAGACTGCAGGGAATCAAAGAAGAATATCAACGGCAGAGCCTGTCCCCTTCTCTCGTACATGTTCTGGAAGCCAGAACCGAGAAAGAACCAAGCTCTGCCGTGGGCAATAAACATTATGAAACCGGATATCATCTGATTCTGGATTATTTTCGCAAGACCAGCCGGGAAGAAGCAGGCACAGCTTCCGCCGGGACTCCGGCCACATTTCCCGGGACCAAAGATCATTCCGGCGCCCGCTGCGTTCCCGGCAGCATCACCGCCTTTGTAGGCACCAACGACTTCGTCGCCATCGGAATCATCGACGCCCTGAAAAAGCTGGGATATTCGGTACCCGGCGATTACTCCGTCTGCGGGTTTGACAACACGCTGGTCTCCTCCTTCTCCGGCATCTCCCTGACCACTATCGACCACTGTATTGACGAAAAAGGCGCCCAGGCGGTGGAAATGCTCTCCAATCAGAAGAAACGGATGAAAGATGGCCCGCAGAAAAATACGCCGCTCATGCGTCTGGAATATGAACCGCAGCTGGTCGTACGCCACTCCACCGGCAAGCCGCGAAAACATTTACAGCCGCATTGGAATTCCCTTGTCTGAGAGATAACGTTTCAAATCCATGATCTCCAGCTCTTTGAAATGAAACAGAGACGCCGCCAGAGCCGCGTCAGCCTTTCCTTCCGTAAAGGCCTCATAGAAATGTTCTTTGGTTCCCGCGCCGCCGGAGGCGATGACCGGGATATTGACATTTTCGGAGATGATGCGGGTCAGCTCCAGGTCGTAACCGGCTTTGGTGCCGTCACAGTCCATGCTGGTGAGCAGAATCTCACCGGCGCCCAGTTTCTCCGCCCGCATGGCCCATTCCACGGCGTCCATCTTCATATCAACTCTTCCACCGTTCTTGAAAATGTTCCAGCCGCTGCCGTCTTCCCGCCGTTTGGCGTCGATAGCGACCACCACGCACTGACTGCCGAACTTGTCCGCCGCCTCGCTGATCAGCTCCGGCCGCATGATGGCGGAGGAGTTCACAGATACCTTGTCCGCGCCCTCCCGGAGGATGGCGCGGAAGTCTTCCACCGTGCGGATGCCGCCGCCCACCGTAAACGGAATGAATACCTTCTCCGCCACCCGGCGCACCATGTCCACCACAGTATGTCTCGCGTCAGAAGAAGCCGTGATATCAAGGAAAACCACCTCATCTACTCCGGCCTTATCATAAGCCGCCGCAATCTCCACCGGGTCACCGGCGTCCCGGAGATTGACAAAATTCACACCTTTGACCACCCGTCCCTCATGTACATCAAGACAGGGAATAATTCTCTTTGTAAACATCATATCCTCCTATCTGTTCTCTAAATGAATAAAATTATCCAGTATCTTCAGTCCGACCTCGCTGCTCTTTTCCGGATGAAACTGGCAGGCAAAAATATTATCGTGTTCCACGGAAGCATGGATCTTGGTGGAATAAAATGTGGTGGCCGCCACATCTTCCTCACGTTTCGCGGACAGATAGTAGGAATGGACAAAATACACATAAGGATGTCCCTCTATCCCCTGAAATAAAGAAGCGCCCTCCCGGATATCCAGAGAATTCCATCCCATATGCGGAATCTTGAGCCCTTCCTTGTCCGGAATCCGGCGGATGCTGCCCGGAAGAAGTCCGAGTCCCTTCACGCCAGGCGTCTCGTCGCTGTCCTCAAACAAAAGCTGCAGTCCCAGGCAGATGCCAAGAAACGGCGTGCCCTGGCTCACCACCTCTTTAATAACCTCTTCCAGTCCGTAGCTCCGGAGCTTTCCCATGGCATCCCCGAAAGCGCCGACGCCCGGCAGAATAACTCTGTCCGCCGACAGGATCACATTTTTATCTCTGGTTACTTTCACATCCTGACCCAGATACAAAAGCGCTTTTTCCACACTTTTTATATTCCCTGCGTCATAATCAATCACTGCTACCATATATGTATCCTTTCTGTTGTTTCAAGCTCATTTACACTTGTTGATTTTGCAGGATTTCTCCCTGTTTCCACTATCAAAAATTCATGCTGCGCCCTGAATTTCACTTATTTATTCTAGTGGATTTTCATAAATTATGCAATATTAATGTATCGGAAGCTTACAAAAAAACGAATCCTAAATTATTTATTGATTTTTTCACAAGATTGTAATATTATAGTGATAACAATAATATAATTTTTTAATTATTGTAGTATGAAAGGGGAATTTCAAGATGAAATCAACACTCAATGTACAGTTTGGTGGTAACGCTGTTGAAAGTAAAGAAATCATCGCTGCAGCAAAAAAGATCTGGGTCGATGAAGGCAATCAGAACAGAAAAGTAAAAGACTTATTAAAACTCGATCTCTATGTGAAACCTGAAGAAAACGCAGTTTACTACGTATTTAACGACGATGAGAGCGGAAGCTTTCCTCTTTACGAATAATAAAAATACAGTGATACAACGGTAAATGCCCTTCGCGGAATCTCGAATCCACGAAGGGCATTTTTTTAATTTCCACAGTCCAGATCAAAGTAGAAATCCACACCGTTTTCCTCATTGGTCACACCGAACTGTTTTCCGTGGGCGTTCATGGTCGCCGCCACGATGGACAGGCCGATACCGCTTCCGCCGTACTCTCTCGTCCTTGCTTTATCCACCTTATAAAACTTGATCCAGAGCTTTTCCAGATCTTTTTCCGGAATCTGATTGCCATCGTTGTAGACATGGATACGAAGATCCTTATCTTTTCTCTCAAACCAGATACGAATGACACCATCCTGGAATACATGATTGAGCGCATTGGACAGATAATTACTGAAAACTTCCTCGATCATAAATTCATCTGCCCAGACGTATACCGGCCCCTTCTCCTCGAACACCACTCTGTTGTTCTTCTTCATAAAAAGAATCTGCGTGGAAGCCAGCTTATTCTGAATCATCTGACAGATATCAAACCGCTGCATATTCAACTGCTGATTGCCAAACTCAATCTGATTGAGCGTCAGGAGTTTTTTGACCATGGTATTCATCTTCTGCGCTTCATCGGCGATGACTTCACAGTAGAAATCCTTGCTCTCCTCATCATCAGTGATATTCTCCTTCAGACCTTCCGCATATCCCTGGATCAGAGCGATCGGCGTCTTAAGCTCATGGCTCACATGGGAGAGAAACTCCTTTCTCATCTCATCAATCTGCTCTTTTTTCTCAATATCTTTCTGCAGCTCCAGATTGGCGGCCTTCAGATCTGCAATGGTCGATTCCAGCTTCTCCGACATCTGGTTCATGGAATCTCCGAGAATCTGCAGTTCATCACCGGTATCCACATGTACCTTGGCATCAAAATCCAGATGTGTCATCTTATTGGCCACCACCGCCATATCTTTGATCGGCCTGGTAAACTGCGTGGATACGATGAAAATGATAATACTTCCAATCAGGATACCGGAAAAACCGGTGTAAGCCAGGAAACGGCTGCTGATGTCCGCACTGGCCTGAATGCCCTCCAGGGAAACCCTCATGGCAATCAGATAATTATCATCGGTGAATCCGAAAAGATAAATGCCTTTTTGTCCGCTGGGATCTGTGAGCTGCGTCACAAAATATCCTTTCTGTATGAGGGTGACAAAATTATCCTCTTCCTCATTCTGCCACGGAAGGAGATGTCTCCTCTTTGAATACTCGTCAAAGATCCCCTCCTCTCTTCCCAGGATAACCTGACTCCGGATCTGGTCCAGGTATCCCAGAATCTCCTCATAGGTCTTGCTTCCGTCCGCCATATTACTGAAGATGACCACCTGAGTAAAATAAAAATCGCTGGATTGGGCGATCATCATCTTGATATTGGTGCTGTTGGAAATCTGCTCCATCTCCTCGTTGATCGTTTCCTGGGCAGAAGTATCATGCAGCACCTTTTTTACATCCTGAAAGGTCTTTACGATATTGTCTTTCTCTGAAGAAATATAATACTTGTCCGCAAAGGCATGATTTAAAAACCAGGTGAAAACGATGACAAAGCCGACAATCAAAATCAGAATGGATGTCAGCTTGAATCGTATTGAGTAGTATTTCATAAAATCACCTTAATCCACTTCAAATTTGTAACCCATGCCCCAGATGGTCTTAATGTACTCTCCCTTGTCTCCCAGCTTGCTCCGAAGCTTCTTCACATGGGTGTCGATGGTTCTGGCGTCGCCAAAATAATCGTAGTTCCAGACGTTATTTAAAATCTTCTCTCTGGAGAGAGCCACACCCTGATTCATGACAAAATAGGTGAGGAGCTCAAATTCCTTAAAACTCAGGGAAATCGGTTTTCCATCGATCTTCACTTCATGGGCGGCGATATCAAGCTCAATACCGCCGGCTTCCAGCACCTCGCCGGCCGCCAGAGAATTGCTTCTTCTGAGGATCGCCTCCACCCGGGCCACCAGAATCTTCGGGCTGAACGGTTTTGCGATGTACTCGTCCACACCCAGGTCAAAGCCGTTGAGCTCGTCGCTCTCCTCGCCTTTGGCCGTCAGCATGATGATCGGCACCTGGGAATACTGGCGGATCTCTTTGACCACCTCAAAGCCGTCGATCTTCGGCATCATCACGTCACAGATGACCAGGCTGATGCTCTTGTCCTCAAAAAATATATCCAGCGCTTCCTCTCCGTCGGCGGCCTCGATCACTTCATACCCTTTCTTTTTTAAGAAATCGCCGACCAGCTTGCGCATCCTGCTCTCGTCATCCACCACAAGAATCTTTAATTTTTCCATATATATCCTCCATCCCACAGCATGTTATATTTTTAATATTCAGCAACAGCTCAGCCATCTCAGAACCACAGCAGACACAGTCTGCCGGCGCATGGCTGAACTCTTACAGATATAATAGTCATGTTCTATGAAAATAATGTGAAAATATGACCAAAAATCTTATCTTTTTGTCATCCGTTTCACTACTCTCCAGATTGCCAGGACGATTTCCCGGATCACCGCGAAGACCACAAACATGAGAAGGAATCCCACGAGACCGAAAATGACGTCATCCAGATCCATCGTTCCGCTGCCCGAATACCACTGTCCGATCTCGATGGCAAAGGTCAGCACCAAGATCAGGGTAAATACGTAAATAAACACGATGACCAGCACATGATTCCGGCTTAATATCTTAAAAAGCGGATAGATAGCCAGCACCAGAATCATACCGATAATACCGATAACCAGAAAATGCAGCTGTTTATCAGTAAAGTTTTTCTCATAGGCATCATTGAGCGACAAAATGTAGCTGTGTGATTTTGCAATGAGAATCATCAGGCTTTCCAAAATTGATTCCATATTTCCTCCTTTTTGTGTCTGCAGCGCACCCGCCCGGCTCCGGACCCACCGGAATTCTCATCATCTGCGGGTCTGCTTTTGAGACAGAATATATTTCATCCGGAAACAAAAGAAAGGGGCCGCCGCAAAACATCCCGTCATACCGGATATCCCGTATCTTATAAAACAGACACGCCATATCTGGTACCGACAGTATATCTTGCCGCAGCCCCTTCAGTATAATATAGTTTGAAGTCTCCGTCAAACAGACGGTTTTTTCATTTCTTACGAGGAAACAGGCATTATTTATCCCATTTCGTCAGATTATATGTACGAATCACTCCGGACAGCTGGCTGACATAAGATCCGGAAGTGGCGTACCCGCCCTTTTTGATAATCTGCAGCTGTTTTTTGTAGCTGCTTGTTTTTGTAAGACCCGCATAACGTTTCCGGCTGCCATTTTTGGCATTCAGAAGATACGCGGAATGATCTTCAATGGAATCTTCAATGCAGGAATATTTCCGGAACTTCGCTGTGATACTGTACCGTCCGCCGGAACCGTACTCGTAGGTGCGCTTTTTATAAAAATTCACACCATCCCAGGCGGAACCGCTCCAGGTATTGCCGGACAGATTCATTTTCATGCCAAACAGATTGTTTCCGTTCTTCGCCAGAGTGGACTGTCCCCAGCCGCTTTCCAGAATTGCCTGAGCCATGGTAACCGAAGCGAGAATCCCCGTTCTTTTGTAATTCTCCCTGGCAACCGGTCCGATCTCGTTGATAAAAGAAGATTTAGAAACATTTTTCGCTTTGGTGGCCGTCTGAGAAATGCCCGGACGGACCTGCAGCGTCACCGTTCTTGCCGAATCGCTGTAGGAATATTTCAGGCCGAAGAAAGAAGCCGCCTGATTCACCGGCACAAGCAGATCGTTGACGCCGCTGCTCCTGAATGTCACAAAATACGGGGACACTTTCAGCTTCATCTTGGTTCCGTTTACCTTGGCGTACTTTTTGTTGGCATAAAAAATGACCTTTCTCGCTCCGTAGCGAAGGGTCACCTTACTGCCGTTGGCACTATAAGAAGCGCGGATACCATTCTCTGAGAACAACGTCCTGCACGGTACATAGATGGTAGATCCGATTTTGACTGACGGCGCCTTCTGTGCGCTGGAAGCCACGGACACCTCCTCGCCGCTATAACGGACATTGATAATGGTTCCTTTCAGACTGACGGCGCTGCCGTTCTTGATGACCGGAATTTTTGCCGCTTCCGCCGGCATGGCCTTCCACGCCATTCCCAGAAACAGCACCGCCAGTGCTATGATTAATTTTTTCTTCACAGTATTTCTCCTCTCGACAAAATTTGTCTTATCTTTTGACACATTTTCATTTTTTAAACACATTTCCTGGGAAATATGTTACAAAAGTATTATATATAGGAAATATGTCCGTAATAAGTTTTTTTCAAATTTTGCCGAAAGGAATCTGTGATTTCTTAAATCTGATCCAGTGCCTGTGCCAGATCCGCGATCAGATCATCCGCATCCTCAATACCGCAGGAATAACGGATCAGATCCGGTTTTACGCCGCAGGCTTCCAGCTCCTCGTCATTCATCTGACGATGGGTGGCGCTGGCCGGATGGAGACAGCAGGTTCTCGCATCTGCCACATGAGTCTCGATGGCTCCCAGTTTCAGGTGCTTCATGAAATTCTCGGCCGCTTTTCTTCCGCCTTTCACGCCGAAACTTACCACGCCGCAGGAACCGTTCGGCAGATATTTCTGCGCCAGTTCGTGATATTTATCTCCTTCCAGACCGCAGTAATTGACATACGTTACTTTCTCATGATTCTTTAAGAACTGTGCCACCGCCATGGCGTTCTCACAGTGACGTTTCACTCTGACATGAAGGCTTTCCAGTCCGAGATTCAGGATAAAGGCATTCTGCGGAGACTGAATGGAACCAAAATCTCTCATGAGCTGGGCCGTCGCCTTGGTGATATAGGCCCCCTCCAGACCAAATCTCTCTGTGTAGATCACACCGTGGTAGCTCTCATCCGGCGTACACAGTCCCGGATACTTGTCCGGATACTTCGTCCAGTCAAACTTGCCGCTGTCCACGATACAGCCGCCCACGCCGGCTCCGTGTCCATCCATATATTTGGTGGTGGAATGAGTGACGATGTCCGCACCCCACTCAAATGGACGGCAGTTGATCGGTGTTGCAAAAGTATTATCCACGATCAATGGCACTCCATGGGCATGGGCTGCCTTGGCAAACTTTTCAATGTCAAGCACTGTCAGCGCCGGGTTGGCAATGGTCTCTCCGAAAACTGCCTTGGTATTCGGACGGAAAGCTGCGTTCAGCTCTTCTTCCGTGCAGTCCGGATCCACAAAGGTAAATTCAATGCCCATCCGCTTCATGGTCACAGCAAACAGGTTATATGTTCCGCCGTAAATGGATGCGGAAGAAACCACATGGTCGCCGCAGGAAGCGATGTTAAATACAGCATAAAAAGATGCCGCCTGTCCGGATGATGTCAGCATGGCTGCTGTACCGCCCTCCAGCTCGCAGATCTTTTTTGCCACGTAATCATTGGTCGGATTCTGCAGTCTTGTGTAGAAATAGCCTTCTGCCTCCAGGTCAAAGAGCTTGCCCATATCCTCGCTGGTGGCATATTTATATGTGGTACTCTGTATGATCGGAATCTGGCGAGGCTCTCCGTTGCCCGGCGTATAGCCTCCCTGTACACATTTGGTATTTAATGAATATTCTTTCATGGTTTTCCTCCTTCGAAATATCGTCATCGGCAGATGCTTCCTGTCCTGCCGCTGCAAAATATACTATCATGTTCCCGGTAAAAAATCCAGCTTCGACAGCGGAATCTGACTTTCTTCTTCAAAATACATGTAAAAATCTGCCGGACACCAGGGCATTTTGTAAATTCTCTCGAATACCGGATAAAAAATGCAATCATGGTAAACGGTGAGCTGTTCCTCAAGAAAACGATCATGCTCCAAATGCTCCTCATCGCCGAATCTTGTAAACGCAAAGGAATATTTCTTTTTCATCTGTTCCGCCCGGCTCTCATCCATCCGTTTCAGCACCTTATAATAATTATACAGAAGAAACAGTTTGGATACAGGTACAAACCGTTTCCCGTGCTTCGTCATCAGAAGCTTCGGCGCACGGCCGTCATACTGAAAATTTTGCTCTCCGATCGTCTCCAGCTGCAAAAGCCCTTCTTCTATCTTACCATCCAGCAGATGGATAACGCTCTCATAGGCGCGCCGGATGTTGGCATAAGGCAGATCGTGAGGCAGATGATAGTAGCATTTCTCGATCATCTGCATATTCCAGCGGCTGTACTCGGCAAGCAGCCCTTTATAATCCGCAAGACATCCCGGCCGCACGGCGTATTCCCAGAGAAATGCCAGCATGTTTTCGTACATGATCACATCTCTGTCATCATAGTTCAGCCGCCGCAGGCAAGTGTCATATCCCGCCCGGTCAAAGTTCTTCTCTTCTGTAAAATGTATCGCCTGTTCCATGAATACCTCCTCCTCAAAAAATGTCCTGTCCTCCACGGAATGTGCCGGGCTTCTGCCGGCTGTCTTTGGCAGATTCTCCCGGCCGCAGCCGTTTTCTCAGAAATCTCCCTCGCACCGGTAGCTTCCCAGTATCTTAAGCTCCTCCGTCTCCTGGGAGAGCTGATACAGCAGGGCCCGGATCTCTTTGGTATCCATGTTGGCGGAAAGTTCCGCAAAGAAACGGTAGTTCCAGGTATCTCCCTGCTGGAACGGCCGGGAATGTATCTCCGTGAGATTAACCCCATAGTCGGAGATCATGGACAGAATGCTGCTTAAACTGCCGCTGCGGTTTGGACACTCGAACATGATCTTGATCCGGTTATGCTCCGGCAGAACCTCCAGCCGCCGCGCGAAAGTCACCACTTTCTGCCGGCTGTCCTTCTCCCTGCGCACCCGGCAGTCTGTGATATAAAACGCATGATTCAGCAAAAGCGAGTGCAGTGCGTCCGAGACGCCCACTCCGACTTCCTCAATGATCCCCATACCAGCGTCCGCCTGTCCGTTTTCCATGGCAGCTCCGATCTCCTCGTAAGAATCCACCGTGAGCACATCGTCTTTAGAACAGCAATCGCAGATATAAAGCTCTTCCTTCACCATGCAAAGACGTTTCACTTCCAACGCCTCCCTCGCATACTCAAAAGGAAAACAGTCACGCAGTTCCATGGTCCGCCCATACTGATACTTGCGGCTCACTTCCATGATTCTTTTGATGAGCGCCGTGTATTCCCGCACCAGCCGGGCATCCATCCCCTCTGTCTGTTTTTTGATGATCGCTTCTTCCCTGTCCGGCTTATAAATAACATCCTCCGTCTCCGCTTTAATGCAGGCCACCTGGTCCGCCAGAGACATTCTTTCCATAAAAAGCTTCCGGATCTCTCCGTCCACCCTGTCGATATTTTTTCTTACTTCTGATAATTCCATCTGTTACCTCACCTTTTTATCTTCCATTCTGTTCCGCCTGCTTCTTACGCACGCAGAATGAAACAGAGGCCGTCACCGACAAATGCCCTCTGTCAGCGGCAGCCTCTGCTTATTATATAATGTTTTTTTGAATCTGAAAACAGGAAATGGAAAATTTCTAGCTCATCTCGCTTAAAACTTCGATGGCATTTCCATCGATCATCCTGCTTCCGTGTTCTTCCAGATATGCTTCCTCATAGCGCAGCTCACCTGTTTTACCGCCATATTCCTCGGCAGTGATCATGAAGGCAACCGCCTGGGCGTCGGACTCACACTGAGAAAAATCCACCAGCATGACATATTCTTCTCCTGCCTTATACAGGGTAGAATACAGATGCGCTTTCTCGCCCAGAAGGGAACAGAACTGAACCAGTCTGGAAAAATCTCCGAACACTACTTTTCTCGGAGGAAAATCCGACTTGTGCTGTCCTTCTTCCTGTTTATCTGTAACGGCCGCGTAGTCTCCGCTGCCGGTTGTCGTCTCCTGCTCATCCACATCGACCTTGCCCATGCAGACTTCCTGAAGATCTCTGGAGATCTCCTCAAAGGCTTTCTCCTTCTCTTCACCGGAAAGAGCATACACCTCCGCCAGTCTCTCGTCAGTAATCTTCTGATTAAGGGCGGATGTCATTTTTTTAATCTGATCCAGATCTCTGTCAATGGCCACATCTGGAAATGTACAACTGATGGTAACCAGCAGCTGATCTGCCGGCAGGGATCTGGCGATGTAATTCTGTATACCGTTCTCCGTGTGCCAGTCAATGTAGTTCTGCGAGCTCTTTACAATGGCATTGAGGAATTCCTCCATCTGCTTGCTGTCCGTACTCAGAGCCTGTAAGTCAAAGCCCATATTGTCAATCTCCTGTTTATGGATCAGGCAGCGTATTGTTTCATCGTCAATCTTCCAAAAAAACATCGTATCCCTCCTTCCTTCCCTTATTATATCAAAATTATTAGCCATGTCAACAATCGAGTGCTAATTTCTTTTTATTAACAAAACATTTTTCTCCGATTCTTCCTTTCCGTGTAAATCATACACTCTTTTTCCTATCATACCACAATTTATCTGATTTTGTTACTGCACATTTATAAATTTACAAAATATTAATAAAATAAAGTCATTTTAACAGAAAAATAAAACAGCACAATTTTCTATATAAAAAAATGGGGACAGCCATATATTATCATATGACTGTCCCCGCCGGGATAGTAGTACTATTCATCCATATCTTTTTTTGCTTTTTTCTGGCCATAGGAATTGTTGAACACATCCACCATCTTTGCCATCTCCGCATCATCAAGAAGCACGGGTTTGCCGATCATTCTGGCCTTCACATATACCTCTGCGCATCCTTCAATCTGCTCCGCGATGTTAAAGGCATTTAAGATATCTTTTCCTCCGGTGATCAGACCATGGTTTGCCATGAGAGCGGCGTTTCTGTCTTTCATGGCATCAAAGGTGATTTCCGCCAGCTCCGGTGTTCCGAAAGATACATAATCGCCGCAGCGTACGTTCGGGCCTCCCGCAAAGGCAACCAGATAACTGGACGCCGGCAGTTCTTCCCGCAGTACAGCCAGCACGGTACTGTATACGGAGTGGGTATGTACCACCGCATTGATATCATCCCTCTTTACATAGAAAATGCGGTGCAGTTCATGTTCGCTGGACGGTTTTCTCTTTCCGTCAACCACTTCGCCATCAAGGTTCATCACCACCACATCTTCCGGCTCCGTCTCAAAATAATCGATACCGCTTGGGCTGATGGCAAACAGCCCCTCTTCCCGGTTAAATATACTGATATTTCCGCCGGTTCCTTTGGTCAGTCCGTGCTCAATGAGCATTTTGCAGTATTTTACGACGTCTTCTCTTTCTTTCTGTAATAACATAATGTACTCCTTTCAGCGGCAGTCCGCATTCTGCTGGTTGTAGTTTATCACATTTTATATTCATATAACATCGGTCTTCCTTCGATAAACCGCTGTATATCCGCAACAATCTGTTTTGTATGATTGACAAGCACGTCGTCGGTGGCACCGGCAATATGCGGGGTGATCACCACGTTGTCAAGCTCAGTGATATATGGATGATTGCTGGCAATTGGTTCCTTGGCGTAGACATCAAAGGCCGCGCCGGCAATCCGTTTTTCGCGGAGTGCATCAATGAGCGCCTGCTCATCAAGAATTGCTCCTCTGGAACTGTTGATGAAATATGCTGTAGGTTTCATAAGCGCGATCATCTCCCGGCTGATGATACCGGTGGTCTGCGGCGTTACTTTCATATGACAGGTGATAAAATCAGAATTTGTCATCAACTCTTCCAGTCTCTCCGCTTTTTTCACTCCCACTTCCTCAATGTCGATCGGGCAGAGGAACGGATCATAGATGAGAAGCTCCATGCCGATAGCCCGGGCGATCTTACCCACCCGGCGGCCGATGCTTCCATAACCGACGATGCCTAATGTTTTACCTTTTAACTGTGTTCCTTTAAAGACCACATAAGGGGAACCCGGCTTCATATCCCAGACCATATCTACCTTCAGTCCCTCTTTCGTCTCTTTCACCGCATTTGGGTCTGCCGTAAATTTACCTTCTTTGAGTGCTTTATAAGCCATAGGAATCCTGCGGGCAATGGAAAGCATCAGTCCGATGGTCATCTCCGCCGTGGTATCGGAATTACGGCCCGGAGTATAGATGACCGGAATGCCTCTCTCTTTTGCCGCCTGCATATCCACATTGACCGGGGTGGCTCTTGTACAGGCGATCAGTTTCAGATTCGGCGCATTCTCAATTACTTTCCGGGTGATATCATCATAACTGGTGACAATGATATCGGCATCCTTTGACTTCTCCATCAGTTCTTCTTCTTCCATCTTTGCCAGCCCGATGGCCCAGCCATCCTTGACTACCTCGCCAATTTTGTATAAATCTTTTAACTGCTCTTCGTTATACTCTGCTGTAAAAAAAATTTTCATGTTTGCTTCCTCCTGCCTTTATGCCATCTGCTGGCGGTTCACTTTTTTCATCATCTTTGCCCGGTCCGTCCATAAATCAGACAGAGAAACACGGATATTCTTGTACAATTGATAAATATCCTCATAGACTGCGCTCTGCTCTTCTCTCGGACGGTAGACACATTCTGCCCGGCAGGCCTTCCGCGCTGCATCGTCGTAGTCTTCATATTCGCCCACAGCGATACCGAGCATCATGGCCGCTCCTTTTGCTCCAAATTCATCACCGGCGGAAACCACGACTTCCATTCCCAGCACATCGGCAATCATCTGCGCCCACACAGGGCTCTTGGCTCCACCGCCGGCCAGATAGATTTTACTGTCCGGTTTTGCCTTCCGCAGACAATCCTTGATGGAAAGACTGATTCCCTCATAGACCGCGTGAATCAGATCCGCTCTCGTTGTGTTGGCGGAGATTCCAAAGAAATTCGCTTTGGCATATGGATGGTAGAACGGCGCCCGCTCTCCTGCGGCGCTGACATACGGATGATAAATGACTCCGTGACTTCCCGCCGGAACTTCTTTGATGATTTTATCTATCTCGCCAAAATCTGAGGTTTTCGCGATTTCTTTTAACATCCAGTCAATATTCGGCGTTCCGTTCATGGTAGGCATGAGATTCACAAATAAATCTCCCACAGCATGTTTTTCATATCGTGTGCCCTCTTCTCCAAAAACACAGGCCTCTTTTTTCTTAAAAATCTCGTTGGCACAGGTAGTTCCGAGAATCACACAGATATCTTTGTCTGTCACTGCGCCGATTCCCACAGCGGAGGCGATGACGTCAATGGCTCCTGCCACGACCGGCGTACCGTGGGCAAGGCCCAGCTCATCTGCCACTTCGTCCAGTACATTTCCGACAATCGTATCGGACGCCACCGGAGGCGCAATGATATCCACATATTCACCCAAATCCAACTTCTTCAATAAATCCACGGCTATGGTTCCCGCTTCCGCATCCATCAGAGATGTCCCGGAATCACTGAAATCTCCATGAATGTCTCCGGTCAGTTTATAACGCACCCAGTCTTTACAGAAAAACATCGTCGATGCCCGGTCAAGCACGTCTTTCCGGTTATTTTTCATCCATTTCAGCAGCATCAGCTGTGTGCCGGTCAGCGGCGGGGTTCCGGTAGTCTCAAAAATCATCGTTCCAAGCTCCGGATGGATTTTTGTCACATCCTCCACCTCATCAACGGCTCTTCCATCGCACCATAAAATAGCATCCTGGACAGGATGTCCCTTGTCATCCATCAGCCAGATTCCTTCTCCCTGAGCAGTCACCCCGATACCGAGAATATCTTCTTTCTCTGCCGGTCCCTTTGCCACAAGGTTCTTCACACACCGGGCAACCTTGTCCCAGAGGGTGTCCATGTTCTGTTCCACATCGGTATCTCCGATATATACCGGTTCATTTTCCAGGGCCTCCACCAGAAGTTCCTGACCGCTGCAATCAAATAGAACTGCTTTTACACTGGACGTTCCCGCATCAATGCCAATGATGTACTTCATTAAATTCCTCCTCCTGTTATCGCCAGTCTTCCACAGCCATGCATTTATTGATTATGATAATTTGAGTGTTTTCACAATTCGTTCCGCTGACAGATCATCAATGATCAATATATCGACAACCCCCGAATTCAAACAGCCAATGATCGCATCTGTCTTATCCGCGCCCCCTGCAATCGCAATCACATTGGGGATATTTTTCAGAATGTCCATTCCCGCCTTGTTCAAACGGTTCTCCATACAGTTATCGTCCCAGCTTCCGTCCAGCCGGACATGATTCATGCAGATATCTCCCACAAATCCATCCTCAAGAAGCTGACGGATATCTTTCTCCTTCAGAAAGCCTCTCTGAAACATAGTAGACTCTTTTGTCAGCTGGCCGATACCGAACAAACCGACATCACATTTCTTCATCCATTCAAAGGACTCCCGAATGGTCCGTTCCTTCATGAGCATGGTCTTTGTTTCAGGATAATCCACCACCGTCGGCGCATAAAACATATAACATGCGCAGTCCAGCTTATTGGCCAGCGACCGGGCGACTTCATCGGATTTCAACATTCTGTCTCCTGTAATATTCTGCGCGCCAACCATCTGAACGACAGTGCAGTCACTGCGCCGCTTGTAAGGCAGTCTGGCAATCACCGCCGCCAGTGTTTTCCCCCACGAAACTCCTATGGTCATATCTGACTGGAGGAATGCTTCCAGATACTGGGCCGCGCGGTCAGCCAGCGTCGGCAGGAAATCATTCTCCATGTCATAGGATTCCGCAATAATCACCTGACGGATATGAAAATACTCCTCCAGGGCACTCTCATAATTTACATGACTTGTGTTGTAACCATTTACTGTAATTGACACAATTCCCTGGTCAACCAGCGAATTGATGATCCTGTTCACCTTCTGTCTGGTAAAGGACAATCTCTTCGCAATCTCATCTTGTGTCATTCCCAACGTGTAATACCAATGTGCTATTTTGATATACAAATTTTTCTCTTCCATTTGATCTTCCTCCGTCTTTTCGGGATTCATCAAATAGCCGAATATTACATTTGGAATTTCAAATTACATTTGTATCATACCCTATGTTGTGACATTTGTCAACACAAATTACATTTTCTCATTTTCTTCCATTCAAAATTCCATCCGGAATACTTTTCTCTCTTTTTTGAAAAACGTTTCCGTAATATTTCTGCTATTTTCCACTGTACTTTATTCCACACAAAAACCGCCCTGCCATATACAAAAAAGTACATAGCAAGGGCGGTTTCTGTCATTCTATCTCAGCCGTATGCAATTTGTCTCAGGCTTTCCACAGACCATGAAGGTTGCAGTATGCGTATACTGCCTCGACAGTCTCTCCTTCACACAGAGAGAAGCATGCCTGCGGCTTGTCTCCCGGATTCAGGACTTTATGCTGGAATCCCTGGGATGTCTGTACATCGATCCACTCGATATAGTGCTCTTCTACCATTGGATGTTCTACGGATCCAACCTGTACGCTTACTTTATTATCTTTTACTTCGTAAACCGGTACATGTTTCTCAACAGCTGCATCCGTTGTTCCCGGTACAAGTTCTTTCATTTTCTGTCCGCAGCACATTACTGGTACTTTGGAATCTTTTACTTTTGTGATGATGTTTCCGCAGTTTTCGCAGATATAATATTTCAGTTCCATGATTTTATCCCTCCTGTTTTCTTTTGCGGAATGTCTCTATTCCGCCATATGTGATAAGTTCACCTACATGCATTCTATAGTGTATCTTGCAACATCTATAATTATACATCCAGACACAGGCATTATATCATATTGTATTTAAAATTTCCATCTATTCCCTTAAATAATAAAAATTTTTCCACTATCCTTTTGTAATGATACAAAAATAAATCAGATAAATCACCAATACCGACGCGCCGTCGATACGCCGGATCCTCCCCCGGATCAGCATCGGCAGCAGAGCGATCATTGACAGCAGAATACAGATGGGGAGATCAATCTGCGCCATCTGCGGCGCCACAGCCAATGACTCTTCGGTGATCAGTGTGCAAATGGGAAGAATAAATGCGGTGTCAATGACGTTGGCTCCCACAATATTTCCCACAGACAAAGAAGATTCTTTTTTTATGACAGCAGTGATAGTTGTGACAAACTCCGGCAGAGATGTTCCCATGGCGAGGATGGTAACAGAAATGAGTTCCTCGGAAATATCGAACTGTCTCGCCAGAGCGCAGGCGGAGTCGATCAGCAGTTCCGATCCGATGACCACGCAGGTGGCGCCAAACAGAAAGAAAAAGATATGCCGGCCGAATTCTTTTTTGCCCGCCGGGATCCTCCCCTGTTCCTGCCGGCCCGTCATGGCATTTTTTACATTCATTACCAGGAACAAAATCCCGCCCATCAGCAGAAAAATGCAGTCTCCGGCATCAAAGACTCTGTCCTGGAAGGCAAGAAACAGCAAAATCAGGCATCCGATGTAGAGAATATTTTTGGTCAGATACTCTTTTCTCCGGATCGCCACCGGCAGACAAAACAGACTGATGCCCAGAATAATCCCCGTATTGGCGGACACGGAGCCCACCGCATTTCCGATGGCCATGACAGAACTGCCTTTCAGCGCCGCCGCCACGGAGA
>ERZ1643246.638-NODE-638-length-43728-cov-19.375793_pt1 | contig 43728 bp, 49 predicted proteins | sample MGYA00579265_ERZ1643246 | MGnify/ENA primary metagenome ERZ1643246 (study PRJEB29033, sample SAMEA4952261) | chicken gut metagenome | biome: Broiler Chicken; feature: Gastrointestinal Tract; material: Caecum | place: Ireland | collected 2018 | study: Broiler... | reverse complement strand
GGTACAACCTTGGAATGTACTTGACATAATCGATACACCTTCAGGTATTACAGGTGCATTAACTAAAGAACTACAATTATAAAATGTGAATGACATATCCGTTACACCTTCAGGTATTACAGGTACTTTCACTAAAGAGGTACAACCACTGAATGTAGACCTCATATTCGTTACACCTTCAGGTATTACAGGTGCATTGACTAAAGAAGTACACTTATAAAATGTAGAAAACATATCAATTACACCTTCAGGTATTACAGGTACATTAACTAAAGAAGTACAACCACGGAATGTAGACCTCATATTCGTTACACCTTCAGGTATTACAGGTGCCTTCACTAAAGAGGTACAACCTTGGAATGTACTTGACATAATCGATACACCTTCAGGTATTACAGGTGCATTAACTAAAGAAGTACAATCACGGAATGTAGCCTCCATATTTGTTACGCCTTTAGATATTACAGGTACATTAACTAAAGAAGTACAATCACGGAATGTAGCCTCCATATTTGTTACGCCTTCAGGTAAACTATATACAGTAGTCAACTCACGAAAACGATAAAACCATGATTCAATATCCGTAATTCTACTGTTCTTTGAAAAATACAGAGTCCTAGCAGACGTAAATGTCGGATTTTGTAATATAAGTTCATTTACATTCCTAGCATCTACATGCCCAAATATCAACATATCACCAGACTCGGTCAAAAACACATGATTAGCCTCACAATAACTATCTACACTCGTTCCATCTGGTAATGGTTTTGAATGCTTTGGTGGATCAAGTGCAAAACTTGCAACAGTCTTAACCACATTAACTGTAAAATTACCAGTAAACTCATAATCTACCGAATCCATATTAACATAAGCTTCATAAGGTATTACCTGCTCACCATCTTCGTTAGCCAACCTATAGAACTCAAAATCTGGGTCTCTTTCCTCCCAATCAAATTCACTTATGATAATATCAAAATTCTCAGTCTCATCAGAAGAAACCTTACTTCCATCATTATACACAATGTTATATGTAAAGTCTTCCTTGCAAACTGCATAGCCACCCGGATAAACATCCTCAGGAACTACAACTTCGATATCAATCGGTTTAATAACGTAGTTTACATTGAAAGTAAAATCACCTTTGCAAGTAGCACCCTTAGCATCTGTATAAGTAACCTCAACTGTATAATCTCCATGAACAAAAGGAACTTCCTCAATGGATAAATCATACAAGTCATTTGCTACTTTCAAACTGCTACCGTCATCATAGTTTGCATAGACCTCAAGGTCATCTCGATTGATTGCTGTACCACTATCAAGTGTATCCTCGCCGTTCCAAATAACCGTGATACTCGTCATAACAGCCTGTTCTTTCAGAACATTAGATACCCCCGATGTATGGGAGAAGTACTGAGCCTCATAATTGCGGTTTGTATAAGTACAACAACCGTCTTCGTTATTTACCATATCAAAGTCAACAGACTCACCGTCAATCGTACCATTCTTTACATTCGTAATACTTTCAAACTCATAACGGCTTGTTTCTTCCTCATGTACTTCGTAGTTACCTGCTTTAAACCCAGAGAATGTAACAGTCTGGGAAACATAACCATCTTCTCCAGTGTTATTTGCTACATAATCCTCTGTAAAAGTAACGATACGATTATACTCATGTTCTTCGCTGTCAATATCAGTACCAGTCATGCAGAATACAAAACTCGGATTACCGTTTGAGAAGTTAATATCTTCAGCTTTGATTCTCTTAGTTACAGTAATAACTCTGGAATCTAATGGGTCTTTCATAGACAGTTCCTGAATAGCATTTGCTGTCATGGCGTTTACAGAGAAACGTACAACCTCATCAGATAAACCATACCCTTGAGGTGCTTTTGTCTCCTTGAAGTAGTAACTTCCCCATTCAAGACCGTCTACCTGAACCTTACCATCGGCATCCGTTGTAAGACCTTCCTTAACTACAGTACCATCATTCTTATACAGACTGAATACAGCACCTTCCAATGTGTTCTTTCCAATCTCATTGTATTTTGTAAGAACGACAGAACCTTTCTTTGTCTCATCAACAGATTTGACATCAATAGTAATATGTTTTGCATCAACAACTACTTCATACTCAGTTTCATCCAGTTTATAACCGTTTGGAGCCTTAGTTTCTTTGATGTAGTATGTTCCCCATTCAAGATTCTCAATGTAAACATATCCATCTTGATTTGTTGTATACTCATCAATTACTTCTTTGTCGGCATTCATTAAAGCATAAACACCGCCTGCAACCGGAACACCATTCTCGTCAAGCTTGAAGAGCCTGATTGTACCTGCTTTTCGTGTATTGTATGCTTTATATGTTACATCAGTTTGTTTTTCTGTAATCTTAAAGTCAATAGGTGTAGAATCTAACTTATAGCCTTCTGGAGCACGTTTTTCACGGAACTGATAATCACCAAATGCTAACTCATCAACATAGATTTCACCATTCATGTCAGTAACATATGTTCCCTGAATCTTATACTCTTCTCCGATTTTTTTGTATAAATCGAATACAGCACCGCTCAATTCACTATCAAGATGTTCTCCGTTAATGTCAGCCTCATACTTCGTAAGTGTAACACTCGTAGGAACCTGAGCTTCGTTAATACCTACTACCTGAACCTCGGTTACATTTTCACGGTTGATAGTAACCTCATACTCTTTTTCGTCTAACTCATAGCCTTCTGGACTTTTCGTTTCTTTAACGATATATTTATCCCAGTCAAGACCTTCAAGTTTTCCGTAACCATTCTCATCGGTTACGATTTTACCTACAACTACCCCCTTGGAATTCGTTACAGAGTATTCTGCACCTTTAACCTTAAGTGTGTTATCCAGTGCATTTTGTTTATTAATTTCGATAGTACCTTTAACCCTTGGGTCTTCTACAGTTACCTTGACATTTTCCATGCCAACTTCGATTTCTACATCCTCAGCCTTCTCATAACCCTGTGGAGCCTTAGTCTCTTTAAGGATATATACCTCATCCTGTGGAACTCGTGAGAAGTTCGCATAACCCTTAGCGTTACTTGTTGCAGTACCAAATACTTCCTGAGTAGCCTTATTTACAAGTTCAAATTCAGCACCTGCAAGCTTAGCACCATTTACCTCATCTTCCTTTGTAACTGTGATGTCTTTAAATCCTGCTACAAGTCTTCCCTGTACAAAGTTGGAATCAAGGTAATCTACTTTTGTTTCATCACCACTTGCTAAGTCATACATTGTAAACTCAGCACCGTAGTTATTCTCTGTCAGTTTGTTCTTTAAAGCCTTATCCTTTGGAGCTGTCATATTGATTTTAATATCAAGAATCTTACCTGCTCCAAGTTCGCCTTCCAGTTTAATTGCAACAGACTGAACATCTTTCGCATTCATATCTGTTGTCCAACCGCCACTTTCTAAGTCTCCGGCATTCCGGTTATTAGAATAGTAAACTGTTGGTTTCAGACCAAGATACTCAGCATCAGAAACGTCTACCCCCTTGAATGTACCGTGCCATTCAGAGTTTGCACCATTCTCAAGGTTATCGTAGACAACGATATCCTTGGTCTTGTTAGCACCGTTGATAATTCTCGTTGTGTATGTGTACTCGTCACCATACCCAACATCTGCTACGTCCGGCAACTGAACCATGCCGTCAGTGTACTGACTTTCAATCCACTTATTCATCTCAAACTGAGAAGAATCAGCGTAAAGAATAGATTTGTAATCTGAATCGTACTCAAGCAACTCATCTGTAACACCATCATTATCGATATCAGACCACAAGGAATCAGCATAAGAACCGTCATCAGAACGTTTACCCTGCTCCTTATAAGGTGTATCGTCATCAATCATACATACACTCTTAACAATGAAAGAACCACCATTCTTTTTGTACCAGTTCATATCAACTGAAACTCCAAGTTTTGCTGATATACCACTGTTAAAGCTTACACCCTCAACATCGGTGAAATCGAAATGTAATGCAATGTATGTCTTACCAGAATCTTTGTAGTTCTTATCCAGTTCAAGTGTAGCATGATTTGCAAGTGTTCCTGCATCCAGACCAAGACCTGACAGACTCAGAACATCCCACATTTCTTCAGGAGTATCAACTCCGCTTGCGATATTCAGACCATCCGGCAGAATCGTGTACAGTGAAAACTTATCGAAACGTTCCTCACCGTCCATATCGAACCTACCCCCAAGAGTGAGTTCACTTGTGAACTTACGCTCGGTAGGAGTGAAAGAATTTAATGCAGTACTTGCTGTAAAGTCAGACTTAAATGCATCTCTACCATAGAAAGTAATTTCTGCACTGTCACGAAGCTGATAATGACCATAAGTATCTAAGTCTTTCTGTGCAAGACCTAAATTGGTATCATCTTCATACTTATCCTCTGTAGCTTCGTTCTCATCCAGCCAGTTTCCTTCTCCATCGTAATACCTCATAACCAGTGTGTTTTTTACACGTCCTGATGTAAGGTTCACATTACCCTCGCTGTTATCTACATGATATTCAGTTTTTAAGTCGAAGTCAATGTAATTTACGATTTCTTCAAGACCGTTTATACGGATTGAAACAGCAGTTGTACCTTCCGGCAGATTTACAACGTGTGACTGACTATCGATAAGTGCATCATAAACCAATGTAGAATCATCTTCACGAATGACCTCATTATTCTGAACTGCAAATACCTGAATCTGATATTTATCAGGTGTCAGAGGAAGTTCATTTACGTTTGTGACGTCTTTGTTACTTGGTATAGTAACTGATGTATGCTGATAATCCTTGCTTGTAAGCTGTCTCCATGTACCGTCATTTAACGTGATGTACTGGAAGTCATCGATAATTTGCAGGCTAGTAGGATTATCCGCACCATAGCTTACGATATTAGCATGCATTCCCCAATTCTGAGTAGTACCAGTTACCATCGTTTCACCAAAGATATCAGCACCATAAGAAGATGTATACGGATATGGGTCATCTTTGTAAACACGATGAACTCCGGTAGGAAGTCTAAAGTCAAAGTCCGTAGCTAATGGAAGATGAATTGTAATATCATCCTTAGCAAGACTAACTTCTTCCTCTACCCCCACACCGTCAAGACCTTCGTAATATGTTCCGAAGCCCTCAAGGTAAACAGTTACATCGGAATCTTCAAACTGCTCTTTCGGATACAGAATGTAAACCATGTCGTTTTTACTATAACTGCCGGAAGAAAGACCTACCTGATAATGAGTAGAATCAATCTCTCTACAACTAAGATACGGACTGTACACTCTTGCTCCTTCTGGAACAGTCAGAATGTATTTCTCACTGCTCTTAAGACCTCTTGAATGAGAAGTTTTACTTGCATCCAAGGGATATTTTCTCCAGAAGTAATCCTGCGGATTTTCTACATTAAAACCGTGTGTACTGTAAAGTTCCTCCGCCTCAATACTAACTGAGTAAGTATCCACAGTTGTATCAACGAAGAAGTGAATCGGCTCTGTTGTTACTTCTGACTCATCAGGTAACATAAAGGTTGCCGTGATATCCTTCTCAAAAAGGTCTCTACACTGTCTTGCATCCATTGAAAAAACTAACTCAAAGTATCCACTGAACACACTGTTCGGTTGAATGTCTCTGTTGTTAGTAAATGTAAAGGTATCTGTTTTCTTATTGTAAGTGTAACTCCAGTCACGGGTTTTATTTGCATCGCTTGCTTTGTCAGCACCGATAGCATATGTAGGAGTACCCCCTCTGTAAGCTTCAGAAAGACCGCCAACCGTGACAACAAGGTCTCCGGCTTTATACCCTTCTTCTCTTACCTTCTTACTACTATAAGATACTTTCATAGTAGCATTTGTGGAAGTATTACTACTTGTAACGTAATTAAATGAGTCTCCTTCTACATAACTGTTATTTTCATCCCATGACAAGTCAAAAGTCATTCCAGATTCAGAAGTGACTGGTGTCCTTGCAGTTTTTGGAGTTGACTCATTACTTGCTTGAACTGGAGTAATTGGCAAGTTCGTTAATGCGATAACGGCTGTAAGCAACATTGCTATTGACCGCTTCATCTTAGCCGAACCAAACATACTTCATACCCCCTTAATTGTCTTTATTCTTCTGATACAGTTCCCAAGTTTCTTCGTATCCTGCTTGAGAATCACCAATTATCTGTACGCTCTCAGCATACACAATGATGTCGAAGTCTTTAATAGCTTCTTCAGGTGCGTCACCGATTTCTACCGTTGTAAACAGGCTTTCGGTAATCTCCTCAGAATCTACTAAATCAGGATAATAGTAATAACCATCATCCTTTAATACCCACTTCTTGTTAATATCGAGCGTACAATACTTACCGATGTCCATATCAGTAAATTTGACTTTAACTCGTATGTAACAAGGAGATTCACCCGTGTTTTTAATCTTCACATCCTTATGGAATGAAGTATTAGGTAGCAATTCATCGGGTGGGTCAAACTCTTCGACAATCTCAACGTCATTACTACCAATCCTTATAACATTATCCGATGTATCCGTAGCTGTCAAGTAAGCAAGAACACCTACAACAGACGCAACAAGCAGAACTGCTAACGGTATCAGTAGTTTTATATGTTTCTTAATCTTTGACATATAATACCCCCATCTGACTTGAGGGCATGTAGAGCCTCTTCCCCTACACACCCTCATAGACTACCGTATTTCTCTATGCAACTTGGTAGGAATTACCAAGTATTTCTTATTTTCACAGTCTCAACAAAACTGTTTATTTTTATCTTTCGTACAAACAGGTCTTACGCACCTACGTCCGGATCTCCTGCTTCAGGAAGATTTACAGAGTCAACTGTAGGTGTCTGAGCGTGCAGAACTGCCCATACATCTGTAGGTTTTGTCTTCTTGCCGTTAATATCGGTTGTCTGGATACCATAAGCGTCAACGATAACGTCAAGCTGTGTCTCTTCCAGACCTTCGCCTTCGATTACGTTGATGAACTTAACGCTGTTGAACAGAGCACTCGTTGTAACGGTTTTATCAACAGCTTTACAAGCTTCAGCAGTTCCATATGCATAGGTGTGAACCTTATATGTCTGACCCTCGATTGTTTCATCAGCCGCTGTTCCTACCTCAACCCAGCCTTCGTTCACCTGATACGTGAACAGTTCCTTTACTGCCTCCGGATTCTTTGTACCATTGTCATTGGCTGTAATAACACTCTTTGTCGGCACTTTTACCTGCAGGAATACGAAAGCACTGTTTACGCCGTCATTGGTAATCTGTGGGTCTTTCTTAATCTCCTGATTTGGAGTAATGTTCTCAGGCGGAGTCCAACCCGGCTCTGTAAGGTCAATAGAAACCTTACCAACTGTGAACTCATTGGTTGCAGTATCGGTATCTGTGAAGTATGCCATTGCTCCTCCAATAAGCATTACTCCTGCCAGAGCACAAACTGCAGTTGCTTTTGCTAATTTCTTGTTCTTCATACTAATACCTCCTTGTTTCTTAGAAGAACTGTCTCACAGCTTTTAGGTACAGTGCATATTTCTGTACCTAACCTGTATGCAATACAAATCTCCTTAACTGACCGCTATACAGCGTGACTTAATAAGTCTTCTGATTAGTTTGTCACTACAAACTTGAGACATTACTTGTAACTGCACGAATGTAAAATAAAATTTTCGTGCAATTTTTAATGCACATGAAATGTGAAGTCTCAGTGCAAAACTCGCAAAAGATAACTCCTCAAAAGTCGCAGTATATCCATCGCATATACAATACTCCGATATCATAGACGAGAAATAAAACCATCAGCATCAGCAAGAAAAAACGTGATTTCCAGTATTTACCATTAGCCCAAAAATTTAATACCTCAAATTTATCTCGCATTTTCCAGTAACTACCATAAATCTCCATAGAAAAACAGAGCAGTATAACTGCCCCGTTCATGTATCACTTGTTCATTTCAAGAATCTCTTTAATGGAATCTCCTGTTAAAGTTTCCATCACAAGCAATTTTTGTGCTAACACTTCCACTAAATTGTAATTCTCCTGTAACAATTTCATTGTCTCAGAATACAAAGATTTACTCATAGTAGAAAACTTGGTCATGATTTTATCCGTATCCATGTATCGTTCCAAAACATTGATATCTAACAGACCGAAATCATCATCAAAACCATACCTCTGAACATATTTCTGTATCAAATTTGTTGCCTGAGTAATATCGTTTGAAGCACCAGTTGTAACAGTGCCAAACTTAATCTCCTCAGAAGCCCTACCCCCATAAAGTACCTTAATCTTATTGCGGAAGTCCATGTTCGTAAGGAACTGACTATCTGACTCCTGATTAAATACAGCACCTCCTACACCAGATGTAGAAGATATAATGCTTGCTCGTGCTATATCAATACCTAAAAGATAACTTGCAACAGCATGACCAGCCTCATGATATGCTACTATCTTCTTATCCGTATTTACTTCTGTCTCTTTCTCTTTACTCCTGTTGCCTTTGAACACTACCTTATCAATGGCTTCTTCAATATGTGAATTTGTGATAACTTCCTCATTATGCATAGCTGCTATCAAGGCAGACTCATTTACAACTGATTCAATATCAGCCCCAGTAAAACCAGATAACTGCTTACTCAAGACGTCCAAATCCACATCGGAACTTACTGGCTTATCCTTAAGGTAATGTTCAAACAACTGTTTTCGCACACGCCAATCTTTAGGTGGATTTATCATAATCTTTCTATCGAAACGTCCGGCTCGTAATAATGCTTTATCTAACTTATCCGGCATATTTGTTGCTCCGATTACAATAATACCTTCTGAGGTGTTAAACCCATCCATCTCCTGAAGCAAGGCATTAAGAGTCTGACTGTTTTCTGAATGTGAGTCACGTGAAGTACGCTTACCTCCTACTGCATCTATCTCATCAATAAAAATGATACAAGGCTTATGCTTTCTTGCTATTTTAAACAACTCTCGAACACGTTTAGCACCAAGACCTACATACATCTCAATGAAACTACTTGCATTCATGTAAATAAATGGTACATCAGCCTCACCTGCAATAGCCTTAGCAAGCAATGTTTTGCCTGTACCCGGCTCACCGGAAAATAATACCCCCTTTGGAACCCTTGCTCCTGTTACTTCTCCTAACTTGGGGTTTTTCATAAGATTGACAATAAACTGTACATCCTCAATAACTTCATCGTGACCTACAACATCGGTAAATTTTACATTAGACTTCTGAATCAAGTCTTCCTCTTTAACTGCACCGCCACCTGTTGCCTTAGAAATCAAAGTAAACATAGCGAATACAAAATAAAACGGAATCACTAGCATAACAGCACTCATAAGGACTGCTAAGGTATTCGGAGTAAAAGAACGCACAACCACATTCACATCATACTCCATCAAGTCTTTTCTGAAATCCTCATACGCAGGATACATAGTCATTCGCCAATCATCTTTCTCATACTTATCGTACTCAAGACGTTCTTCTAAGGTCATGTCCTTTGTGTCTTCATTCAGTAAAGTGTACCTCATATACTCCTCGTCAGCACTATAGTAAACAGTATCTATCTTACCTGACTTTAAATCCTCCTGATACTGCTCATATGATACATACTCAGGCTTTGTTTCCTCTGCCACATAGTTTTCTACGCATATCAGAGTAACAATAAGTACAATCATAAATGCTATAAAATAACCCTTATACTTCTTAAAAAAGCTCTTCATTATTCAATTATCTCCTTGTGTAGTAAATTTAATCTTATCTTTTTCGTACCTCCAATTAAAATAATGTCTCCAAAAACACCATAATTTTCCAAATGATGTAGTTGGAAAACATCAAACACTCGCAAACACAAATTTTACCTTGTAAAATAAAACGTGTTGCATACCCCCATGTGCTGTAGCTAATAGTAACAACAGTATATAATACGCTAAAATCGGCAGGTTGAGTACCATTTCTCACAATATACAACATGCCGACTACAAATCTAAATCTTTTAACTAACTTTTATCCTTCTCTACACCCATTTTGAAACATCGGACACCTAAATCTACTGTCATTTCTGTATCCTTAGTTGGACTTAACTCTACCTTTCCGGAAATACCAAATAACTTTGTTAATTCCTTATCGTCAGGGTCATAACCTAACATCTTTGTCAACAAGAAAATCACATCAATTCTATCCCAAGGCTCTGCAAGATATCTTTCATTCTCAGCAAAAATAAAATCCTTGAGACAGATGATTGTCTCCTGTTGTAACTCAGTCATCACTTCATCTGTCATTGCACCGTCACCAATAACATCATACCCCCAAGTGAGCCACCTCTCGAAATTAAAGTCATCATACAGTTTTGACTTAAGAAGTGACTCTACAGACACTCCGCCATTGTAGCATACTGACTCGATTGTTTTAAGCAGTTTCAAACGATAGCACACCACATTCAAGTCATCTTCCTTCATTAGGTTTCGTACCTGAATTGGTGAAACTCGATATACGCCGATTTCCTCCTCTCCCATAAGTGCATTAAACACCATTTTAAATTCATCCAGACCGTATTTCCCATACCCTACTGCATCCAGATATTCTCGCAGATTTATCATAAAATCCTCCTTATCTAAATAGTAATCTGAGTCATACTCATAATGATTATAACCAATACAGCTAATATTGCACATCCTATAAGCTGTTTCTTAGATACCTCATACTTAACATACCCTGTTGAAACTATTGACGCAACTGCATATCCTACAAGCATTACAGTAAACATCAACATCTCATAGTTTATCATGAGTCCTCCATTCTACTTATCAATCTCATCGTAAAAAGCTTTACCACTAATAGGCTTTATACCTACTTCTTTGAGTCTTGTAGTAACCTTCTTAATCGAAGCCACGTACCTTTCAATACCTACCTGAGTTGTAACATCTCTAGCCTCATCACCTTCTTGACTGATATCAAACATAATACTTGTTCTTACAATATCATCGATATGCCTTACAACACCAAAGTAATGCTCAAGGTACTCACCAATATATCCGTCGTCAAAACCGTCTATCGTAAGCGGAAAACAATCTACCCCCAAGCCGTTACATAGTTCCATTGACAACTCATGAATAAATCTCATAAGTAAATTGTAATACAGATTGCGATGTCTAAGGCAAATCACGTATATCATCGACAACTCAGTCTGTTTAAAATTTGACTTTGTTGAGTTGAATAACATCTTTTTAAGTTCATCAGACAAATCGCAATGTGTAAACAACATTGGTATTACAAATTGAACTCCATTGCTATTTTCGTAATACCAGATACATCCATGCGACATTACAGCAGTCAGAACACTATGTACAAAATCATTATCATGATTTAAACCTCTAGACTTATTGTACTGCTCATATGCCTTTTCCAGTTTCGACAAATCTGTAGGCATAGCCCTTTTAATCTCAATGAGTTTCTGGACAACTACAGTATGCTTCGGTGCTTTCGGGTGAACAACATCACCAGTTTTTACATCATAATCAATGTAATAACCGTATCTATCGCACCTTGTAAAATGATTATTGTCCAAATGACTGTAATCTCGGAAGTACCTTCCGTACATCCTCTTAATGCAATCTTCTAACTCAGAACTTGCATATTTGTACCACCCAACCCAAACAATATCATTTCCCTTATCATGATTACATGTCTTGCATAAAGCTACAAGATTATCAAGGTTGTTTTTACCCCCTTTTGATAACGGAATGATATGCTCGGCTGTAAGGTCTTTTGAATTTACCTTTAACTTCTTACCACAGTGTACGCAGATACCACCTGACCTTTTGAGCATTTCAGCTTTCTCTTCAGGCTTAAACATATATCGCACGTCACACTTTTCACGCTTTTGCATTTCACTCACCTCAAGTTCTCAAATTGTATATCTCACACAACTCCTTTGCGTATTCATCAACTAATTGGTACATTCTCTTCATACTTTTAGTACGATTCTCAGGCACTGCATAGATATTACATGACATTCTTTCAGTACACTTAGCAACAATATCTTTACGCTTTCCGCAATAATGTTTCATTGCACGTTCAAACTGTTCCAATACCAAACTTCCACGAACTCCTGTTATCACAACAATCTTCCTTAAGCGTCCAGTATCTTTTACAAAAAGACAATCAATACCCCCAAGCAAGACTCCGTTCAATTCATTGTACTTTCTGTCACTTGTATTAATTACAACAGGTCTTTTACCGTTTACTACAAACTTAAAGGCAGACTCATAGAACCCGGCTCTTTCACCTTTTACAAAAGAAAAATTTGCACAAGCAAGCTGATATAATATCGAATAGATATCCTTACCATATTTCCCTTCTAACCTTGTGCCTATTGAATACATCTGCTTTAAAGCTGTCATGCCTTTGACTAAAGAGTTCATGGCAGGAATAAGAATCCATGCCTTATATGCTTTATGTGTAGAACTTGTACCACTTCCAGTAAGCATCACTGCCAAATCATATGGCAACTCACCCTTACTGTATTCACCATTAACCTCCGTTTCCAGATAATACTCATAATATTCCTTAAAGATGTCTCCCAATTTAGATACCCCCTTTGATGGCTAAACTGCGATACACCTCCATAATTACTGCCTTACCTACGTCGTCATTGTCACTCGCATCAACAACAGAATCAATATCACCTTCACATAAGAATTGTCTCATCAGTGACTCATTGCACCAGAGCTTACTCTCAATACCTTCTCGCAGGTTCATCGTATACCTTAAAAGCCAAGATGTAGTGTTTGGAAGAAGTCTATCTAACTCCGCAACTTCTGACCGTTCAGTACACTCACATACTCGTCCGGAAATGTCTCCCTCACCGAGTAAAATGGCATGAGCATGAACCATATACTGACCAACAGACCAAAACTTCTTTCCATCTACGCAAAAATCCGCACGATACCACATATCCAGATAGTTCATAATCATACCTCCTCCATTCTTAAGATAGTCTTAATACTCCTAAGAAGTGGAATATCGACTTTACCACCTGTTACTCGCACTGGAGAGTCGATGTCCAGTGCCAGAAGTTTCTCCTGAAGATTTGAATCACTTCTGAACTTCTGGATAACGCCTTGATTATGTACATCATCTTCGATTTCTTTCCATACACAGTATGGCGAAATTTCAAGACTCCTATCCAACTTGCAAATTTCCATAAAGGAACTTGCTTTCTCCACGAGTTTTGCTACTCTCAGGTTTCTCTCAGCAAGTGCCTTCTGATGTACCATGTAATGATACACACTCTTATAATGTTTTCCACAGCAAGTCATAGGGCTAATGAATGTATCGGAGAGCCAACTCTCACTACCACGCAAGTCAATAACCCTTACAGTGTTTTTGTAATTTCTCTTAACCATAACCAAACCCTCTTTCTTAAGTATATAACTATTATACCACAAATATCGACATAAGTCAATACTTTCTCATATACTTTAGAAAATACCCACAACAATGCCAGATGTTGTGTATGTTGTTCCATCTGGCAACATAAATGTAGCTGGGCAACAGTTTATAATAGAACACATACAATAATAAAGACTTATTCCTAACATCGGACATGAGACTAAATGAGTTACCTCATCTACAAAGTATGTATACCCATCATTTGTTTGAAATCCCGTCATTATAGTTCCTCCTCGATATGAATTTAAAATTTATACCTGTTTCTCTTAAGTCTCTAAACAACTGTGACGAGCGGAAACGAGATTCTGCCTTAGAAAATACTATCACAGGGATACCCCCTTCGAAATAGAAATAGTAGACAAAACTCGTATCCGCTTGTACCAAACTGACAAATTTCTTTAATGAATCACTCAAAGATATCAGCATCCTCGTCATCATCCATATACTCTCTACTTGTTACTTTGTTTACCCTTCTGCACCTTTCTACAGACTCAGACAAATCTTCCTTACATTTAGTAGGGTGCTTGATGTCTTTGATGAAGAAGTGACCAAGACTAGCATCCGCAGAGTGTACCTCAATATCTCCTACACCAAATATTCGCTGTAAAAGATTGACTCTCATGGACACATCTGTAATACGGTACAAGCGAACCTCTTCTTCCCTTCTTACAAAGATACCAGAACGAATGAATAAACGATTGTTCGATAACTCATACGTTGTGAAACTCAATGGCAGACCTAAGAACGGTCTCCGTCTTTCTTTAAACATTTTTACCTCCTTTGGGCATAATTCGCCCATAAAAATTTTTGTGTATTCAGAACATCATAAAACAACTCTAACGCATTTTCATTGCCTCATGATATAATGTTACTATACTCGTATTGCACTTTTCAAGCAGATAGTCAATTAAATCCATGATTGTACGCACTGAAAGAATCTCAACCAAATCATCTATAGATACGTCATCTATGTAATACATGACTCCATTTGGTTGAACAGCAAACTCGAACTTCTTACTATCATCTTTATAGAATATTGTAAACTTCAACACATTGTTAAATATAACGATATGACCGGATTTTAAATCCTCACTGGTTAAATCCGCAATCGTATACCCCCTTTTGAACAACTCGTAGAAACGACTTCTTGTTTCATGGAACTCCTTCTTATCGAAGTCTTCAGCCGTCACATCAGAATCTCCTAGCCTAGAGCTTACCGTAAAGTCTACATAGCTTGGAGAGAACACGTTTGAAAACTGCATTATACCTGGAAATGCTTCTCCGATATGCTCTACTAAATCTTTATCGTAATAAGCTGCTCTTATAACTGTACCAAAGAACTTAGAGCCGATACTCTCGCAGATGTTATCTTCAACAGAACGAAGCATACCAAAAAGCATACTATACAATCTGTAACTTTTAACTCCATGCTTTGTAGCAGGATACATCGCCATTATATCTGTATACTCCTCAGTATCTTCATGCCTTGCTGGTATAAGAGGAAGAACACATTCCACTCTACCAGATGAATCTCTCATGAAATAAATTGCACCAAAGCGAAAACAATCGGATATGAACTGTTTAATCTCATTCTTAGGCATCTTGATAAGTACATCTCGGAAATAGTTTATGTAGAACCTATAGATATTATCTAAATCTGAGTAGTAAGCTTTCTGGCACTCCGCTGTACCAAGTCGAAGTCTTCTATCCCTTCCTTTTATATCACCGTACCCAAACGTAATGATATCATAGGCATCGAAGTAATTGTGACCGATAATCTCATGACTTTTATGAAACTCCTCAATGTGTTCAGCCACATCATCAAGCACTTCCGGCTTCAGATACTTGTACCAGTTTGCCATTACCATTCTGTCATCTTTCTCATGATTGCAGTCACGACATAAAGGTACTAGGTTACGCATATCATTTGTACCCCCGTGTTTCAACGGAATAACATGTTCCAAGGTAAACTGTCCTCCTACCTCAATCCGCCGTCCACAGTGAGAACAAAGACCATCAGTCTTGCGAAGTATTCTGATTTTATCATCGTAACTAATCTCGTCACGACTTGCAACACGTTCTCGTTTCTTTCTTGTACCAACTTCATTGTTACACATGATATTATCCTCCTTTTCATTTGTTATACATATATTATACCACATTTATCGACAAAAGTCAATACTACCTTGTATACTTAGACAAAATGCACTAATACACAAACGATTTAAACTAAGACACAAACGAATCCTACCTTCTCACACATCTTAAAGAAAATACACAGATAAACAATGCATAAACCACAACAACACTTCACTAAAGCCACGACATTTTACAATAATACATAAACAATTTATAGCAAGTACACAAACAATTTACTCATGCACCACAACGATTTCATACGATACATAAATGATTTAAGCAAACCTCCAAACGATTCACCTAGATACATAAACGATCCAACACAAATACACAAACGATTTATACAAATCTTTAAACAAAAACAGAGAGGTCGCAACGATTGTTGCTCCCTCCCTGCTTTCAAATAAACTTATACCCCCAATGTGGCTTTATCTAAATCACTAACTTTAAGCCTTCGCCGGTAAGGTCATACCCTAACCTTACCCATTCACGTCTTAGGCTTCGTTTATCCAATACTATAAGTTCACATTCAAGTTCTCGCAGTCCCCATAATTTCTTTAACCTCTTAAGAAATTCCTTAAGCATTTCTCCCGAATGTTTAAAATCGTTTACATGAAGTATCAGAGGATTCTCAATGACTACGTTGCACTTGTGTCCATGAATCTCAACCGAACTGAAAGGAACTACCCCCAATACTGAGCCTCGTTGACTCTTCAGAATGTAAACTGAACTATTCTCAAGCATAGCAACAATATTTTGATTATCAAAGTAATCTTGGTAATACATTCTAATCATACTTGCCTCTAAAATTCGATGATAAACCATACAAGAACCATCTTTGAATACCATTGACATAACTCCAACTTTAGTACCGCTTTCTCCTATATAATATTCACTTCTAAATTTGTTTGTGAGTAAACTCATAAGACCTGTCTCAATAGATTTTCTAGTCTTATCCGTCAGATAAGGAACATTCATAGGAAACAGAACTACCCCCTCCATGTGCTTATGACAATCTGGACATAATACCATCTTTTGGTTTCCAGTACGGTATGTCACATACCTTCTTGGGATTATAGGTACAGCATAGAACTTATCTATCATAGTAATGCGTCTCCCACAGATACCACAAACATTACCTGCTTCCATTAAAACACTCGCCCTGCTCATAACACCACTCCTCATTCGTAATTATAGTAATATTATACCATAAATACTACGAAAAGTCAATATGTTCTCATATACTTAAAGTAGAAACGCATATAAAACATCTGTAAAATCCCGTACTACCAGATTATGTGACATCGATACTAGGAAAAATATTATAAAACACAGGTTTTGTATATCTGCATCGCATCATAAATAAGCAATATCATGTAAAAGATATACTAAATCAAATGTCTAATCGAAGTATCACTCAATTTTAACACTTATACTAACTAAGCAGGTTCTTTGTGACTTAAACTGAAGCAATATTTTCAGCGAAATTTCTTAATCCAATAAAATACGGGCAATACCCCCATGAGATATCACCCGTACAACACACCCATTATTTTGAACCTACATTTACTATTTAAGTGTATGCTCCGCCATTCTCATACATTTCTCATAAAGTTCTGAATCCAGTGGAGCCTTGTAGTTAATATTGCCCCATGTATCCATGCCCTTATTCAAACGTTCTACCTCAATTTCTGACGGAGTTTTATCTCCAGAAGCCAACTCAGAGATATCCATGCCCAACATAGCACACTGGTATAACTCTTCAACCTGACTCTTTGATAAATTCGGATTGTCAAGCATCGGCTTGCAATCCTCAATGAGATTTTTATCTACCATAGTGTCACAGTAGAACTCCAATACATCCTGTGGAACTGAATCCTTTGCGAATAACTCCACAGGTACGCCACGCTTCTTAGCCTTTTTGAGGGTTTCTAACTGCTGTTTATTGAAGTTCTGACCCTTCATAAAGTCAGGTGTAACAGTACGTCTTCCTGCATCGGCTCCTGTCGGAGCTGTCTTACCCCCATGGTACTGTTTGCTACGACCAACAACACCCTGCATCTCTACTTTGATAAACTCCTTGCCTGGATAAGCAGATATCGTACCACCACGAATAATACCATTTTGAAGAATCGGAAAATCTTTCTGTAAAGCCTGCTGTCTCAGAAGAGATTCCTTATCCACAATTTGAACCATACCAGTTCTTGCATTGAGTACCTTGTAGTTCCTTGCAACAGCTTTGCCGTTAGAAACAACTGCACAAAGCACAATCAGCACGATACCCTTACTTTTCAGTCTTGAGAAAGCACCACAATCTTCTTTGATTTTGCCGTTCTCAACTGAATAATTTAATGGGGTTTCTTTGGCACTAAGCTGAATCAGCTGTGCCAAACTAACTACCCCCTGTGACTGCAACTGGAACTCAGAGTTAAGAGCTGCCATCATATACTGTTTTTTATCATCTGATACGTTTACTACCGCTAAATACATAAGAACACCTCCAACTCAATTAACCGATTGTATCGAAAGCACCAAGTTCTTTCGCCTCAATCAAGTTTTCCCAGTTTCTTTCAGTGAAATCCGTAAGTTCTGGACAGAAATCATCAAAATCTGCACCCTGTACGATTTGCTTAATTCTTGCATCATCACCTCTCAGTGAAAGTAATGCAGAATAGGTACTTTCAAGGTCAACTGGCTCCATATGCAAGAACCATCTTATGACATTCGCCACGCATGTCTTTATTTCTGATGAAAAATTACCAGAACCATCATCATCTTGGTCAATGCGAATCTTAAGCAACTTCATACAGTTCTGAAGTACAATGAAGTATACCTGTTTCTCCATATCCGGTTTCGGCGGTTCCTCAGTTCCTTCAATGATTTTCTTTGGGTCATAAGTTACTTTCTCATGGTAAGCTGTAAATGACTGAAATGCACGTCCGGCATTAAGTCCGACAATCCTACCCGCAAATTCGCCCATCTGTGCCTGTGGTACAGGCTTTCCAACGGCTCTCCGAATTTTTAACTCGTTACTCAGACGTTCCCAGGTTCTTGGACAAGGGAACAGACGACCTGATGTATCATTCTCAGTGGACTCAACTCGTACACACATACTCGGATCGAAGTTCAGGAAAGCAATGATATCATCTTCAATTCCGTTAGCATTGGCATAAGGTCTCCAATCTCTAGTGAAGTCATATGCAATGTCATATACAACGAAACGAGAGATGGTCATATCATCAAGTCTCAGGAAGTTGGTACAATCTGGACCATTTCCGGCAGATACTACCAACCAGTGTGGCGGTAACGTGTACTCTCCAATGTTTCTCGAATCATCACAAAGACCTAAGGCAGGCTGTACCTGTGCCTCATCCGCTGTTGTCAACTCATCAAGAAACAGAACGCCATACTCAGGGTCACGGTTCGGGTCAGGTAAATCTGGAACCTGAACCCTCTTTACAGAACCATCAGGCATAACAACAGGAATACCTGACATACTTCCTACTACTGTCTGCCCAAGAAGAATTTTCTTGAAACCTAATTCTCTGCCAGTACCTTTCAGCTTCGTTTCATTAAGGTTCTTAATGATTGACATGATACCAGCTGTTTTACCGATACCTGGCAGACCAATTACAAGCATCGGCTTGCGAACCTGTTCCAGTGTAAGACCTAAATCTTCCATTGGAACAATGCCCGTGAGCAGAGCAAGTCTTGCCTCAAGGTCATCATAGAACGCACTCATATTTGTTTTTGGTACATTTAACATGTTGTCTGTTGCCATTACTTCTCCTCCTTACTTAATTGTACCACCTTACCAAAACAAGGCTCAAATGCGGCACAATTTCCATCTAACAGCCATAATGTTTTTCTTCCGAATACTCTTTCGTATTCTGAATAGTTTTTATCAAAATATCCATCAGTTACAATAACTATTGCTTGGATATCTTTACCTTTAATTTCTGTTTTCTTGTGTGTTACTGACTCTTTCTTTCCTGCAAGAAAATCAAACACACATTTAACATCTGTACCCCCAGACCAATCGGAATTGACCTTTGCTAAATCCTGCCTCTTAGAGAAAAGACCGGTATCACATACACTTGTATTCCAATACAGCAACATACCATCAACATCATAATGTTTATAGATAGCCGCTACCTCACTAAGAAAATATTGAAGTAAATCATTGGAAACTGAGCCAGATACGTCAATACAGATAACAATACCCTTAATCTTATCAGGTCTACCAATTCTCCTCCTATCGGCAAGAGTTACCCCCAAGTTCATGTAAGCCTCGTTTGGTGACGCTAATGTATATTTCTTCTTAGGTTTACCTGCGACGATGTTTCTAAGAATTTTCCTCCAGTCCAATGTACCCATCAGGTTGAAATCAATCATTCTTTGTACTAAAGAAGCTGCATCCATACCCTTAGTAAGTGAACTGCCAGACTTCTCTTCCACCATCTTCTTTTTAGTAACCATATCTTGCAGTTTCTGCTTAGCCTGCTCACGTGATTTTTCTTTGTTATCCTCAGTGTCTTGACCAACATTTGATTTTACGTCATCAACACACTCGCCATCTAACTGTTTACCATTGTAGGTAATTGGAACGCCTCCTGCTCCGCCACCTTGACCTGGTATACGCTCATTAAACGGATTGTTCTCTTTATCGCCACCTGAGCCACCACTTCCATCTTGCTTATCGGAACTGTCTTGACCTTGACCTTGTCCTTGACCTTGCCCTTGGTTACCCTGTTGGTTACCCCCTTCTTGACCCTCTTGACCAGAGCCTCCATTGTCACCTTGTTGTTCATCTCTACCATCACCGCTACCGCCACTACCGCCTTGACCTTGACCCTGCTGTGGTTTACCGCCCTGCTGAGATACTTCTTGCTTCATCTGCTGTATCTTATCCTTATTTTCCTTATACAGCCTTGTGTATATGAACTCAGGCATATCTTTTGACAGATTACATACCTCTCCAATCTTAGCAAAGTAATAAATCCAGCCTGGGGCTGTCAATGGAAGCTCCTTAGTAATACCACGCCCAGGCACAGTAACTGGAATGAGCTTCTCAGTACCTGGAGTTAAACCAAAATCATGAATCAACATCTCATTGATATACAAGTCTGTTGCAATGTTCCAAAGTTTGTGAATACGCTTTCCATGTCTTGCTGCGTGCATCATCGCTACATGAAGCACCTCATGCATTAAAATGAAAGTTAATTCACCAACCGTACAACTCGAAACAAATGCCGGATTGTAAAACATCGTATCCTCGGTAACTCCCATTGTTGGACATACATCATCAGTACAAGGACGTTTCTTAAGTGTTGAAAGTAACACATAGTAATATGGAACCATAATCTTAAGATTACTCGTTGCAGTCTGCATCAAACGTCCTGCATCAATGTTAAACGAAGAGGATATTGCATCCGAAATTGAGTAAACTGGCATAACAGGAATATCTTCTCCGTAGGCAACTACCCCCGTGGATTCTATTTCCTCCTTTGAATCTGTTACACGATAACTCGTTTTCTTATACGCATCAAGAACACGTTTCTTTGGACTAAAGCCCATGTCCTTAATTTTTAATTCACGTCTTCCTGTCCAATCATTGTTTACAAAATCAAAGTTTACAGCATCAGAGTTACCAGTCTGTTTACCAACAAATCTTGATAACTTATCGTAGGATAAAGAACCTCTCGCACCGTTAGTATCATATACCACAGCACCAATGATGTTCGGACTTTTTGCATCCAAATCATCAACAACAAGTTCTTTGATAAGAATACCACCTCGTGCCCTCAAACTCCGTTTCTTCATATCAATGACTGGTAAGTCAGAAATATTAACCTCACAGGTAGATACAAGTCCTTTGTAAGTTGTATCCCACCTTACACCTAAGATATTGCTTATACCCTGCTGAATTTTTTCACTCGGTACGTCCAATACCTTATTTGTTACAAGGTTAAACAAACGATACCCCCTAATGAGTTGGTCGTCATCTTTAATAACTCCAATGACAACATACAACATTTTAGGTACTTTCTGTGTGTCTCCCATTATACTACCTCCAGTGTTTTCCATGCATTTTTAGCCTCAGAAAAGCTGTGCAAAGCTTTATCAATGGAATCCAGTGCAGCCTTGAGCATTTTACCACAGGCAACATCTTTTGAAAGTCTCTCCTCTGAAAGAAGAAACACATCACGTACCCCCACAACTAGGGGTGCATCGATTTCATAAGCCTTACCCCCAATTTTAGCTACATTATTGTAACTGTCAATATCTTGTGCAGATATCTCTACCTCACGGACTATAAACTCAAGTTCATCACCATTATTTCTCAACTGATAAAGAAACATATGTACCTCCATAAGCAAAACACAAAAATAGCACCCTGATTTTCGATATCAGAGTGCCATTATTGGTTATGAGCTGTTAGAAAATTTGTCTTACGAGGGGTAACACGGACTGACTCAGGTATTCGATAACGTATGTAAAGCCATCTTCGGCATCTTTCCTAACTGCATCTTATACACAGCGACTCAATGCCCTCTGGCTATAACATCTCAGCTTCTCATAGCTAAAGTCAGCCTATGTTACATGGTTTGGTTTAGTTACGAGTTAGAATCAACTCCTTCACCCGTACTTCAACGAGTGTGTAACCATTTCTGATTACACCGTAATTATACCATTCACCTTAGATTTTGTCAACAAACTTTTCCCAAAAACTTGAAAATTTCTTACGGCACAAATAACCAAATATTCATTTTCTGTCACGTCTCCGTTCTTTAATAACGATAGACGCAAACAAAGCAACTAATATCGTAAGTATTGATGTTACAAATACTCCCTTTGGTATGCCTGTAATACAAATGCATACCCCCTTGATGTTTTTCGTAGGCATACAGCCTAAATCACGTGAGTCAGTACTGTTGTTTCTATTATCTCCCATAACAAAGACTTCATCTTTACCAACAGTAAACTCCTCCATGTTTGTGCTTGTATCCTCATTGAAAGGCTCATCAAGTTCTTCCCCATTTCTGTATACTACACCATCTACAATTTCGATTGTGTCACCCTCAAGACCGATAACTCGTTTGCACAAGTCTTTCTTAAGGATATCAGACCAGATATTTACTATGTCTCCATGCTTAGGTTCAATAAATCGATTGATTATTAAAACCTCACCATTCTCTACAGTTGGATACATAGAATTACCTGATGTGTAAGATATGCCGAAAAGTGAAACAACAACAATCAGCATTACCACATACACAATCGAAAAAACTACCTCTTTAATTTTCATGCTACCTTCCTCGCTGAATCTTCATCTTCTCCATATTTATCTGCCTTTGTAAGGTAGCCAGCCTCGTTTGAATATGTCTTGACTGAGTATTTAACTTCTGTAACTCTCTACAAGCTTCATTGTACTGCCTGCGAGCATTTTTATCTCCGGCGTTTCTCTGTAAATACGCCCCATACTGATTCACAACCATCTGTTGTGCCTGAATCTGACGCTGAACAAGCTGACCTTGTTCACAACACTCATTAAACTCGACCTGATAATGAGCTAATCGGTTCTGTGTCTGAATCTTCATAGGTTCTACCCCCTATTCTTGGCGTTAGCCATTAAATGAAATTGAACAATACAAGTAATACAATAATAACTGCTACCACAGGAATAGAAACCCACCATTTTCTTACATACGCCTGTAATGTATCAAAGGAGTCTTTGTCCTGCTGTGCATAGTCCAAAGAGAAAAAGAAAACTAAGGCACTACACACAAGAACAACGATAGAAATTAAAAAATTTATGATACTTCCAGTCACAATCGCAAGACCTAACCCCAAAATCAGTACCATAAGTGCTAACTTAGTAGTGAAACTCTTTACGCCTTTCTCATCTGTTATGCCTTTCTCAATAAGTGATTTCTTGAACTTAGAGTAATTCATTAACTTATTGCTCCTTTCCTAGCAAACTTTCTACTATTGAGATATGCTCATGGTGGCGTCTCGCAGGTAAGTTGTAATTCATGTTCACAGGCTTGTCCTTGTTCACCATGAAATTTGTAACATTAATCGTTCCAATACCATCTGCAAGTGAATAAAGTGACTCACGTTTCTCACGTTCACTTTCTCGTCTGAATTGGTCTAATGCCTCTTTATCCAATGCACGACACTGAATAATCAAACGCCTTGTACCATTTTCAGAACATGTAACTAAGGTTAAGTCTTTAGTATCTTCATACTGTGTCAATACACTTATGTTATCCGGCGTAGTTACATACTTTGAAATAACATAATAGATTGTTTTTTCACCTTTTGCATTGTACCCTATAACCTCATCATATAACTTAACGTTTGGTAAATTGTTAAATATACAGTTATAAATGGTACTATAATGTCCTGCGTAACAAGCATTACCTTCTTCACCAATATTCGCTGTCTCCGTAAAGTGACCTGCACCCTTACGCAAGGCGGCACTGTCTACCCCCTCGATAAGGGGTACTTGGATATCACAAGATGGAACCTCCAGTACATTCTGGAATGTAGTGATTTCCGCTACCTCCATGTCAGCGTCAACAGGTGAAAACTCAGGCGACTCAAGAAGTGAACTTTCATCATCTTGAGTAGCTTCTTCACTGTTTTCAGACGACTCACTTGTATACATTACCCTTGAAGATAATTCTCCCATGAGTTCGCTCTCAGCGTTAAAATGCAAAAATATCGCTGTTCCAACTACCAAAGCACCAGTCACACACATTATAATACCAAGTTTCTTATGCATTTATTTCTACAACCTTTCACGATACAATGTGTCTTTCTTGTATAACTTACCGTCTACAAGAGCCTGCTTTGCTACTTTATCTGCCTTGTTGTTCAAAGCATTTCCACCATGCGAATTGCATTTGTAATAATGTATTTTCACCTGATTGCGTAGGAGAAATGCATCAACAAATGCCTTGAACTTTCGTGGCTCATCTCCGCTAACTTTCCATATACCTTTAGACCATTTTTCAATACCTTCGTAGTCATAGACCACATTGACCTCACGCAAATCTAATTCCTGCATGACATGTAACGCAAAAGCAAAAGCAGACAACTCGCCGGAGATATTTGCCATACCCCCATCTGTTTGCCCTCGATAGGTTGTTTCACTACTGCCTCGTACCAAAACAACTCCGAAAGAAATCTTTCCGTTCTTATGAGAGCCGTCAACATAAAATGTAGGAATATCAGGATTAAAGTCATCTCTACCCTTATCAAGCACTTCTTTACCTGCAAGCCACTGATTTGCCTCATGCTCAGACTTAAACTTGCGATACTCAGCACCCTTCATGCCTTCTACATGAGCCTTGCACTCTTCCCAAGAGTAAAAGATTTTGTTGTCATTCCTGACAGCATAAACATACTTGCCTTGTACGTTACCCCCATTGAGGTAAATGTGTGCATCTGCTTCTTCCTTGAATTTTCGATACTCGGCTCCTTTGACTCCGTCCACCTGTTTCTTTGCCTCGTCCCAAGTAGAATATATTCCTGTTTCTCTGCCCTTTCTTACAACATAAAACATAACCAAACCTCCCTTAAAGTAATATTCTTCGCATAAACTCGGAACGTGTTACTCCCTTCTCATACTTACCACACATACGCTGAAAGTAACCATCCGTAAAACTTACATCACCGACTGGTAGACCTATGTATATGGTATCATCATTTCTGTACACAGACTCCATACGGTACACATAGATAATTGCGTAAATATTTTTGAACCAGATATGATATCTTCTCTCAGACCTTATAATGACTAAATCTTGCATGTTTGTCTGTAAATCCAATTCACTAGGCATATACGAACAAATAACCAGTAATTTATCACGTTCACCACTTCTCCTTGTGAAGCCATTGCACTTAGAAAGGTCAATGTCACATCTTGCAGGTTGAAAATCTGCGTTTTCATCAACACCCTCTAAGTTCGGTATCTTAATGCCTGACTTATACAACTCATACAGTTCATCACACGTTATTTTCTTCGCTATACAAGTCTTAGAGTCAATTAAAATAAAACCATTATGTCCTTTCCAATCCTTAAGATATAACATAACTACCCCCATTAAGCGTACATGAATCTACGAAGAAATGTGCCTCGTGACATACTCTGATAATCCTTAAGCTGTTCATAGAAGTTTATACCCTCACGAAGAATTATCAGCGTATCGTGCTTTCCGCATTCTGTTACAGAAAAGGCTACTCGTAAGTCCATGTCGTTCTCATACCTGTAAATTGCCTTAATTATCGAAACGTATAAAACAAAATAATAGTTATTCCACCAGACATGATAATAATTATCTTTCTCATATACTATTAAATCTGGTAACATACAACATAAATTTATAGCAGAATAATCATACATCGCAGACACGGGAAGTTTCATATTCATTTCATAAAGCATTCCATGATTCAAAACAGGTTCTCTTGATAACCCACTGAACATATCATAGATAGATGTTCCCATCGCTCCCCTGCCATCAAGACCATCTATGTAGTCTATGTCACAGCCTGAACCATATAAATAGAGCCTTGGAAAAAGCATGTTCTGTACTGCTCCATGAATCTTAATGTACTCAAACAATTCATCCAAACTCAATCTCGTCATAATCATAGTTTCATCATCGAATAACTCTAACTCTCCTCTATGCTCAAAACTATGCATCAAGTGAACCAAAACCAATACCCCCTTATTAAGTGAAGAGCCATTTACGCTTAAACTGACTCATACTACAATCGTACTTCTCCATTACTTTAGCATAGTTTTCTATGTAACATCCGTCAACGGAATAGTTTTCTTTATAACCTACTACAAGTTTCCCTTGCAAAAAGTGAAAACTTACAACATCCTTTCTCCAAATGTCATACCCGCAATCATCAAACCAGACACGATAATAATACTTATCACGAAATATAATTACGTTATCAAGTGCTACAGAGAGGTCTGTATCTGTTGTCGTCCTTAAGGATACCGGAATCGGCTCCTTCGGCTTTACAAATATATAATCCGTAGGTAAAGCACCTGCTCTTATGATACCATTGTGACGAATTAAACATTCTTTACTAAGACTTAAGCTTTCTAGTGTTTCTTCATCTGTAAATAGCTTACTTACATATAGCCCTTCTATTTCAATACCTTCTAACAACATATCGTAGACTGCTTCATAACTATATAAACCGTGTTTTAGTGTCTCAGAGTTTACAACAGATATCCAACTATTTAACATCCTTAATGCGTAAAGCAAAGCAAATACCCCCTATTATGCAAACAGGTACTCACGCATGAACTGACTGCGACTGCACTCGTACCTTCTTATAATCCCCCTGTACCACTCAATAGGTACAGAATTTACCTCTGTAGCAAGTCTGTGTGATACCATTAAATTATCAGTAACAAAGTAAAAACCTGCAAGACCTGCTTCACTTAGCCAATAACACTGATTATTATACCACACATAATATTCAAACATACCAAGCCGTATAATAACATTATCAAGCGTTACAGAAAAATCTAAGTCTGGTATGATGTTTCTTGATATAGGAATAGGTTTATCCATACCAATAAAAGTGTCTGTATCCTCCGAAACATCTGCCTTACATATGCCACTATGACGTAGCAGACACTCTTTACTAAGATTCAACTTATTTCCAGTTTCTTTTTCCGTAAATAGACTACTTACATAAATATTTTTAATCTCTGTTCCTTCAAGTAACATCTGATATGCTGTATTATAATCTATTATTTTATAATTTAATGTCTTAGAGTTTACAAGTGTCAATGTGTTTTTAGTCAACTCCGTTATGTATAACATCGGCTACCCCCTATTCCAGAAGTGTTTTACGAAGAAAATTACTTCGGCTACACTCATGTCTCTCATAATAAAACTCCACGTCCTTAAGAGGTTTATGAAAAAATGTACCCCACATCTCATAAGACAGGGTATAGATACCTTTATAATTGTGTATACCTGAAGTAATAGACTTGGAGAACTTATACTCTCTACCATCGTACCAGATATCCAACATATCAACTCCAGATGTAATAATAGCATCCTCGCCATAATAAGAAAGGTCTAAGTCAGGAGATTTAAAGACCTCGATTGGAAGTTTGCTGCCCTTTGTTACCATGACAGCAGAATCGGACATTATATTTGACGACTTAAAGCCACTGTGACATAACATACAATCCCTTGACAAGTCTAACTGAACACCTGTATCCGCATCAACGAACCCTTTAGGTACTCTTAGATTATAAATCTGCTCTCCGTTCAGTATCCTCTCGTATACTTCCTGTAGTGGTGTAAACTTTATACCTAATGTCTTTGAGTCCACTATGTGAATGTCGTCCCATGTGACCTTTATTGCATATAACAATAACAACTACCCCCCTAACTAAGCAACATAGACTTGATAAACTCAGACCGTGACATAGTTCTGCCTCTTGCGTAAAGCCACACATCACGTACTACTTCGTCCGAAACGTACTTCAAATGGTTGTCTTGCATAAAGATACCACGAAAGAACTTCAATCTTACTACCTTCACTCTGCCACGATGCCAAATCTTTGCATACTCAGTAGTAAAACCTAAAACTATGTCCTCAGATATATAAGGCTTCATGTAATGCCTATTCATTACAACAACTGACTCAACTACTTTTGCGTATTTATCAGGTACTTCCGGTATGTCATCTGAAATACTAATACCTTCCAACTTCGATATATCAACACCAGAATCAAGTAAACTTAGGTATTCCCATTCCTTCTCGCCAGCCCAAGTATAACCGATATTATGTATCTCACCACCTGATTTGAATACCTTAAGTATTTCATCAAGGTCGTAGTATCTGGATTCCAATGTCTCAGAGTCTGCAACAAGAACATGAGTAATATTCTTAGTTTCCTTATCTCTTTTATACTTATTTACAGCCCAAAGTGCCATGCCTGATACCCCCTATTCTAATAATTGCAAGCGTTTAAACTCGTTTAGCCCACACTGAATACCATCTGGTAACATCTGCTCCAGTTTTCCCATGACTATATGCGTACTCATGCCACATAACTTGAACATATACAAGACAATCTCATCTTCATCACGATAAATGCCTCCAACATTAAACCTGTCTACTAAGTACCGCTTGCCCCTGTACCAGATACTATAATAAGCATTCTTAGGCTCTATAATGATATCTTGGCATCTGGCACCGAAAGTTAAAAAGTGACTCAACTGATGAAAAATCGGGAGTTTGTCTGGTAACTTATGTATTCCTTTTGAGAAATCAATATAACTATTACCGTCTTCGGCGTATTCTACCCCCTTGAAGAACTCTACCGAATTAGGTGTCACGTCAAGGTAAGCTTCTGAACCATCGTGCAAAGCACGACATATTAAGTTCTTTATCTCTGTACCTGATTCGATTGCCTCGTATACTTTCTCGTAAGACATATTCTCGTAATCAAGTGTCTCAGAGTTCACTACTTTGACAATCTGGTTATCTGTATATATGGCATATAGCATGAAAATTCACTCCTTTGTGTGAAATCGAACAGAACTTGCCTGTCCGAAGATTATCTTATTTAAAAAGCATGTATCTCATGTACTCACTCCGTGAACAGAAGCACCATGACGGTTTTAGGACAAGATTTAATTCTCCATGTAGGGTAGAAGTACCCATAATGCTCACCATAATCTTACCATTACTTCTGTAGATAGCTGATACATACCGTTTGACCATCTCATATCCTGAGTTCTTGTACCAGATATGGTAAAAGTTATCTTTTGAAGTTATTATAATATCATCACAGATTATACTTAAATCAACCATTGAGGGTGTTTTACATCGAATACCCAAGTATCCTTCATCGTCAAGCAAGTCTCCTATCTCGTTACCTTTAAAGTAAATTTTATGCTGATACCTGAAACCTATGCTCTTCTGTGCTATATCTGGAGTGGCTAAAAAACCTAACTCAGTAACATACAAGTTTGCAACTTCCAGACCGTCACATACCAAGTCATGTAAAACGTCTAAACTGACCTCTTTATGCGATAAATCAGTGCTTTCTATGAGTCTTATTTCGTTAGTACTTAACATTTGACCGTAAACCATGATACCCCCTAGTTGAGTATGAGTTTCCTCATGAACTCTGACCTCGTACAATTCTTGTTCATTACCGTGCAGTAACGTTGGATATCAAAAACATATCCGACAACACTTGTATATATCTCTACATCATCTCCATTTCTATAGAATACATATACCTCATCTGGCATTACAGTGTAATAAGCATCCCTATACCATATCCTGTATAGCCTATCTTGCAGACGTACTATAATATCCTCTTCATTGATGTTAAAGTTAAATTTTTTCTTCTCAAAGAATATTGGAATATTTTCCAAAGGTATTACTGTACGTTTGTGACGAATTTCTAACTGAGCAGGGTCATTTACAAAACCACTATAAGAACCGAGAACCTCCTCGCCCCCACTTAAGTCTATTTTTACCCCCTCATATGTGTGAGCTGTGGTGTAGATGTTCTCTACAGTCTCACCATTCTTATACATATCAAATAACTGTGAGTATGTTACTTCCCACAGTTTCAATGTATCAGGATTATAAAGTTCTACCTTATTTGTACCCATACGCAAGGCGTAAATCATCTAAATACCCCCTTATGGTTTACCAGTCATAACCACAACTCCTTATTTTTCAAGTTTACAATACTCATGAAGAAAACTCCTATAGTCATTTACAACTACCCCCGATTCCATAAACTTTACACCAGTTTTTAATATACCGTTAAGAAAAGGTATATAGAATCTTGCAAGATAAATATTAACATCGTACATATTTGCTGTTTCCTCAACATATTTATCGCAATTATCACCACAAAATGCGTAATTGTAGATGAAGTTAGCTGACCTCGCTTTCTCACTTAGCATAAGCAATAAAATTTTTGCACCACCTGATAACTTTTCTGGAGATATCTCGAAACCCCACATCGTTACAAAGCGTCTAGAACTTACTATCTCAGTTACAGCAGAAGTATCCTTGATTATTCTGATACCTAAATCAGTGTCTAAGACGCTCAAGTCCGCATAATCACTAAATATAGTCTTAGTTTCTCCTACAAGCCTTTCTTCATCTTCTGGATAATTTACCCAAACTCTCAGCATAACTTAAACCTCCGAGTCATCAGTAAGTTCATTTATTACACCTTTAATCTTCTTTATATTTCTAGTGTTCGTTAAGAAATTATGTCTTCCCTTCATATAATAACCTCACTTTCTGGTGTAAAAACTTCACTCATCTCCATAAAAACTCTTAAGGAAATCATCTGAAACTGCTGCATCGCCCCAGCCTTCATCCTCAATTACAGGAGCATCAACTCTCTTATCTAATCTGTAAAACTCATGAATAAATGCCTTACTATCATATACCACAAGACCAGACTCCATAAATCTTACACCATACTTAAACGAATCCGCATTGTTGAAAGGAATATAAAATCTCCCTAAATAAAGATTTATGTCATACATACCTGCAATTTCCTCAAGGAATTCATCGCAATTATCCCCACAAAAGGAATAGTCAAATATAAGTCCGTCATTTCTTGCATCCTCATTAAGCATAAGTAATAACACCTTAGCACCATCGGATAAGTCAAGTGGTGATAACTGTTCACCCCAATCATTCACCATATCGGCATAGTTATTTACTGTAACTACCCTTGATACTGCCTTTACTATTCTTGTGCCAATCTCTGTAGTAATTAACTCAAATTTTTTGTAGTCTCTAAAGACATTAGCAACATTATCTACAAGTAACTCCGTGTTATCCGGTAAGTTTACCCAAACATTTAACATAATACAGACCTCCTTGTGTTTTAGTATGCGTGGATTGCGTATCTTATCTGCTTTTGACAGGCTAATCTCTTGAATATAAGGCTCTAAGAAACTCTTCATCAGACATACTGTCTGATGTGTCATCTTCTATTGTCTCAAGCCGACTCATATCTAATTTGTAATACTCATCTATAAAGTCATCATCATTATACACAATACGTCCTGACTCCATGAATTTTACCCCCGATTTCGGTAAGCCACGCTCAAAAGGAATATAGAATCTTCCCAAGAAAAGATTGACATCATACATATCTGCAATCTCCTCAAGAAATTCATCGCAGTTCTCCCCACAAAACGTGTAATTGAAGATAAAACCTTTCTTCCTTGCCTTCTCACTTAGCATAAGCAAAAGTACCTTAGCACCATCTGATAATTTATCAGGAGATATTAGCATACCTGTATCTAACCATAATGTAACATAATTTGATACCTCTACAACACATGAAGTCGCCTTAACAATTCTCTGACCCAACTCCGTCTCTATAACTTTATAATCCGCATAACGTGGAAATAGTGCCTCAACATCATTTAACACTAAAACACGTTGCTCTGGAATGTTTACCCACACTTTCAACATAATACATACCTCCTTTATACTACTACTATTATACCATAAAACCCACGAAAAGTCAATACCTTCTCGTGTACTTAATCAAACAACAAAATCTTTAAAAACTCATTTCGTGTACAGTTGCGGACATATCCTATACTTTTTAAGTTCCTCACTTCCATACTATAGTTGGAATCCGAATCAATGTATCCTCTGTAGACAAATACTTCTCCATCCTCTTTGTAAATTCCTAGCACCTCAGCGGAAAACATTCGAATATACCTTCCGTAATACCATATATGGAAATAAGGTGCTCCATACTGAATTATAATGTCTTTAGATACCATACTTATATCCACAAAATGCAAATCTACTGTAATTGGCAGTAAACTTCCATCAAACACCGGTTCATCCACGGTTATTTCAGTGTCCTCATAGGCTGACTCAGGACAAAAACCAGTATACTTGTGACAATCCTTAAAGACATCGATTATAGATTTAGACTCCGAAACATGCCAAGTAAGTATTCTCTCTACAAAAATGCCACTTCTGAACATATTATATAATTCTTTATAACTTAATTTCTGTAACTTAAGTGTTTTAGAGTCTACAATACATACTTTTCTATTATCGTCTGATAATGCGTAAAGCATATCTTACCCCCTATTCGAACAATATGCTTCTCATAAATTCTGAACGGCTACATAGTACCTTACGATGTGCAAGTTCCAATAAAGGTGTTTCTTTGATGGCGATAGTATCATCTGGATAGATATGAAGCCTATCTGCGACAACACCATTAACACTGCGATGAATACCTATACAACTCTGTAAATTTGTATGAAAGTAATAATTATCATACCATATAATAGATGTACCATTCTCTGTATGAATAATTACATCTTTTAAGCATACATCAAAATTCGTCTGAAACCTACTTTGTGTTATTGGAAAAATCTTATCCTCCGCAAAATTTGATGGAACTACTTTTGTATAACCTCCGTAACAAAAACCATGATATCTACTTAAGAAAGACTTATCTCTTATATCTATAGAATGTCCATTACGGTCACTTACATATGTACCAAGCCCATTAATAAACTCACAAACTAAATACATATTAAATACTTCCTGATATGTAACTTTCCGTAACTCCAATGTATCTTTATTGATTATTTTTACACCATCAGGAAAACAAAACAAAGAGTAATACATAGTAACTACCCCCTATGAAGATAGTAAGTCACGCTTAAATCCTGACTTATTGCATTTTCCTTCTATCTTAATGCCTTTCAGCGTGTCTATACTACCCAACTTACTATACTTTATATACCTCTCATTGTTACCAATAGCTGTCTCAACCCACATAAGCCCTTCACTACTAAGGTAAAAACCATACACACGGTACACAATACTGTTATCAATCATATCCAACATATCAAAAGAATAATGACAGTCATTATGCCAAATGTGCAATTTCTTGTCGACAGAATAGTGTATCATTGCGTCCTGCAACTCCACCTCAAAGTCCGGCAACATCATGTTTCTACACATAACTAAAGGTATGTTCATCCGTTTATCAGCTATTACCTGACCAAATACCCCCGTATGATATGAGGACTCAAAACCTGCATACTGTGATACCAGTTTCCTGCTATACAAACCTATATGACTCGACTCACCGCTCAGCATAGCAACTGAACGAATATTTAAAATATCTGTACCTTCACAGTACATCTTAAACAATTTTGGAAACTTAATCCATCTCATTTGCAGAGTCTTACTGTCTATTACTAAAACTGAATGTTCTACCATGTTTATTGCATATAGCATTGACTTCTTATACCCCACTATTCTACCAAATTCTGCCGTTTCAACTTGGATATCTGTTCAAGATAATCCTGCCTTGTATAGCAATCTGGACTCCTCATATAAGGAATACTTGCCAAACTGTAGATATTTCCTTGGTTTGCCATCATGACATACAGAACATCACCTTCTAATCGAAAAACGTGACTGACAAAATACTTACTCACTATCACATAGTTATTGTCATGCCAGATGTGATGTGAGTCACCAATCGTCACGATACAAAAATCGTTTGATGTAAAATTATGACTCTCACATTGCGTAATCGTGTAATCAAAGTATATCGGCAATATGTTACGACTCAAATAAGACTGTCTCTCCTCGTAGTTTAAAATCTTAAGCTCAGTACAATCCATATATTCTTGAGGAACTACCCCCTTGAAGTCGCCGTTACAAACTGCTAACTTCTGCCTTGCAGATAAATTATCTATATGGTAACTACCTTTCTTTAACATTTCATACAAATCTTCATAAGTTATCTTCCTTGCTCTGAATGTAGTCTTATCCATCAAGACTATTAAATCCTTCGTATTTCTAACAACATGGTACATAAAACTACCCCCTTATGCGAACATTACTTTTCTCAAAAACTCGTTCCTCGTACAGTAATCCCAAGATGTACTATGCACATGGTTAAACTCAACAGGTTCTTCGTCCCACATATAAGCCACATAAAGTCTCTTACCCTTAATAAGCAATGCTCGGATAGCTGTCTTAGGTGTCTTACTGTATATATCACGATAAAATACATGAACAAAGTCACCTTCAGTTATAAAACATATGTTATCAGATACATAATTATAGTCCTTCTTCAATCTAAGACGTGTCTCAAAATAAACAGGCAGCATATTATTCTCATAACAGTACCATGCGTCATATGACATGGTATTCCACATGCCTCTTTCATGATACCTTGATAAAATAAGACTATTGTAGTTTGCTATGTTTTGAATCTCATCTTCCGCAAATATGTTTACTATGCTCTCTCCTTGTTTAATCATACTCAATATATCACCCAATTTATAGTTCTTAGCTGTATACGTCTTGCAGTTCAACATCAGTGTAGATTTAGGATTACTCCGTATTGCATAGTACATAAACTACCCCCTATCTTACGTGCTGTACTGATTTTCATAATTTAACAGCATCTAAAATTTACAAGAAACCTGACACATACCTAGTGATAATGCTCAAATTTAAAATAAACACAAGTTTTACTCAAATATCACTAAAAATTTATTAAATTTTATATGAAGTAAATAAATAACTTATATGCTTAATTACTATATCTATTATACCACATATATCAGGTATTGTCAATAGATTGTCATATAGTTACATATAATTCCACACCTCTTAATTTAATACTTAAGAAAATGCCATTCTGCATTAAGAAAGGAGTATCCAACTCCGGATACCCCCTATTCTAACAACGAAAGCCTTTTGATAACTCCACGGCGTTTTCCCATAGGTATATACCCTACATCAAACACCTTAGATGAATTTAAGATTATCTGTTCTAAAGTTAGTTTCTTAAAGTACCGTGTATTCTTTCTCTGGAAAACATAACCCCTTGTCGGACTGAAAATAGCATTTATAAAGTGACAAGCTACGTCTGCTACCTTATATACCTTGCCATTTGGCTGTAAATACACATATTGGTTATTTCCAAGAAAGATTGCGTACAATTTATAGGTCTCGAACTCCTCCTCGTATCTTGCATAGTCGTAAACGAAAAATAGGTCACGATACTTCATATCATACATCGGAAGTACCTTATCGTACTTTTCTCTCGGTGCCATACTGAAATTTAAAATACCTCTTGGCAATTCACCCTTATCCTTGTAATAGTTCAATGCTTCTTCCGGTGAATATACTAAAGAAGTGTCTTTATCAGACTCCATCCAATGCCTTACATCTAAATCAGATAACATCTTAAAAGCATAACTGATATTCTTCCCTGCCGGATCATCGTCAAATTTATCTTCTCGTATCATTTCACCTGTCTCAGGGTCTTGATAAAACTTAATCCGCTGTGCAATATGTACACCACGCACTTGATTTTCTGCAATTAAACGGCAGATATCTTCACTACGATTTTCGGTTCTCCCGTCCATGTACTTAAACGTATCCAAAGTTCCTTGCTTTCTTAGACAGTCATATAATCCGGCATCATCCGGTAAGTTTACAAACTCATACATAAAATATCTACCCCCTATTTGAGAAGTGAGAGCTTTTGAATGTACCGATTAATTTCTTCATTCGTCTTACCCTCTATGTGCCATGTCTCCTTGGCTTTACTGACTATTCTACTATAAGTTAAATAGTTTGTCAGTTGTACCTTGGGTATGAAAGCGTAATCTCCATGTCTATCAATAACGTTAACATACTGACGCATTAGGTCTTCTACCTCGATAAGCATACCTTGCTTGCGGAAGTAGGTATATTGACTGTTTCCGACATACATATAAAACAACTCATCTGATTCAAAAATATTCTCATAGGTTGCATAATCATACACAAAGAGCATATCACGATAACCGCTACCCTCCGTGAGTAAAAGGTTGCTGTACTGCCTATGCGAAAGCATGTCAAGATTCAGTATGCCTTCTGGTAACTTACCAGTTTCTTTATAGTAGTTGAGTGCCTCATTAGCACTAAACGCACCGGATTTCCTCGACCTGCACCACTTCTGGACTACATCATCTGGTAGAAAATCATAAGTATCTCTAGCCTCTACAGTCGAATAGTAAGTGGAAGAAGTCATTTCACCAACAAGGTCAGAAAAGACAGTCATTGGGGTGTCATGTACCTGATAGTTAAATTGCTTTGTCTTGTATGCTATTTTAATGTTTGCTATTTTACCCTCAGATATCAAACAGAGAAGAATATGATTGTAACTGTGAACATCAGCAGTTCCAAAATGAAATGCTTTTATGGTTCCTTGCTTTCTCAGCATGGTAAAACCGTTTTTATCTTCTAAATCAACAAACTCATACATAACTAAATCCTCCCTCAGTAAAGAATAATGGAGTATCAATGACTTAACTTTATCTAAAAGCATACCCCCTTGATGGCTTCTATTATACCATAAATGTCAGGGGAAGTCAAGAGTAAATCGTATAGAAAAAGGAGTATCCGTGAAGATACTCTAACATCTGTCATACTACCTTAATAATCCTCAATTACACAGTTATCCCGTACATAATCCTTAATTCCTTTATCCTCATGCCTTTTTCTGCCCTTCTTAGGCTTTTTATTTAGTCTCCTTCTTAAAATACCAGAATTTTTTATACCAAAATCTCTCACAGTATTATCTCCACCTGCATAACCGCACACCGACTCTATATACTGTCTATCCCTTTCAGTAAATTCCGTGATAGATATAATATAATTAGATGCTCGTAATAAAAAATTCGTTCTTATACGCAGTAAATCCTCATACTTTACTAAATTATACCATGTAACATTAACAGCATTAGGTCTTTTATTTGCATCCTCATATAATGTACTATGTAACTCTATTGCTAAATATGGGCTTAGTACAACCTTAAATCTGACCTCATTTCTTGACGGCATTATAATACTGGTAGGTACATCGGATAACCAAAATCCATTACCATAAAACACTTCAATATTATCAACCGTAAAAGTAGTATTATAGTACAAAACAAAACTCTCAATTATATCTATTAGTGCTATCTTAGGTGAGTAGTTATTGTTCCTAAAATAATCTACAAAATCTTGTGTAATATAATTTTTAAACTCTATACCCCTTCTAACTAATTCTGCTTTACTCTTTACAATTTCTTCAGTTGTTACAATAGTATTACCTAAGTCTACCCCATCCAAAATCGATTTAACTGTATACTCTAATAACCTCATTCCTAATTCTGTTCTATAAAACTGAAATATACAGAACTCAACCAACATATGCCTATATTCTACAATACAATTCGCCCTTTCTCTTGGGTCATATAAATCAAGTATTTCATTAAACATGACACCCCATTTTGACTCATACCTACTTAACTCGTTCTCAATAATATAAGTTGGCTTATCCCTATTTGGCTCATATAATTTCTTTTTCTTTAATAAATCTTCTGGAGAGTGTATAGAATCATATACTTTAGACCGTAAATCATATGTATAAAATGTATTAGTCGCTTCATTTGTAAACCTACTACCATAAAATACTGGAACAAAATGTTGATTATCCTTTCCCAAGACATACACACCCTTTCGTTAATACATACACCTTATACCTTAAAGGAGTACCCTTGCAGGTACTCCTACTATGCTTACAATTCTTCAGATTATCTTACTGCTATAAATTGTGATAATAATAGTTACATATTACAGAAAACGTAAATTCTGCACCTCAAACGGTCTTAGTGTCACCGGTTCACCGTCAATATCAGCACTAATATAAGACTCATTGGTAGTTACATCTTTTGTATAAATGCCACTATAAGTTATCCCATAGCACTCGAACTTAACCTTTTTATTACTCGTACTAACTCGTACATTTCTTTTTGGTTTTACACTCACTTTTACATGTACTTTTGCATGTCTAATCCTTCTTGCCATAAAAATACCCCCTTACTGGAAAAATTATAAACATAGTTTTGCCAAAAATGGCGAGCATTTATACCTATCTCCCGATTAATCTTACAATAATTCAACATATAAAATATATGACACAATCTTATATAAAAAATTCAATACTTCTACTAACTTAAATGGATCTCTTTTTAACTAAATACAATCTCTATTGTAAAATAAAAGGAGTACCTCTCACGAGATACTCCTTGTTTCCTCACTATTTATTTGACTTCTTCCTGTTACACGGCTTGCAAAGCACCTGACAATTTGTTGCAACTGTTTTACCACCCTCTGACCATGGTGTAATATGGTCTGCCTCACAGTCCTCTATTTTCATATATTTACCACAAATCGGACATATCCCATTCTGTTGTTCATATGCAGTACGTTTCATAGTATCAGAAAACTTTCTGATACTCAAATACTTTTCATCACCACTCAACACGTAGGCATAAATACCAGACTTTCGTGTAACATCATCATCGCACATGTACTGCTTAATGTCCTTTTCAAGAGTTGTCAGGCTTGGGAATGTAACATCCTTATACTGATTGTATAGATACCCCCACTGGATTCCCTTCATCTCTTTGCGGTAGTTTACAAAAGTATTCTCTACCCAATGAATTACACTCTCAAAGTAATTCCATAAATCCTCAGCATCTTCGTCCATATAATGCCTGTGCATATACTCCTCAATTGAGATACAATCACGGTCTGCAGCCCATTTTAATGCAGTCTCAAGATAATCCTGTCGAATCACATCCCCACGCATATACTGTTTTGCAAGACTCTGAGCAACACAACCTCTTCTACTGAAACGTCTCTTTGCATCTGTCAACCACTCTCCAGTAAATACAGCATTTCTTAATTCCTGTTCCGTAAGTTGTTCACCTGCAATATTGATTGTTCTGAACCACTCTAACTTTTCAGAAGCATCACCCTCGCAAATGTATATAGTAAACTCATAATTCTTTATAAGTTCTTTTTGCTCATCCGGCAAATTACTAAAATATTTCGGCTCTCCATCAATTTTAATAGAGAATTGCCCTGCACAATACATACAAGTGCTGAGTGTACGCTGTTGCCCATCAATCAACTCATAGTCACCATAAGAATCAACTCCCCAGTACATAACATTCAATGGACGACTTTTAAGAATTGTATCGATGACTTTATTACGTTTCTCATCATCATATACAAACTCTCTTTGAAATGGTGGACGAACATCGAGTTTTCCCTTAAATGCTCTTACTCCACTCTCCTCACTATTGCGATACCCTTCCATGATATCTTTGACCTTTACCTTTGTTTCATGTATCTTCATTAAACATCACCCTCAAACATATTAAAAATTCCTACTAATTTGTATCAAATTCTTCTAACGGCAGACAGTAAACTTGAAGATACTTCAATTTCTTCACCATCAGTTTTTAATATAACAAAATATTCTGAACCGTCTACTTTCGATACCTCAGCACCACGTCTATCACCTTTGTAGGTAAAAGTTAAATAATCACCAACTTTATACTTGCAACTAGATGGAGCTTTATGTCTTATAAGTATTCTAGGATACTTAATTCTACCATCTACAAGACCTGCACCACCTTTATCCCCATCCATCGGCTCATAACCAACCAATCTCAAATCATCTGGAGTATTTACCCCCTTAGCGTTACCTGCCTGTAATGCTAAAATTTCAAACTGGTCAGGATTATACTTGTCTATAAAAGTTATAGGTACTCCCATAATACCCTTGTAATCTGATGGTATTTGCTTCACCTTTCCAACATCTATGGCATCATAGTTGTCATAAAATGGATACTCTACCCCCTCTCTTTCCCAATGGCTCATTGGTAGTAAATCAAGTGGTTCTTTACGCCTCTTACACTCTATATTTGTAAACCACCTAGTAAGTCCATTAATCTTTTCTGTTACCCCCTCAGACGTCACAAATTCTTTCTGTGTCTCAAAGCCTAACCATACCTTATTGGTCTTAAGTAATGGAAAGACAGACTTAGTTATTATAGCATTCTTATTACCAATTACCATGAAGTCAACATTATGCTCCATTAATACATCCATAAAGTCTCTAAACAAAGAAAACGGCGGATTAGTGATTACTATGTCCGCCTCATCAAAAAATTGCAGACATTCTTCCGACCTGAAGTCACCGCTACCATAGTTAGAATCCGCCTTGCACTCTGATGTGGACTCACCCCAAGACCAGTATCTATCATCGTCCTCTGTAAGACTTGGATTGTAATATGGGCTACTGGGGTCGGCGTAAGGGCTTAACTTTCGTACTAAAATGTACTTGTTGTTAAATTCCTCACCCTTCTCAGCAAGGCAGGTCGCAATCAACTTCTTAAACTTAAGGTCGTCTTTCTTAAGCTGAAAATAATGTACGAACTGGCTCTGGAGAATCTTACCTTGGTCAGTAGCTACGTCAGTAGGACAATAGATAACTTTGTCTCTGAAAATCTCAGGGTCATAGTGACTCAGTTCCTTCTCAATGTCTGTCAACTGAGTATAAAATTCATCGTTCTTTTCTTTCTTCGCCCTTGTGAGGTTCTTGTTCTTCGGGTTTAGTAAGTCATACAACTCCCCCCCCCCTTGGGAGGTTTTCGATAACAATGCCAGCCCTTACACATTCCGCTACATATGCAGGTGCTAACAACTCAAGAGAGTTATCTTCATCATCGTAGATAGCACAAAGACCATCACGACATTCGGATTCCTTATATAACAGCATAATATGCCTCCTTCAAATAGTTTTGCACATAAAAAGAACAATCAAGTGTAAACTCAGCAAGTAACGTGCTATGCATATAATATAACAACATTAAACGCTCAGGAATATTTCTTGCGTGAAAATACCCCCTTGAGTGACCTTAAGCCCTATACTTATGTGAAAAAGGCATATTGACTTGCTAATGCGGATTAGACTCGACATACCTAAAGTAAATCATAAAAATAATAGCATCTTACGATGCTCCTATTCTAATAACCTACTTCTCAAGAACTGTGACCGTGTACACTCAGATAACTCCCCATAACGTGTGAACATTGAAAACTCATAGGAACGATATAACGTCCTGTAGGAATAATCCATACTATCTGAATACGATTCACAGTATGTCAGAACGTCATTCTCATCTAAGTACAACCCGATACTTACATCGGAATTAATACTCTCAGGATACCTGTACTGTACCTCAGTATAAAGCAAGCCATTATTCCAGATATCAAGTCCAAACTTCTTATTCTTAGTAATAATCACAGAATCTGTGCTTGCAATATAGTCTTCTGGACTGCAATTATTGCAGAGTGATATCGGAATACAGTTATTCTTAGATATGTAATGGGAAGATACATGACCTACTTCAAATCTTGGCATGATACCCTTGAACTGACATACTAACTCTAGATTACCCATAATAATCGGATTGCCTGTCTCCCACTCATAAGCACAAGTGACTAGATTTTTAATCTGAATCCCTCGTTTCATCATATCAAAGACCTGATAATAAACATACTCCTCTAACCTTAGTGTTTTACTGTTTATCAGCCATATCTCATAGTCTTTTAAGTTCACGGCGTAGTACATGGAAATACCCCCTATTTGAGCCTGTAAACATTATACCACAAATACCACTAAAAGTCAATACTTTCTTAAACATAAAAAGAGGACGTCCCCTAAAGGACGCCCCCTTGAGCTTTCCAAAAGCCTTAATTACCAGAGATTTTCACTCGTAGTAGCACTCGGAATCTTGAAGTCCGCACCATCGATATACAGATTGTTAATCAGAACCTTATTCGGGTCTTTTGTCCAATCCTTAATCATACCCTTGGTCGGGTCGAAGAAATCTGAACCATTTGTAAAGTACAAATTGGAATCTTCAGCCTTCTTGAGATACAAACTCAGATACCACTGACCAACACGCTGATTGTAAGAGGACTGCTGTCCGCCTGTAGCGTTGCCGTCTTTGTCCTTATTACCTGCGTTACTGTCTGGAGCTACATCGTAATCAATCTTATCAGTTAAGATGATGTCGGAAATCTTGACTGGCTTAGCCTCGTAACGTCTTACAACGAAAGTCTTAACTTCTTCGTCATACCAGTGTGTATTGGTGTTGTCATCACGTACTGCGTGAGCACCACCCTCACTGGTGTTGACGTTCTGAGATTTGTTCTCGCCGTCTTTGATGTCCTCGATACTTCTGATAATAGACTGATACATATCAGACTCTTTGAACAGATTTTCAGCAGTTGCATAATCACAACCATAATCGCTTGCAATCTGGTTAATCAAAGCCTTGTACTCTGTAGCTGTACGGTCAATGTCACCACGTTTAACAACGATATTGAACACGCCGTCTGTGCCTGCTGACTTATAATCATCAGCCTTAAACTTCGGCATGGAAACTGAGAAGTTGTTGTATTCCTTAGCAATCGTTGTTTTAACGTTGCCACTGCTGTCTGCCTCGGATACTTTCAACTGAACGTCAACATCCAAGGAATTAATCACGTCTACAACCCAGTCATTGAACTGGGTTTTCAGCTTCTCGGTACTATTTGTACCATCATTGCCCCATGTGCTGTATGGGTCACGGTTCGCTGAACTTGTATCGTTTACAATGTTCGTGTACGGCTGAGAAGCGTCATCCGCATATTTCAAACCGTTCTTATCAACATCGTAGTTGACTAAGTCTAAAGCGTAACCATACATACGCAGGTTCACGTCTTTCGGGTTAACCTCCAGTGTTACGTCAGAACCACCGTAGATAACTGGCAAATTGTTCTTGCCATGACTTGCACCTGTTCCACTGCTCAGGTTTCCTGCATTCGTACCTGTACCCATTGTATCGGAGTAAATTTCTCCGGTAAGCTGTTTACCTGATTTCTCACTGGAATCCAGTTTCATCAGATACATTGAACTTGGCTTCGTCTGTCTTGCTAACTCAGCCATTGTAATGACAGTCTTAGGTGTCACACTGCTCTTGCCGTTGATTGTATCGCCGGATACAAGATATGCCTTCATGCGAACTTCCGGATAATACTTCAGTGCGAAGTCTGCACCAGATACCGCCGCATTACGGTAGATGATACCTTTGTCATTGTT
>ERZ1643246.637-NODE-637-length-43753-cov-6.548355_pt1 | contig 43753 bp, 43 predicted proteins | sample MGYA00579265_ERZ1643246 | MGnify/ENA primary metagenome ERZ1643246 (study PRJEB29033, sample SAMEA4952261) | chicken gut metagenome | biome: Broiler Chicken; feature: Gastrointestinal Tract; material: Caecum | place: Ireland | collected 2018 | study: Broiler... | reverse complement strand
AGAAGAGATATGTACAAAAATAATATTGAAATTAAAAGAATTATAGTCATTGATCAGCTATAATTCTTTTATCATTTCTGTAAAGATATTTCAGGTTTGGTTATTCACAGGAAAGTTTATTTAATGGTATAATAAAGTGTAAAAAGAATAAGAAAGGTGAATGAAATGAAAAAATATTTATGTGTAGATGTTGGTGGGACAGCCATTAAAATGGGGATATTAGATGAAGAAGGAACAATTTATGAAACAAAGAAAGTCAAAGTTCCTCCAACAATAGAAGAGATGTACCAGGTTATCGTTGATGCTTTCTTTCATGAAGATAATTTAGAAGGTGTTGCTTTAAGTATGCCAGGTGCAGTAGATAGTGAAAAGGGAATTATTGGTGGTTCTAGTGCTATTGATTATATTCATGGACCACATATTAAAGAAGATTTAGAAAGTCGTTTACATGTTCGTGTCGAAATGGAAAATGATGCCAATTGTGCGGCATTGGCTGAAGTCTGGAAAGGGGCTGCTAGTGATGTTGATGATTGTTGCTTTATTGTCAGTGGAACAGGTATTGGTGGTGCCGTTGTCAAAAATCGTCGTATTCACAAAGGGGTACATTTACATGGTGGAGAGTTTGGTTATATGATTGCTCAATTTGACTTTGATACGCATGAAATGCATACATGGTCTGAAATGGGATCAACAGTTGCTGTTGTGAAAAATGTCGCAAAAGCAAAAGGAATTGATGCTTCCTCATTGAATGGTCAGGACATCTTTGATCATTATCATGATGATCCTATTTATGAAAAATATGTTGATCAATATTATTATATTTTAGCTAATGGTATTTATAATTTACAATATGCCTATGACCCTCAAAAAATAGTCATTGGTGGTGGTATTAGTGCAAGAAGTGATTTACTTGATGAAGTGAACCAACGTTTAGATGTAATCTTTAAGACTTTTACACATGCGAAAGTTCGTCCAACCGTTTTCACATGTCAATATCAAAATGAAGCTAATTTATTAGGAGCTTTATTTCATTTCTTCACAGTGAATTCATAAATATAATATATAATAATATAGAGGTGATGATTCATGGAAAAAATAACACCTACTGTTGATTCTAAGTTAAGACACATTGTCAAAGTTCCTCAATGTATATATGATGTATCAGGAATCACAATTAATGGGAAAAGGATTAAATCTTTAGTGTTTTCTACTGATGTGGCAGTTATTTCAAATTGCAATGCTGATGCCGTGATAGCTGTTTATCCATTTACCCCTACAATGCAGATTACAAATGCTATTATTGAAGTGGCACAAAAGCCTGTTTTTGCTGGAGTGGGTGGAGGAACAACATCAGGACCAAGAGTGAATAAAATCGCTTTAGATGCTGAATTACATGGGGCTACAGCTGTTGTTTTAAATGCACCGACTAAGACAAAATTTGTACAGGAGCTATCTCAGATTATTGATATTCCTATTGTTTTAACAGTTGTTTCGACTGATGAACCATTAGAAGAAAGAATGTTACATTCAGGAGCAAGTATCATTAATGTATCAGGTGGTAAAAAGACAGTAGAAATTATTAAAGCATTACGTAAGATTGATCGAGATTTTCCAATTATCGCAACAGGTGGACCAAATGAAGAAACAATTAGAGAAGTCATTGCAGCAGGAGCGAATGCTGTGACGTATACACCACCATCAAATGGGGAAATATTTAAAGAAATGATGGAGCGCTATCGTATACAATGTTCACACCATGATGATGACGATGACGACGATGATTAAATAATCACATACGATTTAAAAATGAGATTTTCAAATATATTTGAGTATCTCTTTTTTTATGAGTATTGATATTAATGAGTCTACTTTTATATATGCTTACGAAGAAATATTTTATAAAAGATACCAAGGCTATATGTGTATAAAAGAATTTTTTCGTGCAATAAACGATATATTGAAGTTTGGTTAAAAATAATAGACTTTATCAATATCATTTCTATTTATGCAATACAAAAATAATGACTTTTGTTTCTTTATTCGCTATAATAAGCAAGAGGTGAAAAATGTGAAACAGTATTTAGATATGTGTCGTTATATAGTAGAACATGGGGAAGATCGTGATGATCGTACAGGAACAGGGACACGTAGTGTTTTTGGTTATCAGACACGTTATGATTTACGTGAGGGTTTTCCTTTATTAACAACGAAAAAAATGTTTTTAAGACCGATTGCAGAAGAATTGTTATGGTTTATCAAGGGAGATACAAATATTAAATATCTGGTTGATAGAAATGTCAAAATATGGAATGAATGGCCTTATGAAAACTTTAAGAAATCTGAAGATTTTCATGGTGAGAGTTTAGAAGAATTTGTTGCGAAAATAAAAGAATTACCTGCTGATGATCCGTTTGTTTTAAAATATGGGGAATTAGGACCAGTCTATGGTAGACAATGGCGTAATTTTAATGAACAAGGGGTTGATCAGTTATCTATTTTAATTGATGGTTTAAAAAATAATCCTTTTTCAAGAAGACATATTGTCAGTGCATGGAATCCTGTAGAAGTTGATCAGATGGCTTTACCACCATGTCATGCTTTTTTACAGTTTTATGTGTCAGCTGATCGCAAATATTTATCTTGTCAGTTATATCAAAGAAGCGCTGATACATTTTTAGGTGTTCCTTTTAATATAGCATCTTATGCTTTAATGACAGCTATGTTAGCACAGGTGTGTGGATATGAAGCCAAAGAATTTATTCATACCATTGGGGATGCCCATATTTATAAAGATCATTTTGATGTTGTGAAAGAACAAATTTCTAGAACACCACTTCCATTATGTCAATTAAAGTTAAATCCTGAAGTGAAGTCTTTATTTGATTTTACAATTGATGATATACATATTGAAAATTATCAAAGTCATGGAAGATTATATGGGAAGGTGAGTGTCTAATGATTAGTATTATTGTGGCTATGGATGATAATCGTTTGATTGGAAAGAAGGATTCATCTAATGGAATGCCATGGAACAACAAAGAAGATTTAAAGCATTTTAAAGAAACAACCATTCATCAGACTATTTTAATGGGTTATACAACATATCAGGCTATTGGTAGACCACTACCTCATCGTCATACTATTGTTGTGAGCTTTGAACCATTTGAAGATGATCGTGTAGAAGTGAGAACATCATTAGAAGAAGTGATTCAGGAATATAAAGAGAGTGGAAAAGATTTATTTATTTCTGGTGGTGCTTCCATCTATAAGCAGTCTTTACCTTATGTTGACCAATTGTTGATTTCTAGAATTAAAGGAACACATGATGGAGAAACTTATTTTCCGGATTTTGATGGATATGGTTTTGTTTTAAAGGAAGTCAAACCATTTGAAACATTTGATTTGGAAATTTATCAAAGAGGTGCCCAATGAAAAGAATTATATTTTTAATCTTTAGATTATTATACAGAATACCTGGATGGTTATTAACTATTCATCGTTATAATAAAAATAAAGAGAATATCAGTTTTGCACAAAGATTCTATTTTATTCAAGAATTGGTTAGAAAAGTCAATCAAAAATCAAGAGTTCAGATTCATTGTTATGGTAAAGAGAATTTACCTGAAGAACAGGGTTATTTAATGGCTCCTAATCATCAGGGATTATTTGATGCCTTGATTTTATTTGGAACACATGATAAACCATTTAAGTTTATTGTAAAAAAAGAGTTGATGCATGTCTTTGTATTAAAAAATGTATTACATATGGTTGATGCTTTAGCCATTGATCGTGAAAATATTCGTGCTTCAGTCAAAGTCATTAGACAAGCTTCAAAAGATATGGCTGCTGGTACAAGCTATGTCATCTTCCCTGAGGGAACAAGATGTCGTCAACAAAACAAAATGCTTGAATTTAAAGGTGGAACTTTTAAATCTGTTATGGATGCAAAAAAACCAATTGTGCCAGTCGCATTAATTGATTGTTATAAGGTGTTTGATAATAACTCTATTGAAAAAGTAGATGCTCAGATTCATTATCTACCACCTATCTACTATGATGAATATAAAGATATGAACAGTACAGAAGTCGCTCATATGGTTCAATCAAGAGTTGAAAAATGTATTCAGGAAAACGAGAATAAATTCTAGAAATTTATTCTTTTTTTCTTATGAATTTTTTCACAAAATCATTGATGAATTCAAAATAATTTGTATTTTCTATTTGTTTTGAACCTAAAAATAAGTGGGAAAACAGCGAAAAAAACTTGATATATAAACGCTTTCAAGATATAATATATATAGTTCAAAAAAGGAATGGGAAGGAGAAATTTTTTTATGAACAAATTATTAAAAGTTTTAGCTGCATCTGCTTTAGTGGCTACTGTTTTAGTTGGATGCGGTAAGAAAAACGAAACAACTACTAGCGGGGAAGAAGGAGCTAAATATGCAAAAGCAGGATTTGGTATGGTAACTACTATTTCTGATGGAAAGGTAAATACTACTATGGCTACTGTCGGATTAGATAAAGACGGTAAAGTAAACTATATCGATGTTGACTGTGCACAACAAGATGCAGAAGCAACAGGAGATAATCTTTTATCTAAATATGAAAAGAAAGAAAAATATGGTATGAAAGGTCAATCTCCAATCGGTAAAGAATGGAATGAACAAATCGATGCATATAAAGTATGGGCTACTGGAAAAACATTAGAAGAAATTGCTAATGTTGAAACTATGGATTTCCATGGTGGAAAAGCTGCAAAAACTGGTTCTGAATTAGCTGCTGGATGTACAATCGTTATTGATGATATTCAAGCTGCTGTTGCTAAAGCTGGAGAAAATATGACAGATGTTAGTGCAGATAAAATGGGAGCTGGAGAAGTTACAACTATTTCTGATGGAAAAGTGAACACAACAACTGCTTCAGTTGCAGTAGACAAAGATGGTAAAATCGTTTGGTCTTGGGTAGATTGTGCACAACAAGATACAGAAGCAACAGGAGATAATCTTTTATCTAAATACGAAAAGAAAGAAAAATATGGTATGAAAGGTCAATCTCCAATCGGTAAAGAATGGAATGAACAAATCGATGCATATAAAGTATGGGCTACTGGAAAAACATTAGAAGAAATTGCTAATGTTGAAACTATGGATTTCCATGGTGGAAAAGCTGCAAAAACTGGTTCTGAATTAGCTGCTGGATGTACAATCGTTATTGATGATATTCAAGCTGCGATGGCAGAAGCTGGAGAAACTTTACAGTAAAATGAAGGAAAAGTCATGAAATAAAAATCATGACTTTTTTTGTGGTTTTTTTTTATGTTTATTGCTATAATGAACACTGGTGATGAAATTGAAAAAAGGAGTATTAAGCTTATTGGCTTTATCAATGATGAGTTTGGTCGTTGGATGTGAAAAAAAATATGAATTAATGAGTCATCATTTTACAGGACCATTTGATACCATTACGACTTATATGTCTTATGCCAATAATGAAGAAGAATTTAATGAACAATGTGATTATATTGAAGAACAGTTGAATTATTATGATCATCTGTTTGACAAGTATAACACATATGATAATATGAATAATCTCAAAACAATTAATGATAATGCAGGTCAAAAGGCTATTGCGGTTGATCAGCCGTTAATTGATTTATTGACACTAAGTATTGAAAGAAATAAAACGATTTCTTCTAAAGTGAATGTCGCTTTTGGAAGTGTCATTAATATTTGGCATGATTACCGTGATAAGGCTGAAGCTAATGGTGGTGTTGGTGAAGTGCCAGATAGTGAAGAATTAGAAAAAGCTAATTTACATACAAGTATTGATAGTATTCAAATTGATGAAAAGCAAAAGACTGTCTATATTGATGATCCAGAAGTTTCAATTGATGTAGGAGCCACTGCTAAGGGTTATGCGATTGAATTGATTAAAGATGGTCTGATTGAAAAAGGTGTTGATAATTTCTTATTGAGTGGTGGTGGCAATGTGGCCAGCCATGGTCAAAGAAAAATTCAAAAAGAAGGAGATTTTTATCTTGATGAATGTGCCGATAAATTCTGCGTCGGTATTGAATCACCTCAAGATGGCAATTATTCAGCAAGTGCAGATGACCCTGACAGTGAAAATGAAGCTGTTTTAGTTGTTCAAGGAGAATCAATTGTCACAAGTGGAGACTATCAAAGATTCTATCAGGATGATAATGGCATCAGATATCATCATTTGATTGATCCAGATACATTATATCCAGCTGTTTATTTTAGAAGTGTCAGTATCATTACAGAAGATAGTGGCTTGGCTGATTTCTTGAGTTCAGCTGTCTTCTTGATGAGTTATGAAGATGGATTGAAATTGATTAATTCATTGGATGGCGTAGAAGCAATCTGGCTATTAGAAGATGGTCAAATCAGAATGTCAGATGGTTTAAAAGATAATGAAAATATTTATGTGATAGAAAAATCAAGATTGAAATAGGAGGAAAAGTATGCAAAGTTATAAAACCAAAGGAACATGTTCATCACGTATTGATTTTGATATTGAAGATGGTAAAGTAACACATGTGAAATTTATTGGTGGCTGTTCAGGAAATACACAGGGAGTAGCCAGACTTGTTGAAGGGATGAGTAAAGAAGAAGCGATTGCCAGATTAGAAGGTATTCGCTGTGGTGCGAAATCAACATCTTGTCCAGATCAGCTTGCAAAAGCATTAAAACAAGCTCAGTAGAACAAAACAATGTTCTACTTTTTTTGTCTTTTTTAGTTGTTGTCTACATATGATAGATTAGGTGATGTCTATGATGATACGTAGAATGAAAAAAATGCAACTGTTATGTGGAATTCTTTTAATATTACAACTGGTATGTTTTCAATGGATGATTCCATTTCATTTTTTAGCTGTTTTGTTGAGTATCATTATTATAATTAATCAAAGATGGTTTAAAGTTATACAACTTCAATATCATTTTTATTTAATTGGTTTATATTTTTATCGTTTATGGGTTTTAAGTATTGAAAGTTTTTATTTTTTAGATTTGATTTATGTTGTGTTTTGTCTGTATATTGCGATTATGTTAATTCTTTTCTCGTTTCATTGTATCTTATAATGATTTTTTTTGTTATAATGTAGCATAAAGGAGGCGGTTATGATGTTTGGTCATTTGCAGATTTATAGTGGTTATAGTTTTCAGCAAAGTACAATTTTAATTGAAGATTTGGTTATGGCTGCAAAAGAGAAACATTTAGATGCCTTAGCCTTAACAGATAAAAATAATATGTTTGCGACAATAGAATTTAGTGAAACATGTTTAAAAAATAATATTAAACCTATTTTGGGCATGGAAGCCAGTGTCTTGATTGATGGGAATATTTATCCGTTTATTCTTTTAGCTATTGATGATCAGGGTTATTTTGATCTGGTTCAAATCTGCTGTGAGATTAACTTAAGTCAAGATCGTGCCATTGCCCTAAATAAACTGGCTTTGTATCATGAACATCTTTATATCATTTCTGGTTTGGAAGATGGCATTATTGAACGTCATGTCGCAAAGGAAATGGAAGATGAAGCGATTAAATATATGCGTTTATTTCAAGAACTTTTTCATGATCATTATTATATCATGTTACAAAATCATCATTTAAAATTTCAGGAACAACGCAATCAAAGAATCATATCTTTGGCTCGTTATGTTAAAGTCAAAGTGATTTGTTCTAATGAAGTGCGCTATTTAAAAAAACAGGATGCTTTGGCTGTTGATTTGATGCAGGCTTCTTTAAGTGGAACGGTCTTAGATGTGCAATATGAGCCATTGACGCAAGAAAAATATTTAAAAAGTGAAGCTGAAATGGAACAGTTATTTTCATCAGAGATTATTGAAGAAACAAGAAAAGTGTTAGTGACATGTAAAGCGACAGTGCCTTTACATGAAAAATATTTACCAACATATTCTGTCCCACATCAGGGAAAAGCTGTTGATTATTTAAGAAGTTTATGTAAGGTTGGATTAAAGAAACGTTTTGGTCATCAGGACATTCCTGTCACTTACAAACAACGTCTACAATATGAATTAAATGTGATTCATGAAATGGGATTTGATGATTATTTTTTAATTGTCTGGGATTATGTTCGCTGGGCAAAAGTGCATAAAATTCAAGTCGGACCTGGAAGAGGGAGTGCGGCTGGAAGTCTGGTTGCTTATGTTTTAGGAATTACCAATATTGATCCATTACGTTATGATTTGTTGTTTGAGCGTTTTTTAAATCCTGGTCGTGTTTCTATGCCTGATATTGATATTGATTTTCAGGATGATCGTCGTGATGAAGTGATTCGTTATGTTATTGATAAATACGGTCAGGATCATGCCGCACAGATTGTCACTTTTAATACTTATGGACCTCGTGTAGCAATCAAAGAAATGGGAAAAGTCATGGGAATTCCACTTGCACGATTAGAATTAATTGCCAAGATGATACCGACTTCTCCTAAAAACAAAAAAACGATTACGCAGATGTATCAGACTTCTGCTCAGTTTCAATCTCTGATCAATCAAGATCCACGTCTTAAAAAAATCGTTGGAGCAACGAGTATTATTGAACATTTACCACGTAATGTATCAACACATGCGGCGGGAGTTATTTTATCTAGACGTGCTTTACATGAAGTTGTGCCATTAGTTGTAGGACCAACTTCAACATTAATGAGTCAATATTCTAAAGATTATATTGAAAAAGCTGGTTTTCTGAAAATGGATTTTCTAGCTCTTAAAAATCTCACAATGTTGGATTATATTTGTAAAGATATTGAACAAAACGAAGGGGTTTCTATTGCGTTGAATCAATTACCATTAGATGATGAAAAGACATATCGTCTGATTTCCAAAGCAGATACTTTTGGTGTCTTTCAGTTAGAATCTTATGGGATGCGTCATTTGTTAAGACAGATGAAACCTTACTGTTTTGATGATATTGTGGCAGCCATTGCCTTGTTTAGACCAGGACCTATGGAAAATATTCCGACTTATTTAAAACGTCGCAGTCATCAAGAAAAGATTTCATATCCTTTAAAGGAGTTAGAATCTATTTTAAAATCGACTTATGGCATCATGGTTTATCAGGAACAAATGATGCAGGTTGCCCAAAAAATGGCAGGTTTTTCACTTATGAAAGCTGATATACTGAGAAAGGCAACATCTAAAAAAGAAACACAGCTGATGCAGTCCATGAAAGAAGAATTTATTCAAGGCTGTTTAGATCATGGTTTCACTCAAGAAAAAGCTATTGAAGTTTTTGGTCTGATTGAAAAGTTTGCAGATTATGGATTTAATAAGTCACATAGTGTGGCTTATGGATACGTGGCTTATCAGTTGGCATATTTAAAAGCCAATTATCCACTTTACTTTTTTGCATCTATCTTATCTAATGAATTATCCAGTGAAAATACAAAGGTGCATTGTATTCAGGAGTGTAAAGCTTATCATGTCCAGATTTTACCACCGTCAGTCAATTATTCTCAGGCTCGTTTTATGGTGGAAGATGGGCATATTCGCTATTCTTTATTAGCCATTAAAAATGTTGGATATGCGGGTTATAAAGCTATCGTTGAAGAACGTGAAAAAGGATTGTTTTTAGATATTTATGATTTTATGATGCGTATGGAAAATTCACATTTATCTAAAAAAATGTTAGAATCATTGGTTGATGCAGGGGCTTTGGATGAGTTTGGAATGTCACGTCAAACCATTTTAAAGAATCTGGATGCGATTAGGGATTATGGACATTTAAAAGAAAATCTGGGGATTGATGAAAAACCAGTTTTAACGATTTATCAAGATCAGCAGGAAGAAAAACTCGCAAGAGAAAAAGCTGTATTAGGTGTGTATCTATCTATGCATCCTATTGAACTGATGAAACAAAAGATTCAGACAGCTTATGTTAATGTGGCTGATTTGGATGAATATATTCAAAAGACAGTCAATGTTGTTGTGCAGTTACAACGTGTTAAAAATATTACTGATCGTAAAGGTCAGGAAATGTGTTTTATTGAAGCAATGGATGAAACAGGCAGTATGGATGGTGTTGTCTTTGCTTCAAGTTATAAAAACATAGGAATGATGTTAAAGAAAGGAAATATTTGTCTTGTTCAGGGAAAAGTAAATATGAGAGATAAATTATCTTTGATTGTGGATAAGGCAAGGGTTGTTGAATAGATATGGAAGAATTAATTTTGATTGATGGAAATTCATTGTTATTTAAAGCTTATTATGCAACGGCATCAATGGGAAATTTAATGGTGAATAAAGATGGGATACCAACCAATGCAGTCTTTGGTTTTGCGAATATGTTACAAAAGATATTAGAACGTGAAAGTGCTTATATTGTTGTGGCATTTGATTATGGTAAAAAGACATTTAGAAATGATTTATTGGAACAATACAAAGCCACAAGAAAAGAGACGCCTGATGAATTAAAATGTCAGTTTGCGATGGTCAGAGAATTTCTAGATGCTTATTCTATTCCTTATTATGAATTAGAGGGATATGAAGGTGATGATTTAATTGGCACATTATCAAGGCTAGGGGAAGAACAAGGTTTAAGCGTGTCTATTTTTACAGGAGATAAAGATGCTTTTCAGCTTGTTTCTAAGCAGACAACAGTTTATCGTACTGTGAAAGGTGTCACTCAGCTTGATGTTTATACACCTGAAACGATTCAGGAAAAATATGGTTTGGTTCCTGATCAGATTCGTGATTTTCTAGGACTTATGGGAGATAGTGCTGATAATATTCCTGGAATTAAAGGTGTAGGTGAAAAAACAGCTTTAAAATTGCTTCATGAGTATGGAACGATTGAAAACTTAAAGGAACATATGCATGAAATCAAAGGAAAAATGGGTGAAAAGATTCGTGAAAATATTGATATTGGACTTCAGTCTAAGAAAATAGCTACGATTTTAAGAGATGTTCCTGTGACATTGGATTTAAATCAGGCCCGTTATGATGGATATGATTTTGAAAAGCTCAAGGCTTTTTATACACATTATGATATGAATTCATTATTGAAAAAGATTTCTGTTGAATCACGTCCAACATCAAAAACGGATTTTCAATATGAAGTTGTTCAAAAAATGCCACCGATTCAAGAAGACAGTAGTGTTTTAGGGGCTATTTATGATCAAAACTATCATAAATCCATTGTTTTAGGATATGCTTTATATAATGCACATCAGGCTTATTTCATTACTTTTGAAGATGCTCTCAAAGATCAGCAGTTTTTAGACTATTTAAAAGATGAGCATTATCATAAATACAGTTATAATATCAAAGCTCAAATTTTATCAGCCAAATGGAATGGTATTGAAATCAAAGGTATGGACTTTGATTTACAATTAGCCTCTTATATTTTAAATCCAAGTTTAAAAGATGAAATGAAATATATTGGAGATTATTATGGTTATACATCTTTACAATATGAAGAAGAGGTTTTTGGAAAGAACACAAAGAAACATATTCCTGAATTAGATTTATTAGCCAAACATACCATTTCTAAAGCGAAGGCTATCTATGATTTAAAAGATCAGGCCATTGAAAAACTAAAACAGGAAGAACAGTATGATTTGTATCAGAATCTAGAATTACCAGTGACTTATATTTTGGCTCAAATGGAATATGTTGGAGCTAAAATAGATGTTGATGTCTTGAAAAAACTGGAACAGAATTTTGATCAGCAGATTAAAGAAATTGAAGAAGATATTTATATGCTGGCTGGTGAAAAATTCAATATTGCTTCTCCTAAACAGTTAGGTGATATTTTATTTCATAAATTAGGTTTACCGAATGGTAAAAAAACAAAGAGTGGATATTCTACATCACAGGATATCTTAGAAAAAATTGAAGACTTACATCCAATTGTGCCTTTGATTCAACAATATCGTATGTTGACAAAGTTATCATCTACATATGTCAAAGGATTACAGGAACAAGTCTTTCCTGATGGTAAAATTCATACCATTTTTAATCAGGCTTTAACACAGACAGGACGTTTATCATCTATTGATCCTAACTTGCAAAATATTCCTGTTCGCCAAGAAGAAGGAAAACTGATTCGACAGGCTTTTGTAGCGAGTCATGATTATTTAATATCTTTTGATTATTCACAGATTGAATTGCGTATTTTAGCACATTTGGCTCAAGTGAAATCATTGATTGATGCTTTCCATCAAAATAAAGATATCCATACACATACAGCGGCACTGGTTTTCAAAGTCAAAGATGAGGATGTCACTCCACAAATGCGTCGTCAGGCCAAAGCCGTTAACTTTGGAATCATTTATGGTATGGGAGAATTCCGTTTATCTAAACAGATTGGTGTGACATTATCTGAAGCTAAAGAATTCATTCGTCGTTATTTTGAAGAATATCCTGAAATTCAACAATATATGCATCGTGTTGTAGAAGACTGTAAACATAATGGTTATGTATCTACGGTATTGAATCGTAAACGTTATATTCCAACTATTAATGATAAGAATTTTATGGTGCGTGAACAGGCAAAACGTTTTGCGATGAATTCTCCAATTCAGGGAAGCGGTGCTGATATTTTAAAACTTGCGATGATTCAGGTAGATCGTTTAATGAAAGAAAAGAAAATGAAATCACAAATGATTTTACAGGTACACGATGAATTGATTTTTGATGTTTATAAAGAAGAATTGGATGAAATGATGACGATTATCAAATCAGCTATGGAAAATGCCTTCCAAATGGAAGTTCCATTAAAGGTGGATGGAACTTATGCGACCAACTGGTATGATTTAAAATAAGGATTATATGCCAGAATTACCAGAAGTAGAAACCGTCAGGCGTACTTTAAAGAATTTTATTTTAGAACGCCCTATTTTAGGCATTGATGTTTATTATGATCGTATCATTCAGGGAGATACACAATTATTTGTCAAAAGTCTTCAACATGAAATCTTTTGCGATATTGATCGTGTTGGAAAATATCTGATTTTTAAATGTCAAAATCATGCATTTGTTTCTCATTTGCGTATGGAAGGAAAATTCCATATTGTTGAAAGTGATGAGCCTGTCAGTAAACACACCCATGTTGTTTTTCATATGGATAGGCATCAGGATTTAAGATATATAGATACAAGAAAGTTTGGACGAATGGAACTGGTGAGTCTGGATGACTATCGTGAACAGTTACCTTTAAAGAAATTAGGTCCAGAACCTTTTGAAATCACAACAGAAGCTTTATATGAACGTTTGCATCATTGTTCTTTGCCTATTAAAACAGCCTTGCTTGATCAAAGCATGATGTGCGGGATAGGAAATATTTATGCCAATGAGATATGTTTTTATATGCATATTGATCCACGTACCAAAGCTTCTCGTTTATCTCGAAAAAGAGTAGATGAATTAAGAAAGGTTGCGATTATGGTATTACAAAGTGCCATTGAACAGGGTGGCACAACGATTCATTCCTTTGATGCTAATGGTATACATGGTCTGTTTCAGGTTCAGCTTAAAGCTCATGGACAAAAGGTTTGTCCAGTCTGTCATCATGATATTAAAAAAGTCATGGTTCATCAGCGTGGCACTTATTTTTGTCCACAATGTCAAAAGAAACGTTATTAAGGGGTGTGAAAAATGAGTCGAGTCATTGGAATTACGGGGTCAATTGCAGTGGGAAAAAGCAGTGTAACGCAATATTTAAGAACACATGGTTATTGTGTTTTGGATGCTGATGAGATTTCACATCAGGCTTTAGAAAAGAACAGTGGATGTTATCATCAGATCATTGCTCACTTTGACTGTTTAGATGAAAATGGAAATATCAGTCGCCAAAAGCTAGGACAGATTGTTTTTCATGATGCCAAAAAGAAAGCTTTATTAGAAAGTATTATTCACCCTTATGTGAAAACAACATTACAGGAGGGAATTGAGACTTCTCAAGAACCGCTGATCTTTTTAGATGTACCATTATTATATGAAACGCATATGGATGAAATGTGTGATAGTGTCATTGTTGTTTATGTTGATGAAATGACTCAAATGAAACGTCTGATGGCACGCAATCATATTGATGAAACACAGGCTCAACATTTAATGAGTCAACAAATATCTATCGAAAGAAAAAAAGACATGGGAGATTATATCATTGATAATCGTTATGGTTTTGAAGAGTTATATCAAAATATAGAAAGGGTATTAAAGGATTTAAATGATGAAACTGTATGTGACTGATTTATATCGTGTAGAAATGCGTTATCCGCTTGATGACGTGCAAATAGATACATTATATTATCTGTATCAGCCTTTGATTGGCATGGAGGCAATGCATTTGTATATGATGCTTGTCATGGAAGGAAAACGTATGCGCCGTTTTATTGCACCTTGTCCACTTTCACGTTTAACATCTTATATGTCAATGAGTGTTATGGATATGGAAAAAGCTTTACGTAGTTTAGAAGCAATAGGATTGGTGAAAACCTATGTCAAACATGAAAATGATATAACCCAATATATTTATCGCCTTTATGCTCCTCTATCTTTAAAAGCATTCTTTAAAAATCAGATTTTATCTTCATTATTACAGTTATCTTTATCTGAAGATGATTTTCAAAAAACAGTGCAATATTTTAAGATTTCTTTAGAAAATCTAGATGGTTATGAAGATATTACAGCAAGATTTCAAGATGTTTTTACTATCCAGCATTCTCCCCAAAAAACACGTCTTTTAAAATACAATGAAGATTTGATTCATCAAACAACACAGGATGTCAAAATAGATTATGATTATGATTTATTGTATCAGAGTTTAGCAGATTATCAGGTGAATCGTTCTTTACTGAGTCAGGATGATTTGAATTATGCGACAGAACTGGCTTATGTTTATCATGTTGATGCTTTAACATTGGCAGGCATTATGAAAGATGCTATGGAATCACAGGGAATCAATCGTAGTCGTATGAAGCAGGCAATTCAAAAATATTTTGATGTATCTCAAACATCTCAACTGCAGGAAGTTTATCATAAGCAGCCTATCCAGTTTCAAACATCAGATCAGACTTCATCACCACTTGTTTTACATATGAAATATTTAGATTCCTTAACACCCTATGATCTTTTAAAAGATAAACAGGGAGGCAAAGAACCTGTCTATCATGATTTAATGATTGTGGAAACGTTAATGGTTCAATTAGGTTTAAAACCTGCTGTGGTGAATGTTTTGATTGAATATGTCTTAGGTAAGAATAATAATCGTTTGTCAAAACGTTATTGTGAAGCGATTGGCGCTTCATGGGCCCGTAAGAATATTCAGACGGCTATGGATGCCTATCGTGAATTGATGAATCAATCCACACCAGAACAATCCAAAGAAGAAGAGGTTTCATCATCTTCATCACAAAGTCAAGTGTCATCACAAGAGCTGATGGACTTACTTAATCAATTGAAGGAGGGACAATTATGATCAAAATATCTGATATGATCGTCAAAGATGATATTGAAAAGTTAAAAAAAGAAAGCCAGTATGCATTATTAAAGGAACAAAATATTCAAGCTTTTTTAAAACAGAATCATTTAGATCCATCTGTTATGGATGATTACTGGGTAGAATTTTTAGATTTTAATGATGATTTTCATGTTTGTCAGTCATGTCAATCTTTAAATCAGTGTCCTAAGGATACCATAGGTATGCAAAAAATATTAAAATATTATGATGGTGAAATTGTTTTAGAACTGCAAAGCTGTCCTTTTGGTAAAGAAATTGAAAAGAAGAGAAAACTTCTTGATCACTTTGTGATGAGCAATGTTAGTGAAGATTTAATGCTGACAGATTTGTCTTCACTCAAGATTGTTGAAAATGCGGCGAAACTTTCAGCTAATCATCAAAATGCTTTAGGACATATTCTTAAGTATTCACAGACACCCACTTCACAAGGACTTTTCTTACATGGTCCAATGGGAAGTGGAAAGACAACATTGTTGGCTGGTTTGATGAATAGTTTAGCTAAAAAAGATAAACAGATTGGATTTATTCATTTTCCAACTTATCTGATTGACCTCAAAGCGAGTTTTTCTTCTGGTGATAATGAATACGCTATGGATAAGTTGTTGAAGGTTGATTATTTACTGTTGGATGAATTAGGTGAAGAAAATATCACAGCGTGGTCACGTGATGAAATTCTATTAACCATTTTATCTTATCGTTTATTGAATCATTTACCCACTTTTTTTACAAGCATGTATGGTTATAATGAATTAAAAAAAGTCTATACTTTAAAAAAAGGTGATGAAATTCGTGCAAATACAATTATTTCAAAATTGAAAGCGTTAAGCATTGAAATAATGCTTGACTGAACCAAAATGACGATATAGAATGTACTCGAAAGTATAGAATACAACGTCATTTTATGATAAAATAATAACGAAAAAAGCGAGAGGAGAGTAGTTATGGTGAAATGCATTGGAGTATTAACTTCTGGTGGAGATGCGCCAGGAATGAACGCAGCTATCCGTGCTGTAACAAGAACTTGTTTAAACAAGGGAATTAAAATTTATGGGGTGCGATTAGGATATAAAGGACTTCATGATGGTGATTTTATTGAATTCGATAGGCATAGTACACGTAATATTATTAACATTGGGGGAACATTCTTAAAATCTGCACGTTTTCCTGAATTTAAAGACCCTAAAGTCAGAGAAGAAGCCATTGAACAAATGAAAAAAGTTGGAATGGAAGCTTTGGTTGTTATTGGGGGAGATGGAAGCTATAATGGAGCTTTAAAATTAACCGAAATGGGAATCAACTGTATTGGTATTCCTGGAACAATAGATAATGATATTCCTGATACTGATTTTACAATTGGATTTGATACAGCTTTAAATACAATTGTAGATGCTTTAGATAAATTAAGAGATACATCAAGTTCACATCAAAGATGTACAATTCTTGAAGTTATGGGAAGAAGATGTGGTGACTTGGCTGTTCATGCAGGACTTGCCTGTGGAGCAGAAATGATTGTGACAAGCGAAAGTGGTTTTGATGAAGAAGAAGTCATTGAAACTTTAAAACGTTCAAAAGCTTCTGATAAAAAACATGCTTTGGTTGTTATTACTGAACATATTACTGATGTTCATGAACTTGCAAAACGTGTTGAAGAAGCAACTGGTTTTGAAACACGTGCTAATGTTTTAGGACATATGCAAAGAGGTGGGCGTCCATCTGCTAGAGATCGTGTTTTAGCTACTCGTATGGGAATCAAAGCTGTTGAATTATTAGAAGAAGGTAAAGGTGGTCTTTGCATTAGTGATGTTAAAGGTGAAATTGTTGGACTACCAATTCAAGAAGTCTTAGGACATAAACGTCAAGTCAATCAAGGTATTTACGAAGATGTATTAAAACTTCGTTAAATATAAACTAAGCTATAGGAGATTAATTGAGAATGAAAGATAAGATGAAGAAAACAAAGATTATTTGTACAATTGGACCTGCATCTGAAGATCCAAAAATGTTAAAAAAATTAGTTTTAGCTGGTATGAATGTTATGCGTTGTAACTTCTCTCATGGTGATTATGAAGAACATGGTAAAAAAATGCAAACAATGCGTGATGTCAATGCTGAACTTGGGACAAACTGTGCTATTTTATTAGATACAAAAGGGCCTGAAATTAGAACTGGTGATTTTGAAGGTGGATTTACTGAATTTAAAAAAGGACAAGTATCTACAATCTGTGTGGAAGATATCGTAGGGACTGCAGATCGTTTCACAATCACTTATAAAGATTTATACAAAGATGTTAAACCTGGTGGATTTATCTTAGTGAACGATGGTCAAGTTGAATTATTAGTTGACCATGTTGAAGGAACTGATATCGTTTGTGTTTGTGCAAATGATGGTAAAGTAAAAAATAAACGTGGAATCAATGTTCCTGGTATCGAACTTGGATTTGATTTCATTTCTGAAAAAGATAGAGCTGACTTAGAATTCGGATGTCAACAAGATGTAGATTATATCGCTGCATCATTTGTACGTCGACCTCAAGACGTTTTAGATGTTAAAAAAGTATTAGTTGAAAATGGAAAACCTGATATTCAAATCATCGCTAAAATTGAAAATAGCGAAGGTGTTGAAAAAATGGATGATATTATCAAAGTTGCTGATGGTATCATGGTTGCACGTGGGGATTTAGGTGTTGAAGTTCCTGCTGAAGATGTACCATTAATTCAAAAAGAATTAATCAGAAAATGTAAAGCAGCTGGTAAAATTGTTATTACTGCAACACAAATGCTTGAATCTATGCAAGAAAATCCAAGACCAACACGTGCTGAAGTCAGCGACGTTGCAAACGCTATTTATGATGGTACTGATGCTATTATGTTATCTGGTGAATCTGCACAAGGTAAATATCCAGAAGAAGCTGTTATGGTTATGAACAAAATTGCAATTAAAACAGAATCTACATTAGATTATGCTTCATTACATAGAAAAGCTGTCAGAACTGCATCTGATGATCCTTCTGAAGCTATCTGTATGTCAGTAGCTGAAATTGCAACAAAATTCAATGTTGCTGCCATCGTTGCATTTACAGAATCTGGATTTACAGCAAAGAAAATGTCTAGATATAGACCAGAATGTCCAATCATTGCGGCAACTCCATATGAAAAAACAACTAAGAAATTAGCAATTAACTGGGGTGTTAAATCTGTCACATGTAAACACATGGATACAACAGAAGGTTTATTAAACTTAGCTGAAGTTATTGCAAAAGAAAACGGTGTTAATGCTGGGGAAACAATCCTTGTTACTGGAGGAACTCCTGGTGTTCGTGGAACAACAAGCTACTTACAATTAATCACTGTTAAATAAATTTTCAATCAATTTCTATTCATGAGAAAAGTATCACTTTCAAAGTGATGCTTTTTTATGTAAAATTTACATTTTAGAGATTTTTTCATATTTTATACACAAAAATATGATATTTTAAATATAGAAAAGAAATAAAGAGAAAGGTATGCTGAAATATGTTTCATCAAGCAGGAGATAAACTGAAGATTTGTTCCTATTTATTTATGATTTTCTATACAATAAAATCACTCATTTTTCGATTACAATATATATTGTCAATTGAAAATTTATTCAGTTTTTCAAAAGATATCGTCTTTGCATTCATTGTGTCATTATTGATTTATGGCTGTAGCTATATAGTGAAATTATATGAAAATAAGAATATTTTATAAACTCAAAAAATGACAAGGGGGGGGTACAAAACGTGACTTATAAAGTATCTAAAATTTTAAAAGTATGTGCATATATTTTCTTAGTTGGGAGTATTTTACAACAAGGATATACAATAGCGATGAATACATCTTATTTAAATACTGGTGAGCTAATGGGAGTAGAATCCATGCTGATGATGTTGTGGTCTTGTTTTATCTCCTTTTTGCTTTCATTAATCATCTATGGATTTGCAGAAATTATTGAATATTATGAAATGAAAAAAACAAAAGATACAGATATCTTGACAAATGAGAATAATGATGTAAAATAACTTTACAAGCAATGATTTAGGATATGTTTTTATAAGTGATTGTTTAGAGAAAAGATGGTTGGTGAAAATCTTTGATAGCTTATAGAAATACTCCCTAATAGGCTACACTCGAAAGAGATTGTCGTAGAACTGCGTTAAAGTTTTGAGGTTATCTGATAGATAATGAATAAAGGTGGTACCACGAGATTTCGTCCTTTGGATGAAATCTCTTTTTTATTAAGGGGGGCAGATATGGAAAAAGGACATTTAGAATTTCCTGATTATCATCATGAAGAATCAATGAAGGCATTGATTCAAGCTATGAAAGATGATCATAATCCTTTTGGTGTCAATGGAGCAGGTTCTTTTGAAAGCTGTTCAAGTTATCAGGAATGGATTTCAAGAGAAAAGAAGAATCATTTAGGTATTGAATTAGAAGATGGTTTTGTTCCAGGGACAGAGTTTTTATATGTTGTCAATAATCAAGTGATTGGTTGTATTCATATCCGTCATTGCTTAAATGAGGCTTTATTCAAACATGGTGGACATATTGGCTATTCCATTCATCCCGATTATCGTAGGCAGGGATATGCGACAGATATGTTGAAACAGGCACTTCAATTTTGTCAACAATGGGAAATTGAACCCGTATTAATCACTTGTCATCAAGATAATGTGGCTTCAAGAAAGACCATTGAAAAATGTGGTGGTGTTTTTGAAAATCAATATGATGATATTTTAAGATTTTGGATAGGAGGAAAGAAATAATGAGAGATTTTATTAATGAAGAAGCTTTAAATACTTTAAATCATTCATGTGCACATGTGATGGCACAGGCAGTTAAGCATTTATATCCTCAAGCTAAATTCTGGGTTGGACCAGTTGTGAGTGAAGGATTCTACTATGATATTGATTTAGGTGATCAGGTGATTACTGATGATGATTTACCTAAAATTGAAAAAGAAATGAAGAAAATCTGTAAAGATGGAAAAAGAATTATCAGAGAAGACATTTCTAAGGAAGAAGCTTTAGACATGTTTAAAGATGATCCTTATAAGTTAGATTTAATTCAAGGTTTAGAAGATGGACATATTACATGTTATCGTCAAGGAGACTTCGTCGATTTATGTAGAGGGCCACATGTAGAAACTGTCAAATTATGTAAGAATTTTAAATTATTAAAACATTCTGGAGCTTACTGGAAAGGGGATAAAAACAATAAAGTTCTACAAAGAATTTATGGTGTTTGTTTCCCAACAGCTGAAGAGTTACAGGAACATTTAGACTTTTTAGAAGAAGCTAAAAAAAGAGATCATAAAAAATTAGGAAGAGAACTTGATTTATTTATGATGAGTGAATATGCACCAGGTATGCCAATTTTCTTACCACATGGGATGTTATTAAGAAATACATTAGAACAATACTGGTATGAAGAACATGCCAAAGAAGGATATCAGTTCATTAAAACACCAATCATGATGTCAAGAGAGTTATGGGAAACTTCAGGACATTGGGATAACTATAAAGAAAATATGTATACAAGTGAAATTGATGAGCGTGAATTTGCAATTAAACCAATGAACTGTCCAGGAAGTATGCTTGTTTATAAAAATGGTTTACATTCTTATAAAGATTTACCTCTTCGTATGGGAGAACTTGGACAAGTGCATAGACATGAAGCCAGTGGTGCTTTAAATGGTTTATTTAGAGTACGTACTTTTACACAGGACGATGCACATATCTTTATGACACCTGATCAGATTGAAAGTGAAGTTGTACGTTTGATTTCATTTATTGATCGTGTTTATTCTAATTTAGGCTTACCATATGATATTGAATTATCAACTCGTCCAGAAGAAAAATATATTGGAGATTTAGAAATCTGGGAAAAGAGTGAAGCAGCCTTAGCAGCAGCATGTCAGGCAGCTGGAAAAGACTTTAAAGTCAATCCTGGAGATGGGGCTTTCTATGGTCCAAAACTTGACTTCCATGTCAGAGATTCTTTAGGAAGAGTTTGGCAATGTGGAACAATCCAATTAGATATGAACTTACCAGAAAGATTTGATTTAACATATGTGGATCATAATGGTGAAAAAGTGAGACCAGTTATGTTACATCGTGTGATCTTTGGTTCTATTGAAAGATTTATTGGTATTTTGATTGAACACTTTGCAGGGGCATTCCCATTATGGTTAGCACCAACACAAGTCAAAGTGATTCCAGTTAAAAATGAATATCATTTAGAATATTCAAAAGAAGTCTATAAACTTCTAGAAGACAAAGGAATTCGTGTGGAATTAGATGATCGTGAAGAAAAATTAGGTTATCGTATTCGTGAAGCACAGATGAAGAAGATTCCATATCAGCTAGTCTTAGGTGATAAAGAAAGAGATGAAAGAACTGTGACTTATCGTCAATATGGTGAACAAAAACAGATTACTGTATCATTAGATGAATTTGTAGATATGGTCTTAAAACAAATTGAAGAAAAATCAAGATAAGCGAGTTGAATGACTCGCTTTTTGATTGAAAAGAAAAAGTTATTTCATAGTTTTGAAATAACTTCCCTTTTTTATTCATATAATGCTGTTGATAAATAACGATCGCCACCATCAGGTAATAAAACAACAATATTCTTATCTTTGTTTTCAGGCTGTTTAGCTAAAGTTTTAGCAGCATATAAAGCAGCACCTGAAGAAATACCAGTGAGAATTCCTTCTTTTTGAGCAAGCTGTCTAGCTGCTTCAAAAGCTTCATCAGTAGAAACAGTTATTATCTGATCATAAATATGTGTATCTAAAGTTTCAGGAACAAAGTTTGCACCAATACCTTGAAGCTGATGGGAACCTGTTTGTCCATTTGAAAGGAGTGGAGAATCTTTTGGTTCTACCGCAATGATTTGTACCTGTGGATTCTTTTCTTTTAAATATTGTCCAACTCCACTGATTGTCCCACCAGTTCCAACTCCAGCAACAAAGATATCTACTTTTCCATCCATCTGTTCATTAATTTCTGGACCAGTTGATAGATAATGGGCTTTTGGATTGCTTGGATTGGTAAACTGACTAGGAATGAAGCTTTGAGGAATGTCTTTTGCTAAAGCTTTGGCTTTATTAATGGCTCCAGTCATTCCTTCTTGACCTGGTGTTAAAACAAGCTTGGCACCGAATGCTTTCATGAGTTTTCTTCTTTCTTCACTCATTGTATCAGGCATTACGATAATGACTTCAAAGCCTAGAGCCGCACCAATGGCACATAATCCAATACCTGTATTACCACTTGTTGGTTCTATAATTGTTGCACCAGGTTGTAGTTTTCCAGATTCTAAAGCATCTAATAACATACCTCTTGCAACACGATCTTTGACACTGCCAGCAGGATTATAATATTCCAGCTTGGCGAATAAATGGGCCTGAGTTTGTTCCTGCTTTTCTATATGATGTAATTGTAGAATAGGTGTCTGTCCTACCATCTCTTGAATACTGTGATAAATTTTCATATCTGAAAACCTCCTTTTTATTGTCCTCATTATAGAAAGTATAGGCTAAAAAAGCAAAGAATATGATAAATCTTTTGTGTGTCATTGATAAGAAAATCATAATATTATTTACCAAATCTTCATATTCTATGTTATAATGAAAAAACATAGAGGGAGGAATAAAAATGATCTGTTATGATAAAAATGATATAAAGGATTTAAAAAATCATGAAGATAAATATTATATGCCAAATGCATTGTTTGATACAATGCAATACAAACTTGTCCGTTTGGAAGTCAAATGGGCTTATGTTGCATGTTTGAATGTTATGTTGAAAACACCATTATATGATTATGATGGATTTGCTTATATTAAAGATGATCATCCTCAAATGATTGAAGTTTTAAAAGACATAGCTCATAAAAATGTTGATCAGCAAAAAATTGATGGTTATATTCAAGAATTAGAAGATTGTGGACTTGCTCAAAGAAAAGGTAGAAATATTTATTTGAAAAAAATTTCTAATATCTTTTAGGAGGTTATTATGTTTGATTTGATTGTTAAAAAAACAATTCCAAATTATCAAGATACACAAGCACCTGAAATAAGAGAAAAGTATGGAACACTATGTAGTGTTCTTTCTATTATATGTAACTGTGTCATGGTCATCTTTAAATTATTATTTGGATTTATGACACATTCAGTAGCTATTCAGGCTGATGGATTTAACAATCTATCAGATATGGGGAGCAATTTAGCAACACTTTTTGGTTTTAAATTAGCAGGAAAACATCCTGATAGTGACCATCCTTATGGACATGGTCGTTATGAATATATTGCAGGATTAATCATTTCTTTTTTAATTTTATTAGTAGCGTTTTCCTCTTTTAAAGAATCAGTGATGAAAATTATCAAACCTGAAGCCCTTCTTTTTACATGGGGTGCCCTCATTGTTTTGGTGGTATCTATTTTTATCAAATTATGGATGGCTTCTTTTAATAGAAAAGCTGGAAAAATCATTGATTCCACATCTTTAAAAGCAGCTTCACAAGATAGTTTAAATGATGTCTGTGCAACTCTTGCAACCTTGGTTTCTTTATGTTTAAGTTTAGTAACCTCATTTCCTGTGGATGGAATAATTGGGGTTATTGTTTCCATTGTTGTGTTTAAGTCAGGAATTGATATTTTTAAGGATACTGTTGATCCATTATTAGGAAAAGCGCCTGATAAAGAACTGGTTAATGACATCTATGAGTATGTTCTATCATTTGATCAGGTTTTAGGTATTCATGATTTTATGTTGCATGATTATGGGCCTGGACGTCAATATATGACTTTTCATGCTGAAGTGGATTGCCATGAAGATATCATGACTGCTCATGATCAGATTGATGTTATTGAAAGAGATTTATTAGAAAAGTTTAATATTTTAACAACAATCCATATGGATCCTATTGATACAATGGATGAACTTACAAATCAGTTAAAACAGGAAGTTCAAAATATTGTTCAGGCATTGAATCCAAACTATAGTATTCATGATTTTCGACTGGTCAAAGGACCAACACATATTAATCTCATTTTTGATGTTTTATTGCCTGCTGATGATGAAATTTCACATCAGGAGTTGAAGCAAAAAATCACAGAAGCGATTCAACAAATCAATTCACACTATTTTTGTGTGATACAGATAGATCATGCATTTTTATAAAAAGTGTTTGACAAATGTTTATAGACAAGATAATATATTATTAACAACAGTGAAGAGAAGAGTAGTTTATGATGATTTGATAGAGAGTTCTTGGTTGGTGGAAAAGAATATTGAGGCATAAATGAAGATGGTCTTGGAGTTTCATTAGTGAATGATTTAGCTAATGGCGGGTGTACCCGTTATCGTACTAGAGTATGTTGGTACTCGAAGAGATTGTTATAGTGATGTAACGATGAATTAAGGTGGTAACACGGGTTATATACTCGTCCTTAGCGGGACGGGTTTTTTTATTTATAGGAGGGATTTCATGATTGAATTAAAACATATTCAAAAAGTTTTCCATACACCTAAAGGAGATATTCATGCCTGTCAGGATGTTAATTTAACAATCCAGAATGGTGAAATCTTTGGGGTTATTGGATATAGTGGTGCTGGGAAGTCAACGCTTGTTCGTATTATTAATCAGCTTGAAAAACAGACAAGTGGAGAAGTCTTTATTGATGGTGAAGATATTTCATTATACAATGCTAAAGATTTAAGAAAGAAAAGAACAGAGATGGGAATGATTTTTCAACATTTTAATTTATTGTGGTCAAGAACAGTACAAAAAAATATTGAATTGCCATTAGAGATTGCTGGTGTTGAAAAAAGCAAACGTGTTCAAAAAGCAAAAGAATTAATTGAACTGGTTGGATTGCAGGGACGTGAAAATGCTTATCCAAGTGAATTATCTGGTGGACAGAAACAACGTGTAGGTATCGCAAGAGCATTGGCCAATGATCCAAGTTTTCTGTTATGTGATGAAGCAACCAGTGCATTGGACCCTGATACAACGGAACAGATTTTAGATTTATTAAAAGATATCAATCAAAAACTCGGGATTACGATTGTCATGATTACACATCAGATGGAAGTCGTACAAAAAATCTGTCATCGTATCGCTGTTATGAGTGAAGGAAAAGTTGTAGAAACAGGTCGTGTCAAAGATATCTTTGAACATCCTCATCATCACATTACCAAACGTTTTGTCAGAGATATATCAAGTAAGATTGATGATGATAAGCAAAATGAAAATCTTAAACAGATTTATCCAGATGGTATTTTATTAAGATTAACATTTGATGAAGATATTTCTAGACAACCTATTGTTTCTCGTGTCATTAAAGAAACAAAATTAGATTTAAGTATTGTTTCAGGAAATCTCACAAATACAATTGATAGTTCTTTTGGAGTATTGATTGTCAATGTCATAGGTGGAACACAACAGGATTATGAAGATGTCATTCAAAAATTTAAAGACTATCAGGTTATTGTGGAGGTGATTTAAGATGAGTGAATTTTTAAGTCAAATTGATTGGGATGCTATGTATGTTGCCATCCAGGAAACATTATTGATGACAGTGATTTCTTTAGTGATTGCTGTTATATTAGGGTTTGTTTTAGGAATCATCCTTTATATCACAAAAGAAGACGGACTTTATCCTCATAAAGTTATTCATCGTATTTTAGATTTCATTATTAATCTTTTTAGAGCTATCCCATTTATTATTTTAATATTCCTGCTTCTACAGTTTACAATTAAAATCATGGGAACAATGTTAGGAGTCAAAGGCGCTTTACCAGCACTGATTCTATCAAGTGCACCTTTCTATGCAAGAATGTGTATGATAGCTTTAAGTGAGATTGATAAAGGAACAATTGAAGCCAGCAAGGCTATGGGGGCAAGTTCCTGGCAGATTATTACAAAGGTTCTTATACCTGAGGCTAAACCAGCATTAATTTCAAGTATGACTGTTATGGCTATTTCTTTGGTAGGTTATACAGCTATGGCAGGATGTATTGGATCTGGAGGACTTGGAAACTTAGCCTATATGTATGGATATGCTAGACAAAATATGCCAGTTATGTATACTGCAACATTCTTTGTTTTAGTGATTGTCTTTATTATACAGATTATTGGTGATTTGATTGTGAAAAGAATTGATAAGAGATAGGGAGGAAAACATATGAAAAAATTATTTATTGGAATTTGTGCATTATTTTTAGCTATTGGATTAACAGGTTGTGGAGGTGGAAACACAGCGAGTGATGAAAAAACATTAACTGTTTCTGCAACATTAGATCCTCATTCTAAAATCTTAGAGGAAGCTAAACCTATATTGAAAGAAAAATATGACATTGATTTAGAAATTAAAGTGTTGGATGATTATTATATTTTCAACAAAGCTTTAGATGCAGGAGAAGTAGATGCTAACTATTTCCAACATCGTCCGTTCTTTGAGGGTGAACTTAGTGAACATGGATATAAAATTGTAGAGGAAGCTGGTATTCATTTAGAGCCATTTGGATTTTATTCTCAGACAATAAAAGATATTAAAGATATTCCTGAAAATGGGGAAGTGATTATTTCTAACTCTGTAGCTGACCATGGAAGAATTCTTGGAATTCTAGAAGATGCTGGAGTGATTGAATTAAGTGATGATGTCGAACGTCTTGAAGCAACAACAGAGGATATTGTATCTAATCCAAAGAATTTATCATTTGAAGAAATTAAACCAGAATTACTTGCAACTGCTTATCAAAATAATCAAGGAGATTTAGTTGCCATTAATGGAAACTATGCCCTGCAGGCTGGATTAAATCCAACAGAAGATGCGTTAATTATTGAAACAGTAGATGCTGATAATCCATATGTGAATATTGTTGCAGTACAAGAAGGTCATGAAAATGATGAAAAGATTAAAGCATTGATTGAAGTCTTAAAATCTGATGAAATAAAACAATTTGTAGAAGATGAATATAAAGGTGCTGTTGTTATGGTAGATTAAGATGAGTATTTCTCATCCATTGGCATAAACTTAAGATATACTCTTAGGTTTATGCCTTTTTAATAGGATTTCATATTTGAATTGTGGTATAGGATGATGATGTTATATTGATGAAAGTTATAAAAATAATAGTGGTCGTCCAAATGATTGAAGATAATGATATTGGAGGAATATCTATCTATGATATGGGATTGAAAGAATTTACACGATATAATGGGTCAATTGAAGAAATACCACTTCTTGTAGATAATGAAATGATGATTGTTGGTCTCATTATGTTTTTTTATTCTATGTTATTACTTAAATAAAAATTATCTCATCAATCATCAAAGAGATTATATGATGATGAGAATTGTGGGATTGACAAAAAGAGAAATGTTAATCAAAGAAGTAGAAAAAGGTTTTTATTCTTTTGTCATTATTAATATTATGAATATAACTTTGATTTTATTGGTAGAATCTTATCTTCAGATTGTCTATATTCCTATAGTGGAATTTCTTGTGATGAGTTTCATATGTTTAGGTATATGTGTGGTTATTTATATGATGCCATTATATGTTTTATGGAATGATTTAATGAACATTGATAATGGAGGTGGATTATCATGATCATTTTAGATGGGAAGAATTTAAGAAAATCTTATGGATATGCTGAAAACAAGGTAGATGCGATTAAGAATATTTCAATAGAAATTGAAGAAGGTTCTTTTGTGGCTGTTGTTGGAACCAGTGGTAGTGGGAAGAGTACTTTATTGCATGTATTGGCTGGCTTGGTAAAGCCAAATGCTGGAAAAGTTTATTTACAGGGAGAATCACTCTATGATATGAATGATGATCGTTTAACGCGTTTAAGAAGGAGAAAAATGGGATTTGTGTTTCAATTCTTTAATCTGATTACAACTCATAATGTGATTGAAAATATTGTTTTACCAATTCATTTAGATAATAGACAGGTGGATGAAGAATATGTGGATGAGATTATTGATTTATTGAAACTTAAGGAAAAGAAATATGCTTTTATTCATGGACTTTCAGGTGGACAACAGCAACGTGTCGCAATTGCTAGAGCACTGGCCTCTAAACCAGCAATTATCTTTGCCGATGAGCCAACTGGAAATTTAGATGCGAAGAGTTCACAGGAAGTGATTCAATTATTAAAAATAGCACAAAGAAAATATCATGAAACTGTAATTATGGTGACACATGATGAAATGATTGCTAATGTAGCTGATCGTATCTTACGTATTGAAGATGGACAAATCATACAGGATACGGCACAAAAAAACGAATGATTGTATAAATCATTCGTTTTGCATTTTTATTGAATTGGTTCAAAATCAATAGCACCATGTTTACATAATGGACAGATGTAGTCTTCTGGAAGAACATCTCCTTCATAAATGTAACCACAGATTTTACATACAAATCCTTTTTTGCCTTCTGTTTGAGGTTTTGGTTTGACATGATTTTGATAATATGTATAAGTCATTGTATCTAAATCAGAAATGACGCGCGCTTCTGTTACTTTACATATAAACATACCATGTGTCTGTAAGTCTACATATTCTTCAACTTCAAGTGACATAAAAGCATTAATATAACGAGGTAAGAAAGCTAAACCGTTATCAGCATATAATGGTTCAAAACCATCGAATTTATTAACTGTACGACCACTTTGGAAACCAAATCTTTCAAAAATACTAAATGGAGCATCAACAGATAAACAGTTGACATTCATTTTTCCCGTTTGTTTAATGACATGATGTGAATAATTTTGTTTATTAATATTCACCGCAACACGATTTGGATTATCACTGACTTGTGTGACAGTATTAACAATTAATCCGTTATCTTGTTTACCATCATGACTTGTCACAACATAAAGTCCATAACCAATTTTAAATAAAGCACTCATATCATGTTTATTTGCTTTATCATTAGATTTGGCAATATAGTCACGACATAATTCATCCGCTAATTGGTCAATGGCTTCTTGACTTTCACTATTTAATGCTGATTTAACAGTGACATGATTTTCAGCCCAAGTTATGTTTTTACAGTTTTCTAACATGCCTTTCATGACTTTACAAGCCATTGGAGCCCATGATCCATTTTCTATTAATGCGATTGTACGATTTTGGAAATTTCTTTCCGTTAAATGATGAATAAATTCTTTCATGAATGGGAAAACATCTGCATTATAAGTCACTGAAGCTAAAACAAGCTTACCATATCGAAAAGCATCACTTACACATAAAGCCATATCATCACGTGCTAAATCATGCACAACAACTTTTGGACATCCTTTTTCTGTTAATTTTGATGCCAATAAATCAACTGCTTTTTGAGTATGTCCATAAATAGAATTATAAGCAATCATAACACCATCTGTTTCCACACTATAAGATGACCATGTCTGATAAAGATTTAAATAGTGTGATAGATTGTCTTTTAAAACAGGTCCATGTAATGGACAGATCATTTGAATATCTAAAGTTGCAGCTTTTTTAAGCACTGCCTGGACTTGTGCACCATATTTTCCAACAATACCAATGTAGTAACGACGTGCTTCATCATCCCAGTCTTCTTTAACATCGTTAGCTCCAAATTTTCCAAATCCATCTGCTGAAAATAAAATCTTATCCTTTTGATCATAAGTCATCATTACTTCAGGCCAATGCACCATTGGTGCAAATACAAATGATAATGTATGTTGACCTAAACATAATTCTTCACCATTTTTCACAACTAATCTTTGATAGTTTTCATCTAAAGCGAAGAACTGTTCTATCATCATAAATGTTTTAGCATTTCCTACTAATGTTGTATTTGGGTAAACTTTCATAAAGTTTAAGATATTAGCAGAATGGTCAGGTTCCATATGTTGAATAATTAAATAATCAGGCTGACGCCCTTGTAAAACTTCATCAATATTATCTAGCCATTCATGTGTAAAATGAATATCTACAGTATCCATTATCGCAATCTTTTCATCTAAAATTACATAAGAATTATAAGCCATACCATTTGGGACAACGTATTGTCCTTCAAATAAATCAATATGATGGTCATTAACACCTACATATCTGATATCTTTTGTTATTTCCATACTTTGAACTCCTTTCAATGTCTCTATTCATTATAGTCATATCCTAGTGAAAAATCAATGTCGATGCGTAAAACAAAAAATGTTTATTTTCATGATAAAAAAGTGTAAAATAAAAATATAAAATCAATGTAAAGAAAACCTAAAGTTTTTGTAAATAAGATAAATAAGCTTGATTATATGAATAAGACATATTATTTTTTTATTGACATATATAAGGAGGAAATTATGAGAGGTTGTAGAGAAAATAGAGAATTATCATGGTTAAAATTCAACGACCGTGTTTTAATGCAGGCAAAGGATAAAAAAGTACCTTTAGGAGAACAGTTAAACTTTGTATCTATCTTTCAATCCAATATGGATGAATTTTTTATGGTGCGCATTGGAACATTATATGATCAAATGTTATTTTACCCATCTTCTAAAGATAATAAAACACAAATGACAGGGGAAGAACAATTAAAAGCCTGTTTAACAAGAGTTGGTTTTTTAAATCGTAAAAAAGATCGTATCTATACACGTATTATGGATGATTTAAAAGAATATGGTTGGGGTATTGTCAAATATCATCAATTAAAGAATAAAGAGGATCGTAAATATTTTGAAAACTATTTTGATTCAGAAATCTTACCTTTGATTTCACCACAGGTTGTATCTAAAAGACAGCCATTTCCTTTTTTAAATAATAAGGAATTATATATTATTGTTCAGTTAGAATCTAAAAAAGGAAAACGTAAAATGGGGATTGTCTCTTGTGGTAATGCTATTGATGAAAGAATGTTGGCAGTCCCAAGTATGCAAGGTCAGTTTATTTTAGTAGAAGATATTATTTTACATTTTGTATCTAAAGTCTTTAGTAAATATACGATTAAAAATAAAGGTTTTATTCGTGTGACAAGAAGTGCAGATATTGATGAAGATGATCATTCTTTGGAAGGACATGATGATTATCGTGAAATGATGGAAACTTTGATTAAACAACGTCGTAAATTATGTCCAATTCGTTTGGAAATTTCAGAAGGATTGGAAGATTTGGAAATTATGATGTTGATGAACTTCTTGAATTTAAAGAAAAATCAGGTCTTTTTATCACAGGTTCCTTTAGATTTAGGTTTTATTGGGACATTAAGAGATCATTTACGTATGTTACATCCACAGTTATTTTATAAGAAATTAGAGCCAAGAAATAGTCCAATGGTTGAAAATGCTGTGCCAATGATTAAACAGATTAGTAAAAAAGATATTTTACTTGCGTATCCTTTTGAATCCATGTCACCATTTTTAAGACTATTAGATGAAGCCAGCCGTGATCCACATGTTGCAAGTATCAAGATGACATTGTATCGTGTCGCTAAAAATTCTAAGATTGTTAAATCTTTGATTAGAGCAGCTGATAATGGAAAAGAAGTCGTTGTTTTGGTGGAATTAAGAGCGCGTTTTGATGAAGAAAATAATATTGACTGGTCAAAACGTCTAGAAGCGGCTGGATGTCGTGTGATCTATGGATTGGATGGTTATAAAGTTCATTCTAAACTTTGTTTAATTACTTATAAAAATAGTCAAGGTGTTCAATATGTTTCACAAATTGGAACAGGAAACTATAATGAAAATACCGCTAAACTTTATACAGATTTATCTTTAATGACACATCATCATGAATTAGGTGAAGAAATTAATGATGTCTTTAATCATTTAAGTTTAGGGGAAACCATGTCACATACAGAGCATTTGATGGTGGCACCACACTGTATGTTGTCAAAAATCTGTGAATATATTGATGAACAAATTGCATTAGCTAAAGAAGGTAAAGAAGCTTATGTTGGATTTAAATGTAATTCTGTGACATCAAAAACAATGATTAATAAGTTAATTGAAGCCAGTCAGGCTGGTGTTAAGATTGATATGATTGTCAGAGGAATTTGTTGTATTATTCCTCATGTAGAAGGTTATACTGATAATATCCGTGTGATTTCTATTGTAGGACGTTATCTGGAACATTCACGTATTTATATTTTTGGAACTGGCGAAGACAAAAAAGTTTATATTTCTTCAGCTGATTTAATGACAAGAAATCTAGAAAGACGTGTTGAAGTTGCGACACCTATTTTCGATAAAAAGATTCAAAATATCATTTGTTCAATGTTTAATACTATGTTGAATGATAATGTGAAAGCTTGTGAATTATTGGGAGATGGAAGTTATAAACGTATTAAAAATAAACAGACTGCAATGAATAGTCAGGAATACTTTTTTAAAAAAGGAATTGATGTAAAGGAGTCATGATATTGTGAGAGTGGGTATTTTAACAAGTGGTGGTGATTGTCAGGCTTTAAATGCGACAATGCGTGGACTGGCTAAAACACTTTATCAACAGAAAAAAGATATTGAAATTATTGGTTTTTTAGATGGGTATAAAGGTCTTATGTATGAAAACTATCGTATTATGAAACCTGAAGATTTTGAAGATATATTGAATCTTGGAGGTACTATTTTAGGGACTTCAAGATGTCCATTTAAAAAAATGCGTGTGATTGAAAATGGTTTTGATAAAGTGGCTGCTATGAAAAAAACATATCAAAAATTAAAATTAGACTGTTTAGCTGTTCTTGGTGGTAATGGATCATTAAAAACTGCCAATCTGTTATCACAGGAAGGGTTGAATGTTATTGGGTTGCCTAAAACCATTGATAATGATACATGGGGAACAGATTATACATTTGGCTTTCAGTCAGCTATTGACATCGCAACAAGATATTTAGATGAAATTCAAACGACTGCTGCCAGTCATAGCCGTGTGTTTGTTGTGGAAATCATGGGACATAAAGTTGGACATATCTGCTTATCAGCTGGGATTGCCGCTGGTGCTGATATTATCCTATTACCTGAAATTCCTTATGATATCGAAGTTGTTGCGGGAGAGATTGAAAAGAAAGTGAAAGCAGGAAAAAAACATATTGTGATTGCCTGTGCAGAAGGGGCTATTTCTAAAGAAGAATCACTGCTTTCAAAGAAACATTATAAATTGAAAGTCGCAACGCGAGAAGGACATTCTGTTGTTTATGAAATCGCCAATAAGTTATCACATTATATTGATAAAGAGATACGTGTATCTTGTGCCGGACATGCTCAACGCGGTGGACAGCCTTGTGCATATGATCGAGAAATATCAACATTATTTGGTATTGAAGGTGCCAAACTGATTATGAATAAGGATTTTGGAAAACTGGTTGTTTTTGTCAATCATCGTCTTGATGCTATTCCATTAGAAGAAACTGCTGGAAAATTAAAATATGTTGATGTACAAGGTGATACTGTCAAAAATGCCAAACTGATGGGAATTTCTTTTGGTGATGAGATGACTTTGTCAAAGTGAAGATCATTAAGAATCAGACTTATTTAACAGGTCTGATTTTTTTGTTAATGTTTTTAACATTTTATTATTGATAGAGAATTGTTTTATAATAGAGTAAAGAAATAGTGAAAGAGGAAGGATTTTGTTATGTTTAGAAACATGAGAAGAGTGAAAAATGAGATTTCTGTAGAAGAAGCTAAAGAGTTATTAAAAAAGAATAGAAGAGCAGCATTATCAGTTCATGGAGATGATGGTTATCCATATACAATTCCTATTAATTTTTATTATGATGAAGATGAAAATAAAATTTATTTTCATAGTGCAAAAGCTGGACATAAGATTGATGCAATAAAAGCTAATGATAAAATCTGTTTGACAACATGGGATGATGGTTATCTGGTAGAGGGAGATTGGGCTTTTTATGTATCCTCTTGTGTTATCTTTGGTCGTGCTAAATTGATTGAAGATCGTCAAGTCACAGAAGATAAAGCGAGAATATTAGCTTTAAAATATTTCCCAACAGTAGAAGAAGTGGAATATGTCATTAAAAAGAGTATTGATCGTGTTCAACTGGTTGCTATTGAAATTGAACATATTTCAGGTAAGAAGATTCATGAAAAATAAAAGGTGTGTCTAAATCATGATCGACTTTGATTTATTTTAATTAGAAAAATAAGTCAAAATACAAAATATTTAGAAAATATTAAGAATTTGTACATTATTTTATTCTTTTTTTGGGGTTATACTTTTATTGAGGTGGAAAGTATGACTTTAAAATCAACGAAATGGTTAACAGTAGCAGGAACTGTTGCATTATGTCTATTTCTTGTTTATTTGGGACAATCCCATTATTTGTCTCATCCAGAAAGTCTACAGTTATATTTAAAAAGAACAGGGGTTATCGCACCTGTTATATTCATACTTATTCAAATTGTACAGGTCATTATTCCAATTATCCCTGGTGGTGTCAGTAGTGGGATAGGTGTTATTGTATTTGGAGCTGTTGAAGGCTTTCTATATAATTATGTAGGATTGCTTATTGGTTCTTATATTGTTTTTCGATTAGTGAAAAAATATGGCCAAAATTTTATATTGAAAGTCACTGATCAAAAAACATATGATAAATATATTGGATGGCTTGATAAAGGTCAAAAATTTGAAATCTTTTTTTCTTTAGCAATTTTGCTGCCCGGTTTTCCAGATGATTTATTATGTATGATTGCTGGTCTTACCAGTATGTCAACAAGAAAATTTATGATGATTAATATTCTTTGTAAACCAATAGGATTGTTTTTCTATTCTTATGGAATAAAAGAGCTGTTAGGCATTTTAGGACAGTTCTTTTAAATGTTGAGATTTGCCGTACAGGTTAATACATATAAAAATGATTCGATTAAAGTGATGTTATATTGATATATCAAAAGAAGCCAATCGTTATGATTGACTTCTTTTTTTGAAATGAAACTTTTATAAAGTACACAAGAAATACACAAAATTTCCATAGTAATTTCATAACAATTTTATATGATGAATTTTGTAAAAAAGAAATGAAAAATAAGATTGATAAGGAATGATTTTATGGCTTTTAATACATTGGTTTTTTTATTGTTTTTCCTATTTGTTTTAGTCGGAAGCTTTCTTGTTCCCGCAAAGTGGAAGTGGATTTTTCTGCTGCTTTCCAGCTACTTTTTTTATTGTTATGCAAGTGTGAAGTTCTTGATATTTATTTTGTTGACGACACTGAGTTCTTATATGGCCACTCTGTATATGGGCAAGCAATATCAGATGGAAAGGAGTCAAACATCAACAAAAGAATATAAAAAGAAATGTCATTTGAAAAGAAAAAGAGTACTGGTTCTCACATTAGTATTGAATTTTGGAATTTTATTATTTTTAAAATATTTTAATTTCTTTTCAGAAAATATGAATCATTTATTAGAAACATTGTCTTTGGGAAGTCAGATACCAACACTTCATCTGATCCTACCATTGGGAATTTCTTTCTATACATTTCAGACCATGTCTTATGTTATTGATGTTTATTGGGGGAAAATTGAACCAGAACGCAATCTGGCAAAAGTGGCTTTATTTGTGTCTTTCTTTCCACAAATTCTTCAGGGACCTATTGGTAGATTTAAAGATCTGGCTCCCCAACTTTATGCACCAAAAAAAGCAAGTTATCGTGATTTGAAATTTGGCTTACAGTTAATGTTATGGGGTTATTTTAAGAAAATGATTATTGCTGATAGAGCTGCAGTTATAGCTGATTTTGTCTTTGAAAATTATTTGAATGCCTCAGGTATGGGCGTTGCTTTAGGAGTCTTTATGTATGCTATTCAGGATTATACTGATTTTTCAGGCTGTATAGATATTGCACGTGGATGTGCACAGACAATGGGAATTACCATGGCAGAAAATTTTCGTCGTCCATATTTCTCAAAGACTGTTTCAGAATTTTGGAGAAGATGGCATATGTCATTGGGAAGTTGGATGAAAGATTATGTTTTTTATCCATTCTCATTGACTCCCGGGGTTAGACAAATAGGAAAATTCGCAAAGAAGCGTTTTGGTAAACACATTGGTCGAACTTTACCTATCGCTTTAGGAAATTTACTAGTCTTCTTTTTGGTGGGTGTATGGCATGGAGCACAATGGAATTATATTATCTGGGGAATCTTTTATGGATTCTTAATAGCAATCAGTGGACTGATGAAACCAGTTTGGAATTATTTGAATCAAAAGCTACATATATCTGTTCAATCTCGTAGCTTTCAGCTCTTTCAGATATTGCGTACCTTTTGGATAACTTGTGTAGGATGTATTATTTTTAGAGCAGTGACACTTACAGATGGATGGCGTATTTTTCTTAAATGCTTTCATTTTTATGAATTTCCATTAGATATTAAAAAGGAGCTTGTTTCATTTGGATTGAATGGTAAAAATTATGTTGTTTTGTTGATAGGGTTGATTGTTTTATTGATTGTAGATATTCTTCAGGAGAAAAAAAGTGTTCGTGAACGTATTGAAAAAAGGTCTATCTGGATACGCTGGGGACTTTATCTTGTTGCATTTCTCATTATTTTATTGTTTGGCATGTATGGTCCAGGATATGATCAAACACAATTTGTATATATGCAGTTTTAAGGAGGAATTATATGACAAAATTTCAGAAATTCAAAATCTTTATTATGACAATCCTCATTGCAGGTCTGGTCTGTGGGATGAATTTTGTAATGTGTCGTCAGGCATATAGTTCTGATGCTGTACGTGTCAAAAACTTCTATAAGTTAGAAAACAATAGTCTTGATATGGTCATGATAGGAGCCAGTACAACATTTACGAATTATTCTGCCCCTCTAGCATTTAAAGAGTTTGGGTATACGAGTTATTCTCTTGGAACAAATGGTGCTCCTATGGGACTTGCAAAATCAATGCTGATTGAAGTTTTAAAGACTCAAAATCCTAAAGTGATTATTATTGATATTAATGGCATATTATATGATGATAAGTTTGAAAGCAAGGAAGGATCTTTGAGAGCATGCATTGATAATATGCCTTATTCTCAAAATAAGATCAAGACAATTCAAGAGCTGGTTCCTGAAGATGATAGGTTGTCTTATTATGTTCCATTTTTAAAATATCATTCCAATTGGGCAAAATTCAAAGATAATGTCAATGCCAGTATAGATGAATTAACGCATCATGATGATATTCATTTATCTTCAATGGGTATTCAAGGAACAGCTCAAATTACACCACAAAAATCTCTTATTCCTATTAAAACACATACGCAAGAAAGACCCATGTATCGTTTATCAGGACAGCATCTCAAAGAGTTATTAGACTATTGTCAAAATCATGGTTTAAAAAATATTTTATTTACCAATATGCCACGTTATTATTCAAAAAAAATGATACCAGAACGTGAACGTAATAACGCTGCAAAAGCTTTGATACATCAATATGGTTATGAGTATATAGATATGGATGATTATGTTGATGAGATTGGCTTAAATCCACAGACAGATTTTGAAAATCAGAATCATTTGAATATTTATGGTCAAAAGAAACTAACGATGTATTTAGGAAAACGATTGAATGAAAAGTATCATTTATCAGATACTCAACATGATGAGAAGATAATTCAACGTTATCAACAGGAAGTGACAGCTTATGAAAAAATATATAAATGGGTAGATGAGCAGATTCGTTTAGGAAAGAAGAAAAGATATAACTATAAAGAAGTTAAAGAAATTATAGAGAAACAGGAGATATAAAATGTATAATGTTTTAGATTATTTAAAAGAGAGTGCCAGAAAATATCCTGATAAGGTTGCTTTTGCAGATATAGATCAATCAATAACATATGAAGAGCTATACAGAAAAGCACAGGAGATTGGTAGTGCATTAGCTTCAAAGATTTCAATAGGGCAGCCAGTTCCTATTTTTATGGAAAAGAGTGTAGATACGATTTGTCTGTTTTTTGGTGTCGTTTATGCTGGTGGATTTTATGTTTTGCTGGATATGAAACAGCCCCAAACAAGATTAAATCATATTATGAAGACGTTAGATTCAAAAATGATAGTGACATCTCAAAAATATATAGAGGCACTCAAAAAGAAACAAATGGAAAGTGATGTTATCTTATTAGAAGATTTATATGGACATGTTAATCTAAAAAAGTTAGATAGTATTGCGAGTCAGCATACGGATACAATGCCGTTATATACAATTTTTACATCAGGTTCTACCGGTATTCCTAAAGGTGTATGTGTTGCACATCGTAGTGTGATTGATTTTATTGAAACATTTACCAAAACATTTCATATTAATGAAAATGATGTTATTGGGAATCAGGCTCCCTGGGACTTTGATGTCTCCGTCAAAGATATTTATTCAACAATCAAAACAGGAGCAACTATGCAAATTATACCTAGGCAATATTTTTCAATACCAACTCAATTGTTAGATTTTTTATGTGAAAGAGAAGTCACAACAATTATTTGGGCTGTATCAGCTGTTTGCATTATTTCAACTTTGAAAGGGTTTGAATATAAAGTACCTCATAAGATATCTAAAGTAATGTTTAGTGGTGAAGTCATGCCAATGAAACAGCTTCGTATCTGGCAGTCTTATTTACCAGATACAATGTATGTTAATTTATATGGGCCAACAGAAATCACATGTAATTGTGCTTATCATATAATAAGTCAAATGGATCAGGATGATGTCATTCCTATTGGAAAAGCATTTCAAAATGAAAAAGTCTTTCTTTTGGATGAACACAATCAGGAAGTGATAATACCAGATGTCTTGGGTGAAATCTGTGTCAGTGGAACTGCCGTCAGTCTAGGATACTACAACAATCCACAACAGACACACCAGGCTTTTTGTCAAAATCCTCTGAATCCTTATTATCGAGAAATCATTTATCGTACTGGTGATTTAGGTTATTACAACAAACAAGGTGAATTATGTTTTGCCTCACGTAAAGATTTTCAGATTAAACATATGGGACATAGAATTGAGCTGGGTGAAATTGAAAAGGCCATGCAACATGTTGAAACGATTCAAAGAGCTTGTTGCCTTTATGAAAATCATAAAATCATTGCTTTCTATGATGGTGATATTGAACGTCGTGAATTGACACGTGTTTTAAAAAAAGAATTACCTGCCTTTATGATTCCTAATATTTTTTATAAGGTTCATGGGTTCCCTCTCACAAAAAATGGAAAGATTGATAGACAGAAATTAAAATCAATGATGAAGGAGGATTGCAATGTTTAAACCACAGTATCAGGATGTTATCACAGATTTAGCAACACCAGCATATGTATTTGACATAGATGTTTTACAAGAAAGAATAGAGTTTATTCAAGGCATATTAGGAAAGAATATACAGTTATGTTATGCTATGAAAGCTAATCCCTTTGTGATTAAAAGTATTGAGGGGATCATTGATTGTTATGAAGTCTGTTCTCATGGTGAATTTGAAATCTGTAAAAGGGCAGGCATACCTATGGAAAAAGTTGTCTTATCGGGTGTATATAAAAACGCTGATGATATTTTAAAGGTTATGAAGACATATCGTGAATGTCTTGTTTATACAAGTGAATCTGTACATCAGTTTACTATGATACATGAAATAGCTAAAAAACTAGATTGTCAGGTACCAGTATTACTGAGAATAACAACAGGGAATCAGTTTGGTATGTCAGAAAAAGAGATATGTCATCTCATTGAGTCTCGCCAACAATATCCTCATGTTGAAATTGTTGGAATCCAACATTTTTCTGGAACTCAAAGAAAAAAATTAAAGCTATATGAACAAGAACTCAAATATGTTGATACACTTTTACAGCGATTAGAAAAAGAGTATGGATATGTTGCAAAAAAATTGGAGTTTGGACCGGGCTTCTATGTGGAATATTTTCATGGAAGTCAGGTCTATGATGAAGTCGAACTTCTCCAAGGTTTTAAAGAACTTTTAGAGGGACTTCATTTTCAAGGGCAGATTATTTTGGAATTAGGAAGATTTATTGCAGCTAATTGTGGACAATATTATACCGAGATTGTGGATTATAAAGTCAATCAGGTTCCCTATTGCATTGTTGATGGTGGGATGCATCAGATAACATATTATGGTCAGATGATGGCTATGAAAATTCCACATTATCGTCAAATCAAAAAAGAAAAGGGAAATGGTCAAATTATTCAATGTCATGTGTCCGGGTCTTTGTGTACAATCAATGATAATCTGGTTAAGGCTTTACCTTTAGAGAATCCACAGATTGGAGATATTTTAGAATTTCAACGAGTAGGTGCATATGCAATGTGTGAAGGTATATCGCTCTTTTTAAGTCGTGATTTACCAAGTATTTATCTTTATTCAAAACAGAATGGATTATGTTTACAACGTAGTCGTTTTGAAACAAATATATTAAATTACAAAGGAGAATAAGAAAATGGAAAAATTATTAGAATTATTAGAAGAAATTGATGGTGATATTGATTTTAGAGAATGTCAGACATTGATTGATGATGGTGAATTGGATTCATTTGCAATCTTAGAAATTGTAGCTGAAATCAATGATACGTTTGATGTTCAGATTGGAGCTTCAGATATCGTTCCAGAAAACTTTAATTCTGCAAAAGCTATGTGGAAAATGATACAAAGATTAAAAGATGAATAGAAAACATGTACATATTTATAAAAAAAGAATGAAAGCAACAGCAATTATAATGCTTATTATTGGCATTTTATATGGAATGTATATATCTAGAACCACTTATCAGATTGAGGTTCCTCAACTAAAAAAAATAAAAAGTATCGTTTTAATTCAAAAAAAGACCATTCAGGAATTGACCGATCAAGATGCAATAGCTGATATTGCTACTCTCTTGAAAGGGAAAAAAACTCAACAAGAGAGTATGAATAATACTCCTTTCAATGTTAGTCAAAAGATTAGACTTGAGTTTCATTCAAAATATGGTGACATAACCTTTATCTATCTTTATAAGAAAGATAATCAATATTATATAGAGGAACCTTACAATGGTATTTATCAGATGAGTGAGAATGAATATAACAGTATTACTCGTTATCTTAGATAAGAGTAGTGTGTATGTTAGAGGCATGAGTGCCTCTTTTTGTATGGATTGATTCATTTTATAGTGGGAGAAATATTAGTTTTCATTCTTGTTTTGTTGTATAATAGAAAAAAGGAGTGGAAAGGATGGAAATATTAATATCACGTATTTTAAAATATTTAAATGGCTGCTTAAATGATGATCATATGTATCGTATTGGTAGCTTTGTGGTTAAACATTATAATGAAATCTGTCAATATGATTTAGAACAATTTATCAAATCATCAAAGTGTTCTCAAGAAGAAGTACAAGACTCTTTTTATCATCTTGGATTTCATTCTTATGAAGAGTTTCATCAACAGCTTATCATTGATAAACAAATTCGTTTGGACCAGATCAATGCCAGAATGTTACATACTTCTGTAGATAAGTTTTTATCACATTTAAACATTAAATTTTCTAAAGAAGAGTTTTTACATACCATTGATCAGATTTGTGATTTGATTTTTCATGCAAAAAGAGTTGTCATTGTGGGAGCACTATATCCAAGCAGTATTGCAGTTGATTTTCAGACCGATTTGATTACTTTTGGTAAGGAAGTTGTTGAATATCATCATTTTGACAAACGTTTTGAATTTTCTGATGATGACGTTGTCATTTTTATCACAGCAACAGGACGTACAATGGAACAAAATACGAAAAAAATGGTCAATCAGCATCTATGTAATGCTTATGTTGTTTTAGTGACACAAAATACAAAATATATTCAGTTTGAAAATGTCTGCCCTGATTATGTTGTTCATGTTTTAGGAACATTTGATGGTTTGGAATTTAGCTATCAGACAATGATGATTTTAGATTTATTAAGAATCAGATATTATCAAAAATTTTATGAGGAAGAATAAGTGAGAGTTATGAAAAAAAGAGTACAGTATTTTTTAGCATTAACAACTATTTTGATGATGACAGCTTGTCAAAGTCAACAACAGACATCACAAGTTGATGAAGAAAAGCAAGTAGAGACTCAAGAACCAGAAGTGAAGAAGACAGAAATAACTTTATCATTTGTTGGTGATATCACTTTAGGAAATTATATTGGACAGGGTTATGAAGGATCTTTTGATCAGGAATATGAAAAACAGAATCAAGATAGTGCTTATTATCTCAAGAATGTTAAAGATGTTTTTGAAAAAGATGATTTAACGATTGCCAATCTAGAAGGTCCACTCACAACAAGCCAAGATTATGCTGAGAAAACTTTTGTTTTTCAGGGGAAACCTGAATATGTTGATATATTGGCTGATGGTGATATTGAGGCTGTGACATTAGCTAATAATCATTCTAAAGATCATTTTGAACAAGGTATGACAGATACTAAGGCAGTTTTGGATGAAAAAGGAATCAGGCATTTTGGCTATGATGAAAGTTGTATGATGGATGTGAAAGGAATTCAAGTGGGATTTTTAGGTTATGCTTTTCCATATGAACTCACTGCAGAAATGAAAAAAGCAATAAGTGATTTAAAAGCTCAATGTGATATTGTGGTTGTTTATTATCATTGGGGTATTGAGCGTGACAAGGCGCCAATGGAATCACAACGCAGTTTAGCTAAACAGACAATTGATGCTGGAGCAGATTTAATTATTGGTTCTCATCCTCATGTCTTACAGGGAATTGAAACATATAAGGGTAAGAAGATTGTTTATAGTTTAGGGAATTTTTGTTTTGGTGGAAATAAAAATCCTAGTGATAAAGATACAATGATTTATCAGCATACATTCTCATTTGAAAATAATGAATTGGTTCAAGAAGAACATGAAGTCATCCCATGTATGATTTCATCTGTATCATCACGTAATAATTATCAGCCAACAATTGTAGAGGGTGACGATGCCAGTCGTGTTTTAAAAAAAGTGAATGAAATCAAATAGCATGAATTCATGCTGCTTTAGGCTGTTGATAAAGTATATATGGTCAACAGCTTTTATGATATGATGTTTAAAATATATAAATTGAGTAAATTGAAAAAGTCAATTCTATGTTTTGTAAAGGTATAGGATTTCATTTTTATTGAAGAATGATATAATTCTTTCACTTACATTATCTGATGAAACAATGCTAAAATAACTTGGAGGTGAATAATCATGCGCAC
>ERZ1643246.635-NODE-635-length-43880-cov-68.878106_pt1 | contig 43880 bp, 36 predicted proteins | sample MGYA00579265_ERZ1643246 | MGnify/ENA primary metagenome ERZ1643246 (study PRJEB29033, sample SAMEA4952261) | chicken gut metagenome | biome: Broiler Chicken; feature: Gastrointestinal Tract; material: Caecum | place: Ireland | collected 2018 | study: Broiler... | reverse complement strand
TATCAGTTCATTATAAAAATCTTAGATTTTTGTCTTGACAACTGAGCCACTATATCTCCATCAGCTCTGCCGCCTTCCAATATGCCCTGAATACCGTAGCTTGCGTAACAGACTTAGACTTGCGATTCACAAACATTTCACTGCCGTGAATCTCATAGGTAAATTCCAGTTTCTTAGCTGTAAAAAATACACACCCCTGAAAAGATTTTAATAACTCCCACAACTCTATTTCCTGTTCCGTTGCCGACATATGCCACACCTCGACCCGATCTATTCTAAATTCCCTTTACATCGGCTAACACCCCACCTATTTCATATGTACTCGGTAAGCCATAAATACCGGCTCATAGTTTACCGTGTACATTGTATATTTTGCTAATAGAATAAAGTATAGCATCTTTTCCAATCACTAATTTTCAATTAAAAAAGAAGCCTATTACAAATCTGGTCAAACCTAGCAATTGATAAAATGGGCATCCGCTTGTTTGAGATTGAAAAAATTTTCTCTTCTCGCGTTTGTATTTCAATCAAATCTATCTCTATTAGAAATTCTAATTGCAGAACAAATAATATCTCTAAGTTCCGTTTTTCTCTTTAATATTTCATCCAACCGCAATAGGATTTCTCTTTATTCCATAAATATCGGATAAAATAATACGCATTCTGTTTTCTCACTCAGGCTATCTCTGTATTACCCCGTGCTTACCTCTTGAGTTCTGCAGTCCATACTTTCTGAAAAAATATAGCTTTTCCAAGTATGGACTAGACCTCGATTTGAAAAAAGGTGAGCGATTTGGCTTTCACTTTTTTACTGCATTTTTACCGAATTTATCCCTTTAAGCAACGCTAATACTCTCTTGAAATTTAATAATAAGAGTGGTATCCCATAAATAGCAAATGTTAAACAAAAAGTTATAAACGATGAGAATCCCTCTATAAATCTTATCTGAATCTGATAAGCAATGATACCACAAATAATAATTTCCACTAAAATGATTACCATTTGTTTTACATTAATTAGGTCATATACCTTTGTCCTTAATAATTGTCCGCTTCGGAAAAGCATTATAACAGAGAGCAAACATGTTATAAGCACTGTGGAAATTGCTGGACCTACTATACCAAAAATATTAAAAAACAAAATGTTAAAAACCAAATTTAACACTACTGCACTGCCGGAATATATAATCAGCTCCTTGGTTCTTCCTAAAGAAGCAAATACGATAGTGGTATTGGCAAAACGGAACATATCAACAACAATATACAAAATAAAGATAGGTGTTGCCGTAAGATACTTCGAGTCGTATAAAACTACCATCAAGTTTCTGGCTCCCACAATCGCTCCTCCAGCGATGAGCCAGGTAATAGTATAGCTAATCTGAATATACTTTGAAAACGTATCTGCTGCTTTATTATACTCTTTCCCGGCAATATACCGTGTTATATATGGAACAAGAACTGTAATAAATGATGAGGTCAACATATCAAAAGGCAGTTCCTTTGCTGCAATAGAGTAAAGTGCTATATCCTTTGTCGTACCAAACCATCCAATAACTAATTTGTCCAAATTACGTGACAGTGAGTTGGTAATAATATACATTGCCATGGGAATGCTGTATGCAAGTATCTCTTTTGTCTGAAAAAATCTAGCTTTACGAATATCTATAACAAAGAAATGTTTTCTGCTGTACCAAATCATATAAACCACCATGATAATATCTAATATCAAGGAATTGATAAGCACAACTTCTATTGTTTTAAAAAGGTAACTAGCCACAAAAACTGCAAAAACTTTGAATACGGAAAAGAGCAAGTTCCGAACTGCAATTATTTTAGCCCGGCGGTATGATATAAACAAAACCTGTAGCATGTTAGTAACATTAGTCAACAAGGGGATAAATGCCACATATATCATCAGTCCAGCAACCTTTGGTTCATCGAAATAAACTGCAATTTGATTTTTAAATATTAAAATAACAATTGCTCCGATGATTCCGATAATAACTTGCACAGCAAATATTGTTTCAACATAAGATTTCCCGACTTCTCCACCCTTATCCTTGTTATAGAAAAAGTTTATTGCATCTGTCATTCCCATTATAGTAATGGACGTTACAGTTGTAGACACAAGGATAGCCTGTGAATATAAACCGTATTCGTCAAGACTGAAATTTACTGCAAGTAATTTATAAATTAAAATAGAAATACAGGCTGTAACAACTCTTACGAATGTTAATACCAAAGAATCTGTTGCTGCCCCATTGCGTAATTTCAACTTAAGATCACCACCCTTATTTTTAATCAAGTAGTTTCTTAACTACCTTTGCCGGGTTACCTGCCACAATACATTTCGGCGGTACATCTTTGGTTACTACGCTATGACTGGCAACAATTGCCCCCTCTCCAATATGGACGCCTTTAAGTATTGTAGAGAATTCTCCTACCCAAACATTATCAGCAATTTCAACTGGTTTATGGGCAGCATATTTCCACGTCCATAATTCTCCATAGAAATCACTATGACTCATCTTTTTTCTTTGTTCCGGATCTGTTGGATGGTTATTGTTATCAAATATCCTAACATCCGATGAAATAATGACATCATTTCCGATTTTAACAGAATCCATAGCTCCTATAAAAGAACGATATCCCATGTAAAGATTATCACCAATCATTATCTTTCCCTCTTGAAATGATTGCAGGGATCCTTTTATCTCGCATCTACTTCCTATATGAATATTTTCTTTATAATTTGAGATACATCTGGATGTAAAATCAAGACCTAACTTTTCACCGTGAATACTATTTCTGTCAAATTCATTGTAATTCTTTTTTATTCTAAGTTTCTTCAAAAATCTTTTCACCAAATAGTTCCTCTCTTCAAATTTTTAGCTATCGTACTACAAGTCATACCCGATACTCCCATCTGAAAGGATTCTCTTCATCTCATCCTTCTCTTCTTGACTTTTACTAGAATAATGGGTATTCCATACCTTATCATTTGTCATACGGATTTTATTTTCTTCTATGTAATCTGAAACAGTTTTTATTACCCTTGCTGGATTACCAACAACCAAAGAATCATTTGGAATATCTTTCGTCACAACGGTTCCCGCTCCAACTATAACATTATCCCCAATTTCTATCCCCGGAAGGATAATTGCTCCAGCACCAATAAATACATTACTTCCTATTTTTATTCTTCCCACCCGGCTATATCCCAAGAACTTTTTGGTACTTCCGTCATGTGTTAAAAGACGGGCATCTGAAATCGTAACATTGTCCCCCATACTAATCAAAAATCCATGGTGTACATCAATCTTACTGGTTAACACATGACAATTTTTTCCAAACTCTACGCCATAAGATTTTAATTCTTCGTGGGAATATCCCCCTCCAAAAATTTTTCGCTTTAACTTCATTAAAAACTGTCTTAGCTTCATTCTATTCACCTCAAAATTGAAAAATTACGCTTTTGTCTTGCCTTTAGTTTTTCTATTTATTGTCTAATTCACCAACAGCAACTACCGTATTCTCTCTACCTATATCCGTATTCATGAATAACCATACAAGCATCATGAGAAATCCGAAGTCATTAGAAAAAAGCATTCCCAAAGTAGCGGACATAATCATCAAGATAAAAAGTAGAGAATAATTCACAAATTTTCTCTTTTCTATATATCTTCCAGTTTTCAGAATACACCAATACATTCTGATGTATATCAAACTCCCTATAATTCCTAAAAAGTATAACATTTCAATATAGGTATTATGTGGCCCCACATCATTATAATAAGAAGCACCGATTCCATCTCCTAGGAATAGAGTTTTTGTAGAAGAGTTAAAATAATCTATGTACTGTCCCCATATATTTGCTCGGTTATTCGTTATATCCGTTGCCGAAAATCGATACAGGATATTACTTATAATTCCAGCCTTATTTGCAAAATAAACTCCTATAGTTATTATTGCTATAGATAATACTAAACTTCCAACGATTTTTCCTGTTGATTTCATCCTTAATACAAGTAGAAAAATCAGCGCTACCAGCAGTGACAGATAAAATAATCTACTGTATGTCAAACATCCAAAATAAACTAAAGCAGCTACCAAAATTACGGCAATTCCAGTTTTAATCTCTTTTTTAAAAGCAAAAGTCAAGAGTGAAACCAGACATATTATTACAAGTATGGAAAAATAATTCGGATCCATATACAGACCAGTAAAACGATATGTTTCCACACCATTAATGTATTCCGCCTTTAGGTTTGAAAAAAAAGAAGCTAACGCTGGCCATGATGCTTTTCGCAAACCGATAAGTGCAGAAGTAACTGTCCCTAAACAAACGTATAATACAATATTTGAAAAGTTTTTTCTCTCTATTAATGATGTGAATAGGCTTGCAATGACAGCCATATTAAGGAGTTTAATAAAGTCAGTATAGTTATTGCCAACACCGATAAATAGGTATACTGCAAGCGGAATAAAACTCAGTATAAAATTTTTGTTCATTCGAAATTTGTTTTTGGCCAAAAAAACCAGCATAAAAACCAACATCAAATATGTAAACAATGAAGTGGAACCTATGCTATATTTATAGATCATAGTGTATGGAAATAAAAAAAACATTTCGCAATACAATTCCGTTGTATTTAAGAAAAAAACACTCAGAATATTAAAAGCGAATACTAGCAGAGCGAACGAGTGATTATACACAGATACGTATAATCCTCCCATAGATAGCAAACAAATCAGAAAGAGGCGTATGCGGACTACATCTATTGCATATACTGAGCAATACTTTTCTAAACTAACCGTATGATTTTCTACAAGCACTTTCTGTCACCTCCTCTCTTTCCCTAAATAGAGCCTCAAATCTTTCCGGATATCATTTTTTCATACTCTTTTGCAGTTAGCCTGATATCAAACCCAGCTTCTTTTATCGGACTATTATCAATCTCGCGCTTTTTATTGCATAATGTCAAGGCGTATTCTCCCCAGTCTTCCGGCCTCAATTCCAACGAAGCAAAATATACATTTTCTTTCAATTTTACCTCTTTTGAAATCGTATCTGATAATAGAGCAGTTAGCCCTGTGGCTTGTACCTCAACTACCGATACTGGCAATCCTTCATACAAAGACGGCATAATATAAATATCCATTGCCATCAGAAGTTCAGATATATCACTACGTACACCGAGAAACTGCACTTTATCTTCAATCCCCAAAGCCTTAGCTTTTTCAATAAGTTGTCCTTTGAGTTCACCATCTCCCACCAAAATTCCTCGCACATTTTCATTTCTATTCATCATTGCGGCTATGATATCAAGTAAAAATGCATGATTCTTTACCTGGATAAACTTTCCAATATGTCCTACAAGTATTTCATCATCCGTTAATCCTAGGACTTCTCTGGTTCTTTTTCTAATTGAGGCATCGTAAGAAAATCTCTCACAATCTACACCATTTTTTAGTAAAGCAACCTTAAGATTTTTTACGGTCATTCCTCCGTATAGCCATTGGGCAGCCTCAGTTGAACACGCTACCAGATTAGTCGCCAATTTAGACAATTTAGACTGATGATACTTATGCAAAACATTATTCAGCCATTGCAATCTTCCCTTATTAGCCCACGTACTATGACTATGCACAATCCGTATTGGAATACCCGCTTTTTGTGCTTCCTCTAACGCCACCACATTGGCAAGGGAATTCGTGTGGAAATGAAAAACCTCATATTCTCCTGCATGCTCACAAAAAAAGCTTTTCCACGTAGTTCGATAAAATTTCGGGTCTTTTCGATATTGTGGAAAACTGTATATTTTACCACCTTTATTACGGATCTCGTCATCGAAGTCTCCTTTTTGTTCTGTATGTGTGGCAAAATCAAATTGAAACTCTGCCAGATCTATATTTCTGTATAGGTTCATAATAAGGGTTTCCATTCCTCCTCTATTCATGACACCTACATAATGTAAAACTCTTCTCAATACTTTTCCTCCAAATACTCGTTTAGGTAATACAGAACTCAACACCTAATAAAAGTTAACATTTGGCATGGGCTTCTTTTTCTATATAAGCCAAGGAGTGTATGTCCCTTTTTCCAATATGTCCGCTATTCTCTTACAAGCATTACCATCACCATATGGATTACATGCGTGGGACATCTTCTCATACTCCTCTTTATTCTCTAGTAACAACTTAAATGTCATATAGATTGTCTCCTCATTTGTGCCAACCAGCTTAAGTGTCCCCGCATCTACTCCTTCCGGACGCTCTGTGGTATCTCTCATCACGAGAACTGGCACTCCATAACTTGGACATTCTTCCTGGATTCCGCCCGAGTCTGTCAAGCATAGGAAACTTCTGGCTTCAAAATTGTGGCAATCAAACACCTCTATTGGTTCAATAATATGAATCTGTTCACAGCCACCTAATTCTTCTTCTGCCGCCTGACGTACTACAGGGTTCATGTGAATCGGGTAAACTGCCTTACATTCCGGATGCTCATCCAGCACACGCCGAATTGCCCGAAACATATGATGCATTGGCTCCCCAAGATTTTCACGCCTATGAGCAGTAATGAAGATCAATTTCCCATTTCCTACCCATTCAAGTTCTGGATGCGTATAATCTTCTTTTACCGTATGTTGCATGGCATCAATAACAGTGTTGCCTGTTATATATATGTTCTCTGGATTCTTTCCCTCTTTCATAAGATGTTCCGCAGCAAGCCGTGTAGGAGCAAAGTTATATTTACTGATGATTCCCACAGCCTGCCGATTGAATTCCTCCGGATATGGCGAATATATGTTATATGTACGAAGTCCAGCCTCTACATGGCCAACAGGAATCTGGAAGTAAAAACACGCCAGGGCTGTCACAAAAGTAGTGCTTGTATCTCCATGAACCAAAACCACATCGGGTTTTTCTACTTCCAGTACAGACTTAATTTTGTTAAGAATATTTGTTGTTATATCAAACAGCGTCTGCCGATTCTTCATAATGTTAAGATCGTAGTCTGGAACAACACTAAATGTCTCCAATACTTGATCTAACATCTGACGATGTTGTGCCGTGACACAAACTATCGTTTCTAAGCCGGGGCGCTTTTTCAGTTCATTTACAAGTGGGCACATTTTTATAGCTTCCGGCCTTGTGCCAAAGACCAACATCACTTTCTTCATTTATTCATCATCCTCTTACATCTTATCAATTCGTATTTTTATCCTTATGCTACTAGATATGATAAACCCCTGGCAAATCTATAATATTGTGACAATCCAGAACCACTTTATTTTTGAGTTTCTCTACATTATCTCTAATCTCGTTATGCTTAACCATGATAACAACCATATCCACCTCTAACAGGAATTCATCGAGATTATGATACTGATTATCTACTACATCTTTCGTCACAAATGGGTCATATACTTTAAGCCCTGTGGCAAGATGACGTTCCTGCGACTCAAGCAACTGAAGCGTAGGAGACTCTCGCATATCATCCACATTTTCCTTATATGTAAGACCATAAAGACCGACACGCTTAACATCGGTCATACCTTTTTCTTTCATAATCTCATAGATACGATTCAATACAAAATCAGGCTGTGAGTCATTTGTCTTCATGGACTCGTCAATTACCTTTGCAAGACTCGGATAATCGCCTACAAGGAACCACGGATCTACAGAAATACAGTGACCTCCGACACCAGGACCTGGCTGAAGGATATTCACACGAGGATGCATATTGCAAATCCTGATAATCTCGTAAACATCCATGTTGTCATGCCTGCAAATCCTAGCCAGTTCGTTAGCAAAAGCAATGTTCACGGCACGGAATGTATTCTCTACTACCTTTGTCATTTCTGCAGTCTTGATATCTGTGACTACAATTTCGCCCTGGCAGAAAGAGGAATACAACTCTTTAATTTTCTCTCCGATTGCCTTTTCATCAGCACCAATAGTACGATTATTATGGAGCAACTCATACACCATATTTCCTGGGATAATTCTCTCCGGAGCATGAACCAGATGAATATCTTCTCCAATCACAAATCCCGCTTCTTCTACTGCCGGCCGTACAAACTTTTCCATAGTTCCGGGAGAAACCGTAGATTCTATCACAACAATAGCGCCTTTTTGAGCCACTTTGAGTACGCTCTTTACAGCAGCTACAACATAGCAAGCATCAACCTTTTTACTGAACTTATCATAAGGTGTAGGTACTGAAATAATATAAGTATCCGTAACCTGGTACTCAGTACTAAACTTAATTCCTGCATTAAGTGCATTTTGGAACAGTTTATCCAATCCTTTTTCTTTAAAAGTAGTATGCCCGCCATCAAGTATCGCTACCAACTCCTTGTTATAATCCGTTCCCACAACCTCTATTCCATGTGATGCCAGCATCAGAGCAGTGGGAAGTCCGATGTAGCCAAGCCCTATTACATTAACCATGTCATTTTCTCCTCATCCATTCGTTAATTCTATATGATTGAATAAATTTCACCAATTGTAGTTTCCATTTTCTCCCATGAGTAATTATTTAAATATAATTCTTTCGCCCTTTGAGCAATTTTATTGCTTTGATCTCTATTATTAATTAGACGATTCAAAGCACTGTTTAAGGACTCTGTGTTATATTCAATCACTTCACCAAGACACTCTTTTTCTACAATAGACGCCATTCCTGTATCCCGCGCCATTATTAAAGGCTTTCCTAACGCTAATGCTTCGTAAAACTTATTTGGAGCAGCATAGTAGTGATTAGGTATCGAAGGATCATAAATTGCGCATATGACGTCACATGCTTTCTCTAAAGCTATTGTTTCTTCGTAACGCAATCTTCCATAAAAAAATATATTGTCGTACTTTCTGTCCATATCTTCAAAAAAAGACTCCATTCCACCTCCAAATCCCCCTATATGGAATTCGCAGTCCTCACGCTTTGCTACTACATCTGCTATTTTGTCAATAAATCTAGCCCTTCCCAAAATCCCTACATATACCAATTTAAGGCGCCCTGATTTAAAACTTAAATTATTAAATCTCTCTGCCTCAAATCCATTATCTATATCTGGCGTATTATGTATAACAAATAACCTCTTTGGATGCGTTCCTTTTATCTGTTCCTTACGTTCCTCTGTACAAATAATTGTTGCATCTGCCCGATTAATAATCGAATCCTCCATAGCTTTTACTAATTTGCCAATCCAGAACCCCTTCAGTCCATGCGAATCCACATAATAGTCAGGTATGTCATATACTATTTTCTTGTTATAATTTCGAGCAAACTTTAAAGCAGTATACCCGGTATCGAAATCATATGCGTGTATCACATCAATTTCTGATTTATGCTTCTTTAGCCAAGAGTAAATAAATTTTTGAAATTTAATTAAGCCTTTGAGATTTTTCTTTATGCCACCGGAAAATTGACCTTTTATTCCGACCCGAACAATCGGGACAGTACATATTTTTAGTTTTAGATACTCTATTCTTGGCTCATAATCCATATCTCTGTCCCACGCCAAAACAGTTACATTATAACCATTTTTCACAAGGCAATTTGCCATTTTCTCTAATCGTGGGTATGGCCTGACAGGGTTTGATCTTATCAAAACCACATTGTACACTTCCATTACCTCTCTTCATTCTATAAAAAATATTTATCGCAACCTATATTAATAATATCTTTAAATTTTAAATCTCTCAATAAAGTCCTAACGAGTGACTCTTTAATTGTTGTAACATCAGAATTTCAAATCGTATCTAGATTCTTCTCCACAATCCGTGTTCTTAAATCCTCATTTCTAGTCAACTCATCTATCTTCTCTATAAAACTACTCACATCATCAGCAGTAACTATATCCCCCTCCTCTTTGGCCATCTTTTTATTAACATTTCTACGGATTCTACTCACTATATAAGGAAGTCTACTTGCCATAGTCTCCATAATGAATCTACTTAGGCCCTCTCTAAATTGTTCACCCTCCATTTTCCCTGTTTGACTTTTTAACTCAAACTCCCTATTGCCAACTCTGCAAAGTACATAATGAATACTCTCTTCTCCCAACTTTCCAAGTGCATTAAAATCGCCTGGTTAGCTTTATTCTCATTTAATTTTCTAACAGATATCACCATTGTAGCACCTATAGGAACTCCTACTTCAATACGCTTTTTAATTCAAGCAGGAATGAAGTCACGTAAATTTATTTTCCCCCTCCACAAAAATTGGAGGCACATAAATATCTTCCATCTTTTTGGAAATCGCTCCTACGCTGTAATGCTGGATTGCCTCTAAGTTGTTCATACGCATCTGTTTACGTAGTATTGGATCCTGGGAGAGTTTGTTGATAGCTTTTATATAGTCCTCCAAGCTGTCACAAAGAATTCCTCCATCGCTATCATTCAATAAATCTGTATTTCCCCGGATTCTGCTGACAATACATGGCAGACCACTTGCCATTGCTTCCATCAACGATCTTGCAAGTCCCTCCTGTTGCGTAGTAAATAGAAAGATATCTGATGCTTGAAGTAACTCTTTAATATCTGTCCTATAACCAAGGAAATGTATCTGATGCTTGATTTTAAGCTTATCTACAAGAGAAATCAATTTCTCTTCGTCCGGTCCCTGGCCACATATATAATAATGAAGGTGTGGATTTCCCACCGCTGCAATTGCCTCAATTGCCATAGGATAATTTTTTCGCTTAATTAAATCCCCCATTGAGATTAGGGCGATATCACCATCCTCTAACCCAAGTTCCCTCCGCTTCTCAATCCTCGTTTGTTTATCTGAATAATATTGGGTAGTATCAATTCCTACTCCCGGCACATAATAGACTTTTCCATGATTTTTTAACCTGAACTTCTTTGCCCTCTCGTAATCCTCGTTGTTGATTGTAATGAGTACATCCGTATAATGCGCAAGCCATTTTTCCACAGGATAGTAGAGAAGCCAATTCTTTAGCGGAGCTCCGTTATAAAAATGGAATCCGTGTGCCTGATAAATAATCTTTTTTACTTTGCACTTTTTCCCGGCCAATCTGCCAAGAAGGCCTCCTACCGGAGTGTTGCAGTGGATGTAGTCTATGCTCTCATCCTTTATTATCTGAACGAGCTTTTTATAAGCCTTAATATTTGCTAGTGAATATGGGGATCTTTCCAAAGGGATATTATGTATTTTTATATTGTATTCTTTTTCATCGGATTTTATCTGCTCCTCTCCTGCCTGATTCCAATTAGCCGCCATATGAAATTCCATTCCTTTTTCTTGTGCGGCTACTATACTGGCTATGGAAAATGACCCAATCTTTTTAGCAATATTCGAAATAAACAATATCTTTTCCATTACTGCTTCCTCTTTCTAAACACCTCATCTAAACCTGTTCTGTCAGCTTGCCAAATAGATAGCCGTTGTTATATTGGTGAAAATTGTTTTCGCCATTCCTTAAATTTACTTCAATAAAAATTGAATCTTTCTCCACACTAATCGCAATATTCCACAATACTAACCGGAAATGCCCTATTTTTTCATGATAGGTCTTGACCATGTTAATTCTTTTCTCATAATTTGCTATTACACAATCAAAGGAAATATATCCCAGGGGATACTTGTCAAACCTTACTCCATTAGAAGAATATACTACAATATCTTTAAGCTATCCATTTTATAAAAAACTGCAAGTAATACCCTCCTACACTCACGTTATCTACTTTATTTCCATTCATCGGAAGTAACTTCGCACAAAATGTGTTCACTAAGCTAGAATAAATTTCGGATGGAATTTTATGTTAACACAATAAGTTTCTGAATAACACAGTTGCATCCTCCTCTGAAACATTTCGAAGCTTGATATTATGAATCCTGTATCCAAGAACTTGATTTCACTGCTTCCTGCTATTTCATTTGCAGGTTTAATGTAGTATTATTTATTGGTATACACATTTTCTTGTTTTAATACAGTTTGTATAGTCTTGATAAAAATCTTGATATCTAACAGAAAAGAAACGTTATGTGCATACCACGCATCACATAGTCTTTTTTCCCTCACACCGAGATTATTTCGGTAATAAGCCTGTGCATATCCGGTAATTCCTGGACGTATAAGAAGTTTGTCTTTCTCATCGTCTTTGTATGTGTCTTTTGATTCAACATCTCCAGCCCTGGGGCCTATAATGCTCATATCCCCTTTCAACACATTGAAAATCTGTGGAATCTCATCGATACTTGTTTTTCTGAGAATATGGCCAATTTTCGTCACTCTTGAATCATGTTCAGAATTAAAAGTGCTTCCATCATCGTTTCTAATATCAGGAGCATCCACTTTCATAGAACGTAACTTCATCATTCTAAATTCTTTAAATCCAATCCCCAAACGCATCGAGTGATAAAAAATCGGCCCCTGATCTTCTATCTTAATTATCACCCCAACAAATATGATAATCAGAAAAACAAAAGGGAGCACAATCAGGCTCAGAACAATATCAATGACCCGTTTTACAACAATCTGATACAAACGCTTGTATCCTTTTTTGTGCTTAGTTCTATGGTATTGCTTTTCAATATCACTTATTTTATTATTAACGCTTGTTTTGGTCATTCCGCTACCAGACATATATTGCCCTCTCTAAAAAATACTCTCGGTAATCTTATTTAAAACTTCTATTGCAGTCTTCTCAGACAACTCTACCGTTTTGCCTCTTACAACAATGTATCCACATCCATCAAGGTTTGTACGGTATTCGTTGATGACATCTCCCACCGATATGTGATGATAAATTTCAATGTCGGCAGTATATTTATTCTTAATCTTTTCAAAAATCTCATACAAAGAATTTTTTACCCTTCCTCCTTTGAAAGCCAACAGTTTTGTCGCAACGGTAGTATGTTCATGCATAGTCCAGTCAGGATCATCACCAACTGCTGCTTTCAGCATATTTCCCATATAATCAATGCCAGTGCCATACGGAATGATATGGGATCCTATCAGATTTCCGCCCATTCTTGCACCGATATCAATAATATGTATATTACCTTTGTCTGTAATCAGTAAATCCATATTGACTGACCCATGGTTAATCTCTAGTGAAACAATAGCTTTCCTTACAATATTTTTCGCTCGTTTTTCAATTTCTGGTGATAAACCACATGGGATTGCATGACCAAGTTCTGCGTAATATGGCGGTTTTGTCATCCATTTTTTCATAATAGCCAAAACATGGATTTCTCCATTAATTACTAATGACTCAGCACCATACTCTCTACCCGTAATAAATGATTCAATTTCCGCTCTATGCGAAATCGAACCATCCATTGCATATTTGCATGCATGAAAAAGTTCATTTGGATGATCAACACGGCTTGCTCCCCTGCTTCCTGATCCATCACATGGTTTCACCATTACTGGATAGGTTAATAACTGAGAGAGAACATTAATATCTGTATCTACTGTTACCTCATAGGCCTGCTTTGTATCATCCACATGCTTTTCAAAGAGGCGCTTTCTTACAAGATATTTATTTTTAATCATCTTAGCAGACTTATAATTAAGTCCCGGAAGCCTCATATGCTCAGCAATATAGGATGCCGTCAGTACACCATAATCTGTAGCTGCGGTCAGCACACCGTTAATCTGACATTCTTTTGCAAATTGCAAGCAGGCTTCCTCATCGACAATATTAATCACAGCCGACTTGTCAGCATGTGATAGTCCAACCGCATGTGGATCAGCGTCAACTGCTAAAGTAAAATAACCCATCTGTTTTGCTTTTCTTATTACAAAATCCTGCAGAAACCCTGCTCCAATAATTAAAATCTTTTTCATAGTTTTATTAATTTCTCCATTATTAGGTCAGTGTACTTCAGGGTACCAGTTTCACCCACCTTTAAATATCCGTTATGCTCATAGAACTTAATAGCATGATTACTTTTGTTATAAACTTCCATACACACTTTTTTGCATCCTATCTTTTTTGCCTTCTTTTCTATCAATTTCATACAATAGGATCCATATCCTTTTCCCGCAAATTCAGGAATAACCGCTAATTTTTCGAAGAACAAGGCATCTTCCAACTTTTTCACTTGGAATGTAGCTACTGGTCTATTACCATCCAATAGCAAATATACATAATTTTTAAGTATGCAAAGAAAAACTATTATGTAACTCTTCAGCATTGAATTATCCCAATGATGTAGGCCATACTTCTTCGCCATATCCTTACCGCAACGATTTAATATTCTGGCTACAATCCGAAGATCTTTTATTTCAAATATGCGTACTTTTTTTAAATTCAACTCTTCATTCATCAATATCTCCTGACTAATACTTTATATTTCATCGAGCAATTTTCCATACAACATAACATATCATAACTCTAATATTATAATTCAGCACATCATTAATCTCATAGAATTCGACTAATCAACAGACTATTTTGTCCCGATTACTATTAACAGCAGAAACAAGTCAGATAGTTTCTTAGTCCCGAATGATTTAAAAAACGTTTTGCTATGCTCTTGGTCACTTTAGCCAAAATCATGACATCTGTTTTTTCAAATATACTCTTTTACAATTCCACTATACTTCTCGATCACATACTCCACTTTCTCATCCGATAACCTTGTATGCAGCGGAAGCGTGATTTCATTCTCAAACTGCTTATAAGCATTTGGAAAATCTTTAATATCAAATCCTATTTTCTTATAAGCTGTCATCATCGGAAGCGGTTTGTAATGGACATTGGTAGCAATACCAGCTTCTGCCATCTTCACAATGATCTCCTGGCGCTGTTCTAAACCTATCCCCGGTACTCTAGTGATATACAGGTGTCCAGATGATTGATGATTATCTGAGTAATGCGGAAGAACTACTATGCCGAGCGGTTTAAATGCCGCATCATATCTCCCTATGATTTTCCTCCGTCTTTCCAGCATATCTTCATATCGCTCCAGCTGTGCCAAACCGATTCCAGCTGTAATGTCTGTCATATTACATTTGTACCAAGGACCTATAATGTCATATTCCCAAGCCCCCAGCTGTGTCTTAGCCAGCGCATCCTTTGACTGCCCATGGAGACTATAAAGCTGTGCCTGATGGTACAATTCTTCATCATCTACTCCAGGAATATTCCATGTTAAAGTTCCTCCCTCTGCAGTCGTCAGATTTTTTACAGCATGAAATGAAAAGCTTGAAAAGTCTGCTATACTGCCCACCATCTCTCCGTGATACGATGCTCCAAACGCATGGGCCGCATCTGTACAGATTGCCACCCTTCCAATAACTTCCTGAATGCTATTAGATGGCTTAAATAACTTTCTTTTCTCTTTTACAATTTCAAAAATCCGGTCATAATCGCATGGAATGCCTCCGAGATCCACAGGAATGATTGCCTTTGTATTCTCATTAATTGCGGATTCCACAGCATTATAATCCATCTCCAGTGAATCCGTCTGTGAATCTATCAAAACCAATTTTGCCCCAACATGACATACAACAGATGCCGATGCAGTATATGTATAGGCGGGAACAATTACCTCATCCATCGCACTTCCACCGCTCTGCTCTCCAATACCCAGCAGACGAAGCGCCATTTCCGCACAGGCTGTCTGAGAATTTAAACAAACAGCTTTATTCACATGGCAATAATCTGCAATCCGCCGTTCAAATTCCTTTGTTTTCGGTCCTGTAGTAATCCATCCGGATCTTATTGCATCCGCAGCCCCCTCTACTTCTGATTCCGTCATATCCGGCGGCGAAAATGGTATTTTCATTTTTACTGTCTTTCCCTCCTACATGATCAAAATTTTTAATTCTGTCCTAGTTACTGCAATAGTCTTATATTTTGGAATAACATTTATTTCCGTTCACATTCTTGTCGCTGCTACTTCTTCCATCGCTCTTCTCTGCCGCTCCAGCACCTGGCTGTCCTTATTTTCTTCCCCTGTCGGCTTTTCGCCCACCGGGTGGAAGGTAGGTACGATTTTCTCCACCATTTCTACTATGTGGCTGCTGTTTTCATAGCTGGCCTCTGCCAGCTCTTCCAGCTGTCTCAGGAAGGTCTTCACATCAAAGGGAATCGGTTTTCCTATGTAAATCAGTTTGTTGTCAGTCTTCATCATTCCCTCTTCCGCCATAAGTTTTTCTTCAAACAGCTTTTCACCAGGCCTCAGACCGGAATAGACAACCTTGATATCCACATCCGGCTCATACCCGGAAAGCTTGATCAGGTTCCGGGCCAGTGTGTCGATCTTCATCGGGGCTCCCATATCCAGCACAAAAATTTCTCCGCCCCAGGCGTAGGTGCCGGCCTGAAGCACCAGGCTCACTGCTTCCGGGATGGTCATAAAATACCGGATGATATCCGGATGAGTGACTGTTACCGGTCCTCCGGCCTCGATCTGCTTTTTAAACAGCGGGATCACTGAGCCATTGCTGCCCAGCACATTTCCGAACCGGACTGCCACAAACTGGGTTCCTTTGCGCTCTTTGTTTTTTATGCTCTCAATCCGCAGTTCCTTTCGGGATTTCCGCGCGTCTTCAATGTCCACCTGTTCCTCCGGATCCGGGATCACCCGATCCTCCCCCGGCCGTCTTCCATGGGCGTGCAGCAGAGGCAGCAGATCGATCCGCCCGTCCTTGCTGACCGCGTCCATGCTCTGGATCACCATCTCGCAGAGCCGTTTGCTGGCTCCCATGATATTGGTGGGATTGACCGCCTTGTCCGTGCTGATCAGCACAAACCGCCTGGCCCCGTATTTCAGCGCCGCGTAAGCGGTTTTATAAGTGCCTACCACATTGTTTTTAATGGCTTCATCAGGGCTGGCCTCCATCAGAGGCACATGCTTATGGGCCGCCGCGTGATAGATAATCTCCGGATGATAGGTGGAAAAGATCTGATCGATCCTTCTGCTGTCCCGTACAGAGCCGATCAGCACCACCAGGTTCAGGGACGGATATTTCCGTTTCAGTTCCTGTTCAATGTCATAAGCGTTGTTTTCATAAATATCAAAAATGATCAGCTGCTTAGGCTGATGGCCCGCGATCTGGCGGCAGAGTTCACTGCCGATAGATCCGCCGCCTCCTGTTACCAGGATCACCTTGCCCTGCAGAGCCTGGAAGATCTCGTCCATGTTGACTTTAATGGGGTCCCGCCCCAGAAGATCCTCCACCGCCACCGGCCGCATTTTGCTTAAGGAAACCTGTCCGTTTGCCAGCTGATAAATCCCGGGAAGACTTTTTAACTCGCATTTTGTTTCCTTGCAGATATTCAGGATATCCCGCCGTTCTTCCGCTGAGGCAGTGGGAATAGCAAACAGGATCTGATTGATCTTATATTTTTCAGCCGCTGCCAGGATCGTGTCCCGTCCTCCGGCCACCGGGATGCCTCCCATATATTTTCCCTTTTTAGCCGGATCATCATCGATAAAACACTTGGGGACCGCGTCCGTCTTTCCGGAAAACTTCAGTTCCCGCAGAATGATCTGCCCCGCCGCTCCGGCGCCGATGATCATTACATTATGAGCCGCTTTCTGATAGGTTTCCCGCTTGGAACGCTCCAGGCTGATAAAGCGGTAGAGGAAACGCACCGCCGTAACCAGCAGGAACTGGGCCGCGATGCCGACAATGTAGTAGGAAACCGGCATGGCACGAAACAGCAGCGTGATGCCTGCTATATGAAAGGCACCGGTAATGACAGTAGATGCCAGGATCCGGTTCAGCTCGCTGAAACTGGCGAAACGCCACAGACTGTTATACAGATGAAAAACATAGAAAATCAAAAGAGAAAAAATGGTATAGATCGGCGCGAACCGCATATAGGCTTCCAGATATTCCTGGGGAATCATGGAAATATGCAGATCAAAACGCAGCCATAATCCGGCAAAAAAGGAGAAATTAACCGCCAGGATATCGTAGAGGATTAGATATATAGAAATCGTTTTCCAATGGCTAAAATGTTTTTTCACAGTTTTCATCTGATCCTCCCTCTGCTTCTTCGCGCTCTGTTTTTACTATAAAGCAATCCAGGCCAAAAAAATAAAGCTTCTGTCATTCTTTCGCCTGAATATTTCTCATACCCGCTGCTTTTCCGCTATAATTTACGGGGCCGTAAACCGCCCGGGCCGCCTGCAGCTTTGCAGCTTTGGGTACCGTATAAAAAATTACAAGTGCATTCTATAACACTTTTTTTCAAATTGCAACTGTCTGATTCTGTATTTCATTACCAAATCATGACTATTTATTACACGCTCTCTTCCAGTACTGCCTATTCTTTTGCCCTGCGCCCCCTCTCCATAGGGATTACAGCTAATACATTGAGTCCCAGGTATTTTTTCACATCTTCAGGTGTCCGGATGCTGTCATCCCGTATATACCGGACTGCAAGTACGGCCAAAGCAGCCACCAGCCCCAGGGCCGCGCCCATAAGTACGTTTCTTTTTAGATTGGGGCTTATCGGCGCAGCAGGAATCTCTGCTGCTTCCACCACTGCAGGCGGCGTGGTCTGCATGATTGCCGCCACCTGGGCGGATGTTTCTTCCGACACAGCGTTAGCCGCCGCACAGGCAATATATGGATTTTCATTTGTGGCGGTAATGTTCAGGATACGGGTGTCTGTATGATTGCTGACAGATATCATTGACGCGATTTCCTGCCTGCTGAATACTTTCCCGTATTCTTCTGCCAGCCTCTGGACCGCAGCGTCCAGCACCATATTGCTCTTGGCGATCTCTACACAGTCCGCCACCAGTTCCGTTCCCACCTGCAGCTCCGACATGGAGGTTTCCTCCGCATTCCGCGGCAGAATATAGAGCATGGCGCTGGATCTGTACTGAGGAGTTATAAATTTTGACGTGATCCCCAGGGCGGCTGATGCTCCCAGGATCATTGTCAGCAAAACCGCCCACCAGCGGGCCGCTATAGCCCGAAACAGACCGCTTAAGTCGATTTCTCTTTCTTCACTATCATACCTTGGTTCCATGATTTTCCTGTCCTTTCCCTGACCGGCCGGCTGCGCGCCCTTTATTCTCTCGCCCGGATCTTTTTTCTTCGTTATACGTTCCGTAGTACATCCCGTAGTACTTTCCGTACCGGCTGTTCTGGACCTGGATCTTATTGAGCACGGTTCCCAAAATTTTTACATCGGCAGCCTGAAGCTGATCTGTCACTGCACGGGCAAGTTTTCTGGAAGTTTCACCTGCCGCAAGCACCAGGATTACTCCATCGCACTGCTGTGCCGCTACAGCCGCGTCGATCACGCTTCCCAGAGGCGGCGTATCCAGGATAACATACTGGAAAGACTCTTTTACAGCTGCGATCAGCTTCTTAAACCTTTCATTGCCCAAAAGTTCTGTGGGGTTCACCGGAAAAACTCCCGAGGGGATCATGTAAATGTTTTTCTTGTTGGTACTGTAAAGCACCTCGGTGATCTCCGCCTGGCCGGATAAAAAATGGCTCAGGCCCTTCTGCTGGCCCTCCATCTGCAGCCGGCTGACCATGACAGACCGCCTCATATCGGCATCAATGAGCAGCGCTGTCTTTCCCGCCTCGGCAAAGGCGCAGGCCAGCTGATATGAAATACTTGTTTTTCCGTCATTCGGCACACAGCTGGTAACCGCAATGACCCGGTTTTCTACCCCGGTGAATTCTATATTGGTTCTCAGAGTGCGGAAAATCTCCCGCCTCCTGAGACCGGCTTTTTCATTTTTACCAATCGTAATCTTATTCACCCAGATATTCTCCTTTGATGATGGAAGCCGCGCTGCCGCCGCACAGGCGCTCCCTGTATTCTGTTCCCAGTTTTTTCTCTATGGCGTCAGCGCATTCAGCCATGTGGAATCCCCGTTCTGACAGGTCGTGGGCATCGCTGCCGATCACATGGATCCGGTTATGCTTAGCCAAGCTCCACAGACGGCGGCTCTTTTTCCATCCCCAGCCTCCCAGAAGGCTGGACGCGTTCACCTGCATAAAGGCGCCCATATCGATCAGTTCCTGCACCTGTTCTTCTTCCTCCAGCGCCGCATAGCGCTCCATATGGGCCAGGATGGGCCAATAGCCCGCATACCTGGTTTCCTGGACCGCCCTCTGGATGTAGGAATACTCTGCTCCAGGCAGAAATTCCAGCAATACGTATTTCGTCCCGTTCAGGGAAAGGGGGCGTCCTGCCGCCAGCTGATCCGGGATCGTAGAATCAAAATAGATTTCAAAGCCCGGATACAGACGAAATCCCGGCTGGATCTCCTCCGCGGTCCGAGACGCCGCTGTCAGGGCAAAATTGCGCCGCTGAATATAATCCGGCGGGTCACTGCTGTTAAAATGCGGGGTCGCCACAATAGCGCGGATTCCGTCCACGCAGGCCGCCTCCAGCATTCTGCGGCAGGCCTGCTGGTCTTCCGCCCCGTCATCCAATCCTGGCAGTACATGACAATGGATATCGATCATAGGACATTCACCTCCAATTTTTCTCCGTCAGCCTCTGCTGCAGAAAGGGCTGATATTTGCTGTGTAGGATCTGGCTGCGGGCTTACCTCCGGCGAAACAGCGGGATTCTCTTCCACAGGAAGGAACCGCTCTTCTTTTGTCACATTGTAATGTCGGTCCATAGCCACATAGGTTACTGCTGCTTTTTCTCCTAATTCGCTGACTTTTTCTATACGCAGGGTATCCGATACATCCCCGTCCCCTGCATCCTCTGCCCGTACTCCGTTCAGCAATTCTTCATCCGTCATTCCGGAATGCCAGGCCGTCAGACTGCTCTCATCCAAAATAATTTTCGGCCCTTCCCGGTCTTTTCCGGCATAGACAGCCACAGAAGCTGCAGCAGCGGCAGCAGTCACAACTGCCAGAAGTCCTGCTCCCAGTTTGTTCTTTTTCATTTTCTAAATTCCCTCCTGAAATGGCAGGTTTTATGAACCGATCTTGATATTATCCGGCGTCCTGCGCAGTTTTATCAGTAAGTATAGTTCCACTATATTTGCATTTTTTCCAGATGTCAAGCTGAAATTATCAGTCAATTAAGAGACCGGTCTGTTTTTTCGTCTTTTGGAGTTTGTTTCTTCCCCAGCCGCAGTTCCTCCAGATCCTCCGCCAGTTCCTGTTCCACGCTGTCAAAGAGGTACTTCCCGCCGGAAGATTTCTTTTCCAGATATTCTCTTCGGATCTCCTCCCTGGCCTGCAGAACTTCCTCCAGAAGGCCCGCTGCTGACATGCGCACGGCTCCTGCGCCGAGGATGATCACCTGCTCCAGCGCGTCAGAAGTGGCTACGGTTACAGAATGTTTCTGTCCAATTTCGTGGACCGTTTTTTCAATATATTGGTCCGCAGTTTCCGCCTCTTTTGTGTACACAACATAAATATTATGGAATTTCAAAACCTCTCTCTGATTTCCCGGCACTTTGTACGCGTCAAAAACCAGGATCAAAGTGCCGCCCCGGCTTCCCTGATAATCAGAAAGGATATCCATCAGTTTATCTCTGGCCGCGTCCATATTTTTTTCCGCCAGTTCTTTCAGGTCCTTCCAGGCGAAAATAATATTGTATCCGTCCACCAGCAGATATTCCCTCCCGGGCTTCCTGGTTTTTCCCCGTCCGGATCCGGAAAATGTCCCCCCAGCCGGCTCCGCGTTCCTTTGAGCTGTTCTGCGCTTCCATCCCGGTTTTCCTGATATTGACGGATCAAATCCGTCTTTTTTCCGGATCGGGCCGTAGGTGCGGACAAAAATTTCTCTCAATTCCTTTTCCTGAAGTTCTCCTTCCTGAAAGCCGGCTGCCGAAGGGTGTTTTCCGGTCCTGCCGGCACCCGCCCCGAAGCTTCCCGGCCGGGCGGCTTCTCCGCCTGTTTTTTCCTGCTCCGCTTCAGTTTCTTCTCCTTCAGGGCGCCATCCGCTGTCCACATGCATCCAGTCTCTGACCTGATCCCAGGGCACCAGAGTGCCTGCTCCATGGGAGCAAAAAACAGAGGCGGAAGGATTGGAAAGATCCCGCTCCGGATCGTAGGCCGCCGCCTCGATGACCTCCTCCGGATTGTGACAGGGCTCGTATCCCCGGAGGGTGCAGGTCAGTCTTCCCTGTCCTCTGGTGTAGTCTCTCAGTTCCTCCTGGTAGTCCACAATACATGCCGCAGGTACTGTCCCTTTTAGAACCGAACGGCTTCCCTCCGTCTCCGGAAGTTCTGTGCTCCCGCCCATTCTCTGGAGATCCGACATGGCTCTTCCGAGATTTTCCGCAGGAAGTTCCAGACGGAATTCGTAGACCGGCTCCAGCAGAACGCTCTCTGCGGACATCAGTCCCTGGCGCACCGCTCTCCAGGCTGCTTCCCGGAAGTCGCCGCCCTCTGTATGTTTCTCATGACCCCGGCCGGCGATCAGTACCAGGCGCATATCCGTGATCTCCGCTCCGGTCAGGACTCCCCGGTGACGTTTTTCCTCCAGATTTTTTAGTATCTGCCGCTGCCAGTTCCCATCCAGCATGTCTTCCCGGCACCGGCTCTCTACAGTCAGGCCGCTGCCCGGCTCTCCGGGCTCCAGCAAAAGGTGCACTTCCGCGTAATGACGGAGAGGTTCAAAATGTCCGACACCTTCTACCGTGTGAAGAATTGTTTCCTTATATATAATAGTTCCTGTCCCAAACTTTACCTCCAGGCCATACCTGTCTTTGAGAAGTTTCTGAAGGATTTCCAGCTGAACCGCTCCCATGACCTGAACGAAGATTTCCCCGGTCTGCTCTTCCCTGGAAACGTGAAGCATTGGTTCTTCTTCCTCCAAACGCCGCAAAGCTTCCATCGCCCCGGCAGGATCCGCGTCTTCCGGCAGGATGACCCGGTAGGTAAGCACCGGCTCCAGCAGTTCCGGCTCCGCTCCTGACTCCCTGCCAAGTCCTTCCCCGGCCCGGGCGGCGGAAAGCCCGCTGACTGCGCAGATACAGCCTGCCTCCGCCTCCGGAACCAGACGGCAGCCGGCTCCGGAATAAATCCGGATCTGATCTGCCTTTTCCTGCCAGGATACGTCTCCCTTGCCTGAAAGCAGCGTCTTAACCTTCAGGCTGCCTCCGGTAATCTTCATCCAGGTCAGCCGTTCTCCCTTGGGATCCCGGGAAATTTTGTAAATCCTGGCTCCAAAATCTGCCGGGCGCTCCGGAGTGTCCATATATCGTTCCAGGCCCTGCAGCAATTCCTCCACTCCCTGGACCTTCAGGGCAGATCCGAAATAGCAGGGAAACACCTTTCTGCTCCGGATCAGGCCGCGGATCTGCTGCTCCGTTACCGGCTCTCCCTCCAGATACCGCTCCATCAGCGTTTCATCGCAGAGAGCCAGTTCCTCCTGCATGGCTTCGTCAAAGAGATTTCCGGTAAAATCCAGGCACCGGCTGTCCAATTCCCTCTGGATTTCCCTGCACAAAGCTGCCCGGTCTGTGCCGGGCTGATCCATTTTATTGATAAACAAAAAGACCGGCACCTGATAATGCTTCAGCAGCTTCCAGAGAGTATAGACCTGCCCCTGAACCCCGTCAGAACCGCTGATCACCAGCAGCGCGTAGTCCAGCACCCGCAGCGTCCTCTCCATCTCCGGTGAAAAATCCACATGCCCCGGAGTGTCCAGAAGCGTTACCTGCCTGTCTCCCAGCAGAACCTCCGCCTGCTTGGAAAAAATAGTAATCCCCCTGGCTTTTTCCATCTCATCTGTATCCAGAAACGCGTCCTGGTGATCGACCCGCCCCAGCCTGCGGATCGCGCCGGTGAGGTAGAGAACCGCCTCGGAGAGAGTTGTCTTTCCCGCGTCCACATGAGCCAGAATACCCAGTGTAATGTGGCCGCTATGTTTTTTATCTTCAGACGTATTTCCCATGAAAATACCCCTTTCTGTGCTGAAATGATACTTACATTATCATAACACAGAAAGGGGTATAAGTCGATAAATTATGGTTATTGCCGATATCGTCGGTATTTTCGTCCTTTATTATTCCCCACTGCCTCTATTCTTCCTGATTTTACAAGTTCATTTATCAAAAATCTTGCCCTTGATTCTTTCACACCAAGCACTTTTGCCAATTCGCTCGTTTTATATTCCAGTTTAGGATCCATGTATTTCAGAATATTTTCCAGCTGCTGTTCTGTCTTTTTTGTTACTTTCTTTATGCCGTTATTTTTTATCGCCGCTTTTTTATCGCCATTTTTTATCGCCACTTTTTTTACAAACGATAATTTCAAAATAGTTCTGTCAGGACCATATTCTTCTATGACTTCCGGACTCTCCCATCCCTGCTGCTCCCATACGCTGTATATATCCGGAACACCGCTTCCGGCCCGTTCTCCAATGCCGATCAGATTAAACATCTTCATCAAAGCTTTATTGCGTGGATCGGATATGCCGCCTTTCAGCATCTGAGCTTTTCCGGTGCGGATACTTCCCGGATTTTCCATTACGATAGAATCCGCGTCTTTCCGGATCACAATCCCTCTCGGAAAATAAAAGTCTGTATTTACGATACAGTTAGCTAAAGCTTCTCTCAATGCCTTGTGTACAGGTGTATCATCCACACGAGTGATTCCTTCCAGTTTAAAGGGAATTTTCAGATCCTTCGCAAGTTTCCCATAAACCCGAAAGAAAAAATCAAATAAATTTCCTGTCCAGTCACCCGAACTGGACTGCAGTCTGTCCGTCCAGCGGATTGACGGATCAAGAACCTCCCGATAATCCAGAAAATACTCAGGAAATTCATATAAAATCTTATATTCTTCTCCAAACATGAGGAGTCCGGCGGCCGTAGGATGAAGGATATTATCACCTGCAGACATCTTTGCTGCGCCTATCCGCTCCAAATACGCTTCATCGCTCAGCCTCTCCCATACATGTTCTGTTCTATAAGCCATATGCCGGTTTCGATAGGCATGCACAGTTTCTGAATTAAGCACCTCCAGAGACATGTCCTGCAGAATTTTCATATCGGCAGTTTCTTCCGGCTGATCCCGGAGCATAGCCAGCACTTCGCTGCGGGCACAGTGATAATCCCCTTCCCAGTTTCTGCGGAAGGTTCCGCCAAACATATCTCCGTTTAGATATACCGGTTTCTGCTCACGCTTCGCCTTGGGAACGTGGATAACCATTATAATGCCGTTGTCTTCTTCAAATACCTCTACATCGCTGTCCGTCAGAAGATTGACCGAAACCTTATTTTTATTATTAAGTGTATCCCAGAAATCTTTCCGCAATTTTGCCGCATTGTCCAGTCCGGTCATATACCAGCTGCCGTCTTTATTTTCCTTTACACCAAGGATAATGACTCCGCCGTAGCAGTTTGCAAAAGCTGAATAAGATTCCCACAGAGACAGCGGAAGCCCGCCTTTTGCCTTTTTGACTTCACGGCGATTATCTTCACGGTAGGAATCGAATTGGGACATATCAAAATTCACAGATTTCACCTCTCTCCGTATGCGGCTGTTTCCTTCATTATGCCTTAACGCGGCCGCCGTATTTTTTATCTTCAGACGTATTTCCCATGAAAATACCCCTTTCTGTGCTGAAATGGTATTTACATTATCATAGCACAGAAAGGGGTATAAGTCGATAAATTCAGTCTGTGATGCTCTTTGTTATCTGGTTTCTTCTGCCTCGGAAGGCGCATCAGCTTCTGGCTGTCCGCTGTCCGGGGCGTCCGCGGAGTACTCGTCCGCATCCAGGTACAGTGCCTCCGAGGGCGCCGCGGCAAATTTTAAGGTTGGAATGCCTGTATCTGCAGTGCCTGTGAAATCCCAGATTTCTTCCGACCATCCCAGGGTGTCTGTGTAGAATTCCGGCGTGCAAAGCAGCGCCAGGTCTGCCTCGTGGATCCGGTCTTTGTTATCCTCTGTGACGTTGGTCATGGCGTTGGATCCCTGCAGTTCATATACATTTGAAGCGTTGACCAGAAGTCTCGGATCCGTGATCCGGTAGCTGTATGCTCCGGTACTTGCGGATACGGAATTTCGAATGGTCACGGTGCTTCCTTGATTGACATTTCCGCCGACAATACCTCCCGAACCGATTCCCTTGACAGTGGAGCCGTATCTCTGAACGACATTGGCTTTAGAGTAAATATTTTCAAAAGTAACTGATCTGGCGTTGCCGGAAACTCCGCCCACGTTATTTCCCGTATTATAATTGTAATACAGCGCGCTTACTGTTCCCTGGACCAGAATATCCCTGATTTCAGAATATTCTGTGTTCCCGAAAATTCCTCCTACGCTGGCGGAGCCCTCCACGCTGATGCCGGTCGTTGTGATCTGCGACGCGGTTCCGTTGGTAAAGCTGCCGATCAGTCCGCCGACATTATATTTTCCTACCTCGGCCCTGGCGCGGACTTCTACACCATCCAGCTGGATACACTCCAAAGTTGTGCTGTCTGCCGTCTCTGCCAGAGATCCCTTGATGTTGGGATTGATCAGGGATGTATCCGCGATTCTCAGATTTCGGATACTTCCTCCCTGGATCTTCTGGAACAGGGTTCCCGGCAGGCCCTGGATCGTATGTCCGTTTCCGTCCAGGGAACCGTAAAAGACCGCGTTGATCACATACAGCCCGTCCGTCTCCTGTCCGCTGAAGTCCAGATCCGCATCCAGGATGTAGTCTTTTCTCAGGTTCGCGTCCGAAGTTCCTATCTTCATAAATTCTTCCACGCTGCTGATCCTGGTATCCAGATAACTGATCTGGCAGTTGTATTCCTGGTAGGTGTCCTTCTTTGTCAGTACAAACGGCAGACTGGTATCCGCGTCTGTCACCGCTACATTGCTCAGGATGATATTCTTTCCGCTTTCCGCGAGGATTGCTTTGCTTGCTCCCAGATATACCGGTCCTTCAATGGTCAGATCCTTTACGTGGACGTACTTGGCATCCTTCCACAGTCCGTAATGGACATTGGTCATCTTATGGCCCGCGCCGTCCAGGACGCCGTAGAAGCTTCCGTTTATATAAGTTCCGTCGGCTTCTATTCCGTCAAAATCAAGATCCTGGCCCAGCCGGTAATATCCCATGGGATTTTCTGTTATGGCATCGATCAGTTCCCGGGCGGAAGAAACCACGGTAACAGGAGTTTCTCCGTAGATATCTCCCTGGGCAAAATCCCTGGTGGCACGTTTTATTACGCCGTACCAGAGCCGCTCTACCCGCTCTGCCTCGCCGCCGCCCCGTTTTCCGTTGGCCGCGTCCGCCTCAAAGGCCGCCTTAAATTCCGCCTGGACCACATCCGGATCAAAGTAGGTGATCCTGTCCAGATTGTCTTCCACGTTCTGGAAGCGGCCCATCTTATATTTCTTCCAGGTCATATCCGGATCTCCGGTAATAGACTGGATGACCGCCAGGTCTGTAGGCGTTTTTCCTTCTTCTTTCTTCACATAGTCCGACATAAACCGGATATAGCCGTCCGCGTACCCGGCGTATCCCAGCATTTCCTGGCCCAGACGCTTAAAGGATTCCGAATCTCCGGTTCCTGTATCGTTGTGCGCCTGATACCAGGGCATGTCATAGAAGGAGCCTCTGTGGTCCGCGTTGCCTCCTCTCGCGGAAGCGGAGGAGCCGGTGGATGTTCTCCACATAAGCTTGTTTTCCCACAGATCTTCGATGTTTTCCAGCTGCATGGCAGCCATCTCTTCTTCGGAAACTGCCACAAACTCCGCAGACATTCCGTATCCGTCGCTGTCCTTTTTCTCCTGCACCTGGACTGCCACCTTGGCCTGCTCCTGGGGCGTCAGCTCCAGGAATGCCTGGGCGGCCAGATAATCCAGCACGTACCGCGTCTCAAACATTCCCCGGTAATAAGCCTCCACCGTCTCTGCCGTGTTAATGCTCTTGTAGGTGAAGTTGGTGGCGATGTCCATGTCCGGATTTCCGTCATAGATCAGATTAAATACGGATCTGTGATTTTCTCCTTCCAGGCTTCCGAACTGGGTAATGTTTCCATCGGTATGGGCTTCTCCGCCGGTGTAGCTGCGTCTTCCGTATCCGTTGTAGAAATATTTTCCTTCCTGGTTGTGGGTCGTTTCATGAGTAAACAGATAGGAACCGCTGTTCAGCGCCCGGCTCAGTATCCAGTACATATCATTGCCATTGGCATAGGCGCCGACGTACCCGCCGGAAGTCCTCATCTCTCCCACTGCCTCAAAGACCCATTTCAGCACGGGATCATTGGTCTGTCCGGAGACCTGTGTTCCTCCTGTAATATCCCCGTATGCCGGGAAATTCATAATACTGTCGTAATGAATGTTTGTAAATCTGCTGAGGATTTCTTCTCCGTCAGGAACCCAGTCCACCGTTGTGCCGTAAAAGTTCGCGGCTATCTCCGACAGATTAGCCATCATGCTCTCGATTTTCTGCCTTCCGCCGGTATGATACTCGCTGTATCCGTTCATACTTCCGATCACAAACTGAGTCGGCATGCAGATCAGATACATATCTTCCTGGGGCGCAGTCAGGATCGGCAGGACGATCTTCTTGCGGCCGCCTAAGTTGCTCATAACATCCCACACACGGTAGCTGGGATGATGGGTCTCGCTGTTGATCTGACGCTCCAGGAAGGCTCCCTTAAATTCTCCCGCGAACCAGTCGCTGGGCGACTCATAATCCGTCAGCCCGTACACCAGATCTTCCAGGAAATCCATCAGTTCTTTTCCGGTATATTTTTTCTGCAGGACATTTGTATAATACTCATAATTTGCTTCTGTCTTCCGGTAGCTCTCTCCCGCCTCATCCAGATCCCGGGTCAGATTTTCCGCCGTCATGTCCGGGGAAAGAATTTCTCCGCCGAAATACAGCAGGTCGCTTAAAACAACCCCGTCAAAGTTGATGCGGTACCACTTTTCGTAGTAATTATACGCGTACAGAAGTTTTTTCAAATGCTCCTCATTTTCCAGATCTGCTTTCCAGATTTTCTCTGCAGTCTCATTTTCCAGATAGCTGGGATACTGTTCCTGAGAAATCACCAGTTTTCTGAGGATCTCTTCCAGGCTGCCCTTTACCTCCGCCTCGTAGTAGTCCCGGTACAGACGGCTCTCTGTCTCCGGTGTAAAAGCGGAGATCTCCTCATACGTCCAGGCTGCCGCCTTTGCCGCCAGCTGGCTGATCCATGTCTCGTCCGGCCTGGACACATATTTTGAGAACTGATAGCCTGCCGGGCTTCCGTTCATTGCATAAACCGCCACCAGATTTCCTATTGTCTTCTGATAGGCAGCCGCGAACTCTTCTCTGGTGCCGTCTGTATACAAGATCCGCACTGCCGAAACATCGGCCGGCTCCTGGTCTGTCAGGCCCACCACAAGGCTTCCGTCTGCCGCCAGCGGCAGGATCCTGCTGATCTTTTTCTGTACCAGCCCGGCTGCGTCATCCAGGGCATTTCCCTGCTCTACCCATACGGCAGTATCCGCGTATGGCATAAGCATGGACAGGTTTTTGTAGGCCGTTTCCCGGTCTTCCCGGTATGCCTCGTCCTTTCTCACATCCCCATATCCCGGAATCTGGCTGGGATTCTCTTCTATCTCGTAATCTTCAAGATCCTTGGATGTAGGATCTGCGGCAAGGCTTGGCAGCTTTCCATCGGTTACCAGGTCCAGATTCCAGACTGTCTCGTCAAAGCCCAGGGTATCTCTGTAAAATTCTCTGGTACGCAGTGCGTCATCCGTTACTTCCTGTATTTTGTCTCCTGTACTCTCCGTCCGGTTGGTCACGGCGGTGGATTTTTCATACTCGTACAGATTTTTCGTTTCCGCGTTTCCGAAGATGCTAAATCCCGCGATGCGCTGGACATTTCCGTCGGTCATGACAAAGGCGTCCTTCATTACCGGCTGTCCGGAATCCGGTCCGCCCACCAGTCCTCCGCTTCCCTTCTGGTCCGGGGAGGTGATCTGGACCTTCGCGAACACCCGTTCCAGCTTTCCGTTGTGCCATCCTACAAAGCCCCCTACCCGGGAACCTAAGGGATGGGACAGGGTGCCTTTCAGATTTCCTGTTACATAGCAGTCCCGGATCACCGCGCTGGCATCTGTCTGTCCGTACATGCCGCCAATGGTGTTGTAGGCGGTAAGGCTCAGATTGATGGCCGCGCTTTCTTTGGTGACAGAATCGTTTAATCTTCCGGCAAAGCCGCCCACCATATTAACAGAGGTATTGGAGATCACCGAATCCACCACATAGACTCTGTCCACCACCGATTTTTTAATGACCTCATTTGCCAGGACGCCCTTTGCCCCTGAGGTGATCTGAGCGTCCTCTAAGATCAGGTTTTCAATGGTTCCGCCGCTCACTGTCTCAAACAGAGAAGTGTGCAGGTTCAGAATTTTGTGTCCGTTTCCGATGAGTTTGCCGCGGAAGGTTCCGGGAACAGCAGCCGCCTGCGGGGAAACCGAGGATGCATCCAGGTCCTCTGTCAGTTCAAAGGTTCCGTCCAGGTTCTTGCTCATATCCGCGAAAAGTTCCTCCGCGCTCTTGACCGGCGTATGTGTCCCGCTCTGATCCTGGTAGGAAAGGCGGAAGGTAAACTCATTTTTTCTGGCTCCGTTTTCCCGCTGGATCAGAGCCTCCTGGTCCGCTACCGCGTACAGGGTCCCCGCCTCTTCGTCCAGCCGGAATTCCCGGATGTTTGTATAGAGCTGCGGCAGTGTCTCTGAACTGATCACTGCGTAGTAATCCTCCGGCGACGGCATTCCCGCCTGCAGATCGATGGCTGTCACTTCTTCAGACCCGCCGGCTGTTTTCTTATATAATTTTATTCCGGTTATGTCCTTTATCTCAATGGCGTCTCTGGAAACCGAAATTTCTTTTTCAAAGAGAACCGCTCCTTTGACTTCATTGTCGGAGGCGGTCAGCTGGTTGCTGTCCCTGTCGTAATCCGCCAGGATCCGGATCCTGTAAGTCTCTGCGGAGGTCAGCTCTGCCGTCAGCGTATTTTCTCCCGGAGTAAGTTTTTGGGAGGCCAGCTCTCCTGCGTCTGTCTCCGCCAGCACTGTTCCGTCCGATATCGCATTGTCCGGATCTGCAGCGTTAAAAGTCACTTTCAGCTTGTCATCGGCGGTCTGCTCCGACACGAAATTTTCCACTGCAGGGGCTGCTTTCAGCACCTCCACCCGGGTCTCGCCGTTTGCCTGGACCTCCAGTTTCTTTCCGTTTTCCAGTTCTGCTTCCGTCATCCGGATAGTTTCCACCCCGGCCTGCTGATATCCCGGAAGAGTAAAGCTGTACCGGCCGTCTGCGCCCTGTGTCACATCATAGTCAGAGCCATTTACCCGGACGGACACAATGGAATACATAGAATCCGTAGTTCCCGTAAAGGAAACCGGTATTTCTTCTGTCTTTTCAAAGTACAGCTTGTCCGCCGCCAGGTTTTCTATCTTCAGATTATACTCTCCCAGAAGCTGGATCGGGGCCTCGCTGACCAGCTGATCCTTTTCCTCCCGGCTTCCGTCAGCTCCCCGGGCATAGGTCAGATAAATTTTCAGATCGTAGACTTTTTCAGGCTCCACATCCAGGATAAAATTCTGGGCTCCCGCTTCTGTGATCTCTTGTCTGACCGTCTCTCCTCCGTCCCGGCCGGTCAGCTCCGCGAAGCCGCTGATGAACGCCTGGTCCGGATCTTCGATGTCAAACCGGATCTGGACCTGTCCTTTTTTGAAATTATCTTCCGTCTCAAAGTTGGAAACCGAAGGCACTGCCTTTAAAATTTCGGTTTCCAGCAGAGAGGAGGCCTCCACTCTGATTTCTCCAAATAAGACAAAGGTTAATTCCAGGGTCTTCTTGCCCGGGCTGCCGCTGACCGGACAGGAAACAATGCAGCTTCCGTCTTCCTGCTGCACAGCCGGCAGGATCTGATTGTTGACCACTGCGCCTGTAACCGGCTCTTTCTGATTGTGCTCAAAACGGTAGGTCAGCACAACGGTCTCTCCGTCTTCAACAGTATCCCTGTCTACCGACGCGGCAGTTACTTTGACCCGGGGCATTGCCTCGATGGTCTCTGTATACAGCACTTTTCCGGGCACCGCGCCCTCGCTGCCTCCCGCGTTGTAATCCCCGGTTACTTCAACCTGGTACGCGTCTGTCAGCAGATCTTCCAGCGGAAAACTTTCGTCCGCGCTGCCTGCCTTGATCTCCCGTTCAAAGAGGAGGGTCCCCGCTCCGTCTTTGACCAGGATTTTGATGTTGGACAGAGCATTGTCCTCATCCTTCAGCGTAAAACGGACCTGCAGCGCCTGGGTGCTTTCCGAGATCTGCACATCCCCTACTTCCGGCTCTGCTTTTCTTACTGTCAGCTTCACCGTGTTGTCCTGGTCAATGGCAAATGTCTTTCCATTTTCCAGAATCACCTGTTCTGCCGTCAGCGTCTTTTCTCCAGCCTGGGTAAATGCGGGCATCTCCGCCGTGTAAATGCCTTCCTTTAGTGTCACAGGATAAGATACTCCGTTTACCACCACCTGCTCCGCCTCATATCCGCTCTGATTGAAGGAGGTAAAGCCCAGGAAAAATTTCTCATTTCTGGCAGTCTCTGTGATCTCTTCCATGTCCATGGAATAAAGTTTCAGATTTCCAAAGGAAAACTGATAGTCCAGGTTTAGCTGCAGGGTCTTTTCCAGGGTGATCGTTCCGGCAAACGCTTCCTCTCCTTCCCCGGTCTCTTCAAAATTCCTCCGGAAATCCGCGGAGATATCCAGCGTATAAACTGCGCCGTCCTCCAGGGTCAGTGTGAATTCATTGTCCCCGGCGTTTACGGTTTCCTCCCGGACGGTTTCTCCGGTATCCGCCCGGAGGACGGTCATTTTTCCGGAAGTGACAGCCCTGTCTTCATCCTCTACGCGGAAGGAAATCTTCATTTTTTCTGTATTTCCTTCCTGCTCTGCCCGGAATTCTTTGATCTCCGGCTGGGCTTTTAACACTTCAACGGTCTGCGTAAACTCAGTTTCGGCCTCTGTTCCGTCTTCCAGTATGACCCCGGTCACCTGATATTCCTGTTTTCCCGCTGTCTCAACTGCCGGCAGTGTCACCGTGTATTCTGAATCCTGCTGGCGAACAGCCTCATAGGTTTCTCCATTTACGATGACCTTCTCGATCGCGGCCGCCGGTTCTGTCTGTCCATAGAACCGCAGGACAATCTCCTGGCCTTTTTCCGCGTAGGCAGATTCCATCGCGGATTCCAGAGTAACGGTGTAGTCAGTGTTTTCCTCTGCTTTCTTCAGCATCAGGGAAACATCCGTCACGGTCAGCTTACCGTCAGAATTCATATCTGCTGCTTCCTGCTGTCCGGCAGACAGCTGTTCCAAGGATACCAGATGTTTTTCCAGAAGGATCACATCCGCGTCGTCAACCACGCCGTCTCCGTTTAATTCTCCTTTTTTATTCACGGCATACGCATTAACAGCCGCAGCAGCCGCCAACAGGACGATCAGCGCCGCCAGCAGGGCAAGCCTCCATCTGCGGACCACTCCCTTTTTCCGGCCCGCGGCTTCTGATACGGCCGCATATCCGTGTCTGGCAGAAAGCATTTTTTCTCCCAGCGCCAGAAGGATCAGAATAGCCAGGCACAGAACCGCCAGGTATACCATGGTTCTGGAAGCATCGCCGGTTTTTATATCTTCCCGGCCGGAAGTCTCCTCCCTGCCTGTATCGGAACCCGAAGTATTCCCATCGGAAACACTGCCGCTTTCTCCACTGTCTTCGTTATGATCCGGGTCTTCCCCGCCCTGACCGTTATCGCCGGAATCTTCCCCTCCCGGCGTATCTGAAACCAGATCGATCCTGACAAGGGCATCCTCCGGCAGGATATCTTCATTTCCCTGGGATACGGAAATCTCCTCCGCTCCGATATAGGTTTCCCCTGCCCCAAACTCCCCGGCAGCCTTTAAAGTCACTTTAAAAATATCTTCCGCTTCCCGGCTGCCGTCTTTTTTTATGGCGATAAATTCTCCGGTTTCTTCATTATAAAAGAAGTTTTCCCAGGAATTTTGTATTGTAAAATCCTCGGCGCTCACTTCGCCGAAAATCTGCTGATCCCAGACAAAGGTTCCCTTTATTACATTAATTCCGTCCTGGATGTCCGTATAGTCCTGCAAAGACAGAGTATACTCCAGTTCTTCTCCCTCCCAGACGGCTGTGCTGCTTACCCTGCCTGCTGATGACACATTTTCCGCGGATGCCTGCACCCGCGCAGGACAAATTACCAAAGCCGCCAGGCATAGCCCGAACCACAATTTCTGTAACTTTCTTCCCTTTTTCATGCTGTCTCCTCCCTGTTTTCTTCTGCACCCTGTCAACCGCTCTGTGCGCAGTTCTTTTCCTGCTTTTTTCACGTCTCCTTTCTATGCCGCTAAACCTAAGCAAGTCTCTGATGTCAGCTTACCAGATTTTTTTCTCCCTGTCCATATGGCAACTGCTGTCATATTTTTCCCCGGCGGCTGCCGCCATATTTCCTCTGTCATTCCTCTTCCGCCGGAACATATCCCCGGCGGCGGAATGCCTCCGTCACCTTCTGATAGCCCGGCAGCTTAAGCCCCTGCTGCCGCGCCAGCCTGTCCACTTCAAAAATCAGGCCGTCGATCTCGGAAGGCTTTCCTGCCGCTATGTCTCTCTGCATCGATGTGGAGGCAGTGGGCGCCAGATGATCCAGAATATCCAGATTCACCTCCCTAAGCCGCAGGTCATAGCGGATCCCCAGGGACTCTGCCAGAAGCTGGATCTCATCGATCAGCTGAGCGAACAGCTCCCTTTCTTTTCCGGGGCGCTGCATGTCCCCGGCTTCCGCGTCATAGTACAGGCCGCAGGCCGCCATAGGTGATACATAGGAAAATTTCTGCATGGCGTCTTTTTCAATCTGCGGCGAGTAATGCCCTTCAATTCCGGCTTCCCGCAGATCCGCCTCCACCTTCTTCAATTTAGGCTCATCTGTCCTGTGATCCGGCATTCCGTAGAAAATCCGAAAAATTTCCCCGTGCATAAACAAGGTCCCCGGCTCCCGCAGGTTGGCGGAAATATAAATGCAGCCGTCCGCCACCATCCGATCCGGCAGTTCTCTCTGAAGTTTTCTCCCTGTGCCGTAGAGGTTCAGAATAGGGATCACCACGGTGCCCGGTCCGGAAATCCTGCGGATAAAGGGCACTGTTTTTTCCAGGGAATATCCCTTTACACAGACAAAAATCACATCCGGCCGATCCTGATAATCCTCCGTGCCGTAGGATGGAATCCGGAATTTTTCCGGTCCTTCCCAGGCTTTTTCAAGCTTCAGGCCCTGTTCCCGCAGAACCCTCAGATGTTCTCCTCTGGCGATCAGCGTCACGTCTTTGCCCGCCCGGTTCAGATACGCCCCGATCGGCCCGCCGGTTCCTCCGGCTCCGAGAATCAGATATTTAAAACTCATAGCTTATAGTCCTTTCTTTTTTATCTTTACAAAGAGAAAACGCCCTCTTTTCAGACGCAGTTTTATTTTACTACGTTTAAAAAGAGGGCGCAACAAAGGCAGCCCGCCGGGCTCCTACAGTTTTTTTACAAACAGAGCCCGCACCGCGTTCAGCACAGCCAGGATCATCACTCCCACATCGGCAAAGATCGCCAGCCACATGTTGGCGGCTCCCAGAGCTCCCAGCACCAGGCAGACCAGCTTGATCCCGATGGCGAACCAGATGTTTTCGTATACGATCCGCAGACATTTCCGGGAAATCCGGATCGCCTTGGAAATTTTCATAGGATCATCGTCCATCAGCACGATGTCCGCCGCCTCGATGGCCGCGTCCGATCCCAGGGCTCCCATAGCGATGCCGATATCCGCCCGGGACAGTACCGGCGCGTCATTAATTCCATCGCCCACAAAGGCCAGCTTTGCTCTTTCCGGCCGTCCGGCCAGCAATTCTTCTACTTTCTCTACCTTTCCGGCCGGCAAAAGTCCGCTGTACACCTCATCGATCCCCAGATCCTCAGCCACCTGGTCAGCCGCCTTTTTCCGGTCTCCGGTGAGCATCACTGTCTTGACCACTCCGGAGGCTTTCAGGGCGGTAACCGCTTCCCTGGCCTGGGGTTTTACGATATCGGAAATCACGATATGTCCCGCGTATTTTCCATCCACGGCCATGTGGATGATAGTGCCCGCGTGATGGCATTCAATATAAGGCACTCCCAGCTTATCCATCAGCTTTTCGTTTCCGGCCGCCACCGGGATTTTGTCCACCCGGGCGGTCACGCCGTTTCCGCTGATCTCCTGAATGTCCGAAACCCTGCTCCGGTCAATTTCTTTCCCGTAGGCTTTCAGAAGACTTTTGCTGATCGGGTGGGAAGAAGCGCTCTCAGCCAGCGCCGCGTATTCCAGAAGCTTTTCATCATCCATCTCATTGTGGTGGACCGCGTTTACCTCAAAAACACCCCGGGTCAGGGTACCTGTCTTGTCAAAGACCACGTATTTTGTTTTTGACAGCGCTTCCAGATAATTGGAGCCCTTCACCAGGACACCTTCTCTGCTGGCTCCGCCGATCCCCGCGAAAAAGCTTAAAGGAATACTGATCACCAGGGCGCAGGGGCAGCTGATGACCAGGAAGGTCAGCGCGCGGTAGATCCACATTTCCCAGTCCGCAGGCAGTCCGAGAGCCGCCATCCGCACCAAAGGCGGCAGAACTGCCAGCGCGGCCGCCCCGAACACTACTGCCGGTGTGTAAATTCTGGCAAATTTCGTGATAAAAGCTTCCGACCTGGATTTCCGTGAACTGGCATTTTCTACCAGATCCAGGATGGCGGACACGGTAGACTCCCCGAATTCTTTCGTAGTCCGGATTTTCAAAACGCCGCTCATATTGATGCAGCCGCTGATGATCTCTTCTCCTGCCGAAGCGTCCCTTGGGAGGCTCTCACCTGTTAAGGCGCTGGTATTCAGGGTGGATGTGCCCTCTACGATCACGCCGTCGATGGGTACCTTCTCGCCGGGCTGGACCACAATGATGCTCCCTGTTTGTACTTCATCGGGATCCACTCTGACCAGCCGGCCGTCCTGCTCTATATTGGCGTAATCCGGACGGATATCCATCAGACTGCTGATATTGCGGCGGCTTTTTCCCACCGCGCAGCTCTGGAACCATTCTCCCACCTGATAAAACAGCATAACGGCAATGGCCTCTGTATAATCGCCGCTCTGCTTCACGGCAATGGCGAAAGCGCCCAGCGTGGCAACAGCCATCAAAAGATTTTCGTCAAAGGGCTGGCGGTTTTTAATCCCCTTAAAGGCTTTCAGCAAAATATCGTATCCGACGATCAGATACGGGATCAGGTACAAAACCAGGCGGAAAATACCCTTTACCGGAAGAAAATGAAGTCCGATCAGCAAAGCCGCCGCCAATACGATCCGGAACAGCATTTTTTTCTGTTTCTTATTCATGACAGCCTCCTATCAAAAAAATAATTAAGCAATCTTTTATTCTTTTGTCAAAAAAATCCCTTCTCCGCTCCGGAACCGCGGCGATCGATCACCGCGGTTTCAGATAAAAATCTCACAGTCATCCTCTACTCTTTTACAGTTTTTCAAAACATCTTTCATCACTGCTTTCGGATCCTGTCCGTCCTCAAACTCCACATTCATTTTCAGAGTCATAAAATTGACCACCGCTTGTTTCACGCCCGGCGTCCTGTTGGCAGCCTCTTCCATTTTATTGGCGCAATTCGCGCAGTCCACATCGATCTTATAGGTTTTCTTCATCTCGTCCTCCTATCGCTGATTGATACGCCCCGCAGGACGCTTAATCAATTAAACATTCTTTTAATCGTTGACTCTACTATAGCACTCATTGTATAATAAGTCAAGAACTTCGGATTGATTCTCTTTTATTTATTCAGTACGTTGAGAGGAGTACAGATTATGCCTGATTCGATTCTGCCCCATGAACACGGTCAGCAGGAAGCTGAAATTTTAGAACACATGCCCGGCGCCGCGGAAATCGCCGGTGTAGCTGAAGCCCTGAAGCAGCTGGGCGATCCCAGCCGCCTGCAGATTTTCTGGCTTCTGTGCCACTGTGAAGAATGTGTTGTAAATATCGCCGCTCTGGTCCGGATGACCAGTCCCGCAGTCTCTCATCATCTCCGACTTTTAAAGGCCAGCGGCCTTATCACAAGCCGCAGGGACGGAAAGGAAATGTATTACAAAGCGGCTGATACGGAACTGGCCCAGATGCTTCATCACACCATTGAAAAAATCGGCAGAATCACCTGTCCCAGAGAAAAAGCGCGGTGAGACGGAAGCGGCAGACTCCGGCACGCAAACATTTTTGTATGCATGCCGGCTTCCAACGCTTTTCCGCCGTCACAAAAAAGACCTGAAAACCAAAAGGTTTTCAGGTCGGAACATAGCGAGAGGGGGACTTGAACCCTCGACACTGCGGGTATGAACCGCATGCTCTAGCCAGCTGAGCTATCTCGCCATAACAAATATGAAGTTGTGTATGGGGCCTACAGGGCTCGAACCTGTGACCCTCTGCTTGTAAGGCAGATGCTCTCCCAGCTGAGCTAAGACCCCGTTTTTGTTGCTCTCCGCAACTCACTTTGCCATTATACAATTAAGATTATTCTTTGTCAATAGAAAATTCAAAAAATTTTTAAAATTTGCAGGAGGCCCTATGTACAGAAAATTTTTACAGCAATTTACGGACTTTGTGTTTGTGGAACACACGCCCTCTCCCTCTGATATTATTTTCATTCCCGGAAACGGATATCCCCAGATGGCTGAGCGGGCGGCCTCTCTGTGGAAGGAAGGCTTTGCTCCTCTTGTGCTCCCCTCGGGAAAGTACAGTACCCTTACCGGAAAATTTTCCGGCGTGCAGGCCGGCCGAGACCGCTATCCGGGCTCCTATGATACGGAATGGGCATTTCTTCGGGATGTACTTCTTAAAAACGGGGTGCCCGAATCCGCTATCCTTCGGGAAGATACTGCCACATATACATATGAAAATGCAATCCGCTCCCGGGAACTGACAGACTCCCTTGGTCTGACCATCCGCCGGGCGATTCTCTGCTGCCATGCCTGGCACGCAAGGCGCTGTCTTCTTTATTATCAGCTGATGTTTCCGGAAGCCGAAATCCTGGTTTGTCCCTCCGACACAGGCATCAACCGCAGCAACTGGTATCAGAGCGGACAGGGCATCGATCTGGTCCTGGGGGAACTGGAACGCTGCGGAGGACAATTTCATCTGATTTTACGTGAAATATAAAATTTTTTGAAAAGGTAGTAAATCTTTCATGTTTATGGTATACTATGGTAAATAATCTTGATTTCAGAAAAGGTTGGTGGCTGTAATGAGTAAAATTGATGAATTAGTAGATCTGATGAAAAAGAAAGAAAGAAAAGACGAGGATAAACCGAAAAATATTCTTCTGTGGGTTCTGGCGATCATCGGTGCCGTTGCCGCCATCGCCGGTATCGCTTACGCGGTATACCGCTACTTTACGCCGGACTATCTGGAGGATTTTGAGGACGACTTCGACGATGATTTCGATGACTATTTTGAGGATGATGAGGAACCGGCAAAAGAATGATCCTGCCGGATCTGTCACAGTGTAATTTCCGGAGCTTCGGTACGGATGCGTGCCGGAGCTCTTCTTTTGTCCGCAACTGAACTTAGGAGGAAAATTTATATATGAAAAAGGGCGAAATCTATGAAGGTATGATTGAAAAAGTTTCTTTTCCCTGCCGCGGCCTTGTCAATCTGCCCGGCGGAAAGGTGATCGTAAAAAATGTGATGCCGGGACAGAAAGTGCGCTTTGTTATCAACAAGAAGCGGAAAAACCGCACAGAAGCCAGGCTTCTGGAGGTTCTGGAGCATTCTCCTCTGGAAGTCCGCGGACCGGTATGCGGCAATTTCCCCGCCTGCGGCGGATGTATGTACCAAACTATGGACTATCAGAGCCAGCTTTCCATGAAAGCTTCTCAGGTCAGAGAGCTGCTGGATCCGGCTATCGCAGAGGCAGGGCAGACAGATGCCCAGGGGAAGGCAGACTACCTTTTCGAGGGTATCGCCGGCAGTCCCCGGGAATTTGAATACCGGAACAAAATGGAATTTTCTTTTGGAGACGCCTGCAAAGGCGGAGAGCTGACACTTGGGCTCCACAAGAAAGGAAGTACTTACGATATCCTGACCGCGGGAGACTGCAGGCTGGTCCATCCGGATTTCAACCAGATTCTTCTGTGCGTTCTCCATTATTTTCAAAAACGCGGCGCTTCTTATTATCATAAGCTGAGCCACACAGGCTATCTCCGCCATCTTTTAATCCGCCGCGCGGATACTACCGGCGAAATCCTGGTAAATCTGGTTACTTCCACTCAGGAAGAATGGGATACTGCTCCACTGGCCCAGGAACTGCTGGCACTTCCCCTGAAAGGAAAAATTGTGGGGATTCTGCACATTTTCAACGATTCCCTGGCGGATGTGGTTCAAAGCGACGAGACCAGAATTCTGTTCGGGCAGGATTATTTTTACGAAAAACTTCTGGGCCTGAAATTCAAAATTACGCCGTTTTCTTTCTTTCAGACGAACTCCCGGGGAGCGGAACTGCTCTATCAAACGGCCAGAGAAATGATCGGCGATATTCAGAATTCCACTGTTTTTGACCTGTACAGCGGCACCGGAACCATTGCTCAGATACTGGCTCCGGTTGTTAAAAAGGTGGTGGGAGTAGAAATTGTAGAAGAAGCGGTGGGTGCCGCAAAAGAAAACGCAGAGCGAAATGGCCTTTCCAACTGCTATTTTCTGGCCGGCGACGTGCTGAAAGTACTGGATGAAATTCCCGAAAAGCCTGACTATCTCGTGCTGGATCCGCCCCGGGAGGGCATTCATCCGAAGGCTCTGCCAAAGATCATCGGGTACGGAGCTAAACGGATGGTATATATCTCCTGCAAGCCCACCAGCCTGGCCAGGGATCTGGATGCTCTGATCCGCGGCGGCTACCGGGTGGAACGAGTGAAATGCGTGGATATGTTTCCTCAGACAGTACATGTGGAGACGGTGGTACTGTTGTCCCACAAATCCCCGGACAATGTTATTAACGTAAGGTAGAATTTGGAGAAGGCGATGATAAGATATCGTTGGATGCGATTGCAGAACGGGCAAAGAAATATCAGCCAAAACCGAAAATTACGTATAAGATGATACAGGAATATGTGGAGAAAAAGTATGGATTTAAGGTACATACCGCTCATATTGCAGAAGTGAAAAGGGCATTGGGATTAACAATGTATGATGCGCCTAATGCGACAGAGAAATTGAAGCAGCCGTGGAAGCGTCCGTCGAAAGAAAAGGCAGAAGCGATCACGGAGGCGCTTGAGCATTTTGAGGTAATCTAATGGACGAAAATATTTACCGGATTGCAGAGCAGATAGTCCAATTACATCAGAAAGCCTATGAGGTTTATTTGCCATTGGTTGAAGATGTGTGCACCAGAACTGTGTCGGAAGATGAATTGTCACATTTGTTAGATTATTTACTGGACTTTGCGTGTGATGAAAAAATGCTGGGATTGTACAAAAGGGTATGTAGAAAGTATTTGGATGTATATCCCGGTTGTATTAGGGATTATATTGAAGCATATCGGGAAATGTGGGAAGAGGAGGATACTCATGGCGAAAATTGTTAAGGAGACTATCCATGCAAAAGGTATTGACATAGGAATCTATACTACAAATTTTGAAAATGAATTTATTTCATTAACGGATATTGCAAAATATCGAAATGAGGACGATCCGCGATTTGTGATTCAAAACTGGATGCGAAATAGAAATACGATTGAGTTTTTAGGTGTTTGGGAAGAATTGCATAATCCAGATTTTAACCGTGTGCAATTCGAGGCGGTTAAAAATGAGGCTGGATTAAATCGTTTTGTTATGACTCCGGCAAAGTGGATTACGCAGATGAATGCTATCGGTATTGTCTCAAAAGCAGGACGTTATGGCGGAACATATGCTCATAGCGATATTGCTATGTCTTTCGCAACATGGATTTCTCCTGAATTCCAGTTATATATCATGAAAGATTACAGGAGATTAAAGACTGATGAGAATAGTCGGCTATCTCTGAATTGGAATTTGAACAGAGAGATTTCCAAGTTGAATTACAGGATACATACAGATGCGATTAAAGAAAATCTTATTCCACCGGAATTGACGCCCGCACAGGTGGCGCATACCTATGCGAATGAAGCGGTAGAGTTAGATCCGCTTTTGGATTTGTTTAGTCAGGGTGATTTTGATGAATTAACCATAACTGCACCACATTCACAGCCGCCCCTGAAGGAGCTGATTTTGCTGGTTTGCTTTGTTTTCCTACTACCACTTCAAGTGGTTTATTTTTGTTTTTCTTCACCAGTTCACCCGTAAACGGGTCAATATACTCTGCGAATGACATCTGATCATCTGAACCAAGATTATCCAAAAACATAGTTGAAAATTTTTCCAGTATAGATTAAAATCTTATTTGTGGTCTGTGGTATACCAGAATGGAGGAAAGCTATGATAAAAACAATATTTATGGACTATACAGGTACGATGATTCAGGAAAAGGGAAAAGACCTGGAACAGGCTGTTTGCCGCATTTGGAAAAACAGCCGTCTGGAAACGCCGGAAGAAACTGTGAAATACTGGTGGGACCAGTTAAAGATCATGGAGGAAAAGAGTTATGGAGACTCCTTTTTATCCGAGGACGAGATTGTCAGCCATCTGCTGGAGCAGCTTGGCAGGGATATGGGCCTGGAGGATGACTTTACAGAACTTCACAGACTGATTCAGCGGTTTTGGATATACGCGCCGGTTTTTGACGATGTGAGGGAGTTTCTGGATCACTGCCCTGTTCCGGTCTATATCATAACAAATAACGGGGTTTCCTACGTGGAGGAATGTCTGAAGTATAACGGCCTTACAGCAGCGGGAATTATTTCCGGAGAAATGGTTCGGGCATACAAGCCTCACAGGGAGATCTTTGATTACGCCCTGCAAAAAAGCGGGTGCGGCCCGGAAGAAGTGCTTCATATTGGAGACTCGGTGATATCGGATGTAAAAGGGGCGGCCGCGGCAGGCATCACGCCGGTTTTAATAGACAGGCAGGGAAAAGCAGGCAGCGCGGAATGCGCGGTAATACACCGGCTTCCGGAAGTTCTGGAATATTTGAAAGGATTTTGCTGAAATTTCACAGGACCAGAGGAACATTTTAAGACAAAGTTTCTCTGGTCCTGTGTTTTAGCCGGGCTATCCCCGTTAAAAGCAGTCGCCTGGTTTATAATGGGCGCCAATCCTGTCCCCGCAGTTTTCAATAGACTGTATGTCGTATTTCTTTGCATCCTGCGCCTTCCCCTGCATAATAGCCTGATAAATGGCTTCACATTCCCCGATCTGATCCTCCAGACAGCCCAGCCTGGCGATTACGCTCCCCATAGACTGGTAGACAGGCTGGAAGGTGCGCAGAAGCAGGGGAAGTATGATATTGCCGCTGGCTAAAGCCGCCGTATGGTAGAAATCAAAGATCAATGTTCCGGCAGTTTCAGGGGAAGGATCCTCCTTTAAAGCAGAAAGAATCTCCGGTATTTGTATAAGATAGGAAGAGTCCCGATGCTGCGCCGCCAATTCCATGAAAAACGGTTCGATGCTTTTTCTGATCTGGAGCAGGGGCGTCAGATATTCCGGTGTGAATTTCCAGCCGTTATACGCCATGATCGCCGTCAAAACCTGAATATCCCCTTCTGCCGCATAGTCATTGACAAAGGCTCCCTTCCTGGGGGCAATCCGAATAAAGCCCATATCTGCCAGCCGCTTCAGCCCGCCGTTGACTACAGCTCTGCTTACCTTCATCTTTTCACTCAGCTCCCGCTCCGTGGGAAGTCTTTCTCCGATGGCCAGTTCTCCGGAAAGAATCATCCGCTGCAGTTCCTGT